>ERZ773233.828-NODE-828-length-19084-cov-26.532503_pt1 | contig 19084 bp, 12 predicted proteins | sample MGYA00580991_ERZ773233 | MGnify/ENA primary metagenome ERZ773233 (study PRJEB29015, sample SAMEA2738178) | human oral metagenome | biome: human oral; feature: human-associated habitat; material: saliva | place: China | collected 2161 ...
TTGGCGTCGGTATAGAAAAGCGATACTGGCGCTTTTCTTCTGTACTTCACTTACAGCTGCACAGGCTGTCGATTTCATGCCTGTCAATGATGTAACTACAGGTATGGAAGGTATTGCAAAAACTGTAATCGTAGGGGATACTATTTCCACCTTTGATGTAAAGGTGCTTGGTGTCATGAAGGATAAGGGACCATCTGGTCATCTTATTTTGGCAAAATTCTCCGGTCCTGTTATGGAACAAACCGGTGGTATTGCTCACGGCATGAGTGGTAGCCCTGTATATATAAATGGCAAGCTCGTTGGCGCTGTTGCCTATGGTTGGGGGTTCGCGGACGGCACAATAGGGATGATTACTCCTATCGAGGATATGGTAAAACTATGGAATATTCCATATGAAAAGAATTTATCTAAACCTTGGGATGACACTCAGTTGATTCCTCTTGGAACTCCACTCATGGCTTATGGTTTTGATGCGGCATCCATGGATTACTTCAAATCTAAATTGCCACAATATAAATATGAAACTTATGATACTGCTAGTGCTAGTGGTGATGAAATAACAAAACCATTAGAGGCTGGTGGATCCGTAGCCGCATTATTAGTTGATGGGGATCTTAAATTAGGGGCTATTGGCACTGTTACTTATGTAGATGGTGAAAAAATCGTAGCCTTTGGTCATCCGTTCTTGAAGCACGGCTCTTCAAACTACTTCATGCATAATGCGAGTATTTTTACAGTAGTTAAAAGTTATAATGCAGCATTTAAACTTGGCTCTATGGGCCAAGAAGTTGGTTCTGTTACGGAGGATAGAGGGGCAGGCATCGCTGGTGTATCTGGCGTAATTGCTCATGGCATCCCATTGAGATTTCATCTAAAAGATCGCGATATGGGCCGTGATAAAACTAGCTCTGTTAAGGTCGTAGAAGATAGTGAAATGACGCCAACCTTAGCAGCTACATCTTTGTATAATATGTTAAATAAAACATTAGATCGTAGCGGCTCTGGGACAGCGACAATTTCCTATACTATTACACCTAAAGGAAAAGAGCACAAGCCGTTAACGCGAACAAATATGTTCTATAGCGCGGACTCTATTTCTGAGAAAGCCGTTGATGAGTTCTATAATGTCATCGATGTTCTAATGAATAATCGATTTATAAACTATGAAATTGCGGACATTACAGTTGAGACGGAAGTAACTCAAGATAAGAAAACAGCGAAGCTCATTGATGCGTCTGCATCATCTACTATTGTTTCTCCTGGGGATACAATTGTTGTAGATGTGACTTTAGAGCCGTTCCGCGGTGAAAAGGTTGTTAAACAAATCTTCTTTAAGGTTCCTGAAGATCAAGCAATTGGTAAGTATACCTTAGAGGTACGTGGTGGTGGAGAAATTCCATTGCCATATGTTTTAGAAAAACAAAAATATAATTTAACAGATGAAATTTTGCGTCGTTTGAAAATTCATAAAGACTTTAATGAGCTTTATGATGAAATTCAAAAAACAGATACAAATAACCAAATCGTCGTAGAATTTTTGGAAGATGGCATTAGTCTAGTTGATGAAGATGGTTCTAAATCTGTTAAAAAAGCTAAAATCAAAGATGTTGAATCAAAACCTATGCCAGGGGATGTACAAAAGAAAACAGGTCAAGAAGACTTGAGCTCTGGTAAAGATGATGATAAAAAAAACGAAAAGACTGCAGTTGATACTGAGTACATCGTACAAGGCGATGGTCAATTTACGATTCATGTTATGAAGCCAGCTGATCGTGATAAAGAACTAGCTAAACGCGTGAAAGAAGTTAAAAATCAGATCAAGATGGAACATAAATTAGAGTTGGAAGACCAAGCAAAGAAAGACAAAGCTGATAAAAAAGAAGCTAAAAAATCCGATAAAAAGGATGTAAAAGATTCCGATAAGAAGGCGTCCAAAGAGGCTGACAAAAAAGGCGAGTCTAAGGTTGATGGTACTAATTCAGCTGAATAAGTAAGACTGTAAGGGGAATGGGTGAATCTGTTGAATTGGCTTGAATCGATAGGTAGAACCGTAATAAACGGCCTATCGCAGATGGGTAGTGCTACATTATTGGTGTGGCACACTATAAAACAACTAAAAATGATTAATCTGTGGCATGTGTTTCAGCAGATGGCTCACCTGGGGGTGGACTCATTGCCGATTATAAGTTTGACATTGCTCTTTGCAGGCGCGGTTATGACTTTGCAGATCACAGATGTATTAATTACGTATGGCGCACAAAGTACAGTTGGTGGTCTTATGGCGGTAGCTATGGGACGTGAATTAGGACCTATTTTAGTAGGTGTCGTGCTAGCTGGCCGCGTAGGTGCTGCCATTACTGCAGAAATTGGTACTATGAAGGTAACAGAGCAAATTGATGCTCTTCGAGTTATGGCTGTTGACCCAGTAGGTTACCTCGTAGTTCCTCGTGTGGTGGCATGTATGGTAATGGTTCCAATCTTGGCCTTTTACGGTGTGGTAATTGGTATTGCTGGTGGTTACTTTGTAGCTACTGTTATTAAAGGTTTAGCACCAAGTACATATTTAGATTCCATTCAAATGTTCTCTACTATTTCTGATTTTACATTAGGTTTAATTAAATCTAGTGTATTCGGCGCAGTCATTGCGTTAGTAGGTGCATATAAGGGGATGGAAACTAAAATGGGCGCAGAAGCAGTAGGCTTCTCCACAACTAGTTCTGTAGTAACTAGTATCATTTTAGTATTTGTATTAAATTACTTTTTATCTACTTTGTTATATTAGTAGAAGTTTTAGAGGGATTTATGATAGAACTACGCAATGTTGTAGTTGCCTATGAGTCGCGTGTGATTTTAGACTCCGTTAATCTCACTATTAATGATGGGGAAACATTAGTTATATTAGGTGGTAGTGGTAGTGGTAAAAGTACATTACTTCGCTTGCTGATTGGCTTACAACGTCCTACATCGGGGCAGATTATCGTAGATGGCATAGATATAACAACATTATCTGAAGATGAATTTAATACAGTACGAAGAAAAATGGGCATGGTGTTCCAATATTCTGCTCTTTTTGACTCTATGTCGGTGGGGGAAAACGTAGCCTTTGGTCTACGTCAACATACGAAGTTAGAGGAAGACGAGATTAAACGCATTGTGGCAGAGCGACTCGACTGGGTTGGTCTTAAAGGATATGAATCCTATATGCCAAATGAATTATCTGGTGGTATGAAGAAGCGTGTTAGCTTAGCTCGTGCTATTGCATTAGATCCTAGTTTAATTCTTTATGATGAACCATCGTCTGGTTTGGATCCAATCACATCAGGTACAATTAGTATGCTGATAAAAGGGATGCAAAATCGGCTTGGTTGTACCTCTATCGTAGTAACACATGATATGCAATCTGCATTTTACGTAGCCGATCGTATAGCTTTACTTGATAAGGGGCGTTTTGTAGAGATTTCTGATACAATAGACTTTAAGAACTCTACAAACAAAAAGGTACAACAGTTTATTAATGGCGAAGCAGAACCGATTAACGTATCTGCGATGGGAGATATATAATGAAGTGGACGACGGAGGCCAAGGTAGGGGCTTTCACAATAATAGGTATAGCTTTATTTATTGCGGGCATACTGTTTGTAGGACGCATTGATATATGGGCTAAACCACAAATGACAATTACTGGTGATTTTGCTCAAGTAAATGGTTTGAAAAATGGCAACCAAGTTAAGTTCTCTGGCGTGGCCATCGGGTCAGTTTCTGATATTGAAATTACACCGCGTGGCGTTGTAGTTAAGATGAAGCTGGATGAAAAAACTCAGATTCCAAGTGATTCTGTTTTCACATTAGGCTCTGATGGTTTCTTGGGTGATAAATATATTCAAATTTCACCGGGCCAATCTAAAGTATATTTACAAGATGGTGACTCTGTTAAAGGGGAAGGCATTGATGCTATGGAGAAAGCCATGCAAAGTGCTCAGAAATTAATGGATGGCACCGAGAAGATGTTGCAGTCTATCAATAGTATCATTGGTGATCCTGCAACTCAAAATGCGCTCAAGCATTCCTTGCAATCTACGGCGGTGATGGCTGATAATGCAGTAGCGATTACGCAAAATATGGCGGACGTTACTGCTCAACTAAATCAAGCTGCTCAGCAATTTAACGCTGATGGTAATGCAGGCAATGATATGCGCGCTATCTTAACTAATTTAAAACAAACTACGGATCGGGTAGATAATATGGCTCGTTCCATGGAAGCTACTGTAACAGATCCTAAAGCACAAGAGAACATTAAGGAAACATTACATAATACGGCGCAAATCTCTGCACGTATTAATAAATTAATGGGTGGTAAGGCGTATCAAGCTGATGCAAATGGAAATGTTGTAGAGGTTGATACAACTGAAAAAAAGTCCTCCCCTAAGGTTGAACCATCTGTAGATATGTTGTATAACACAACAGATAATGAATTCCGCATTAATGGTCGACTTCGTGCGTTTAACGATAAAGGAATGGCTGAAATTGGCCTATCCAATATTGGGGATGATACAAAATTCGATTTAAATGCAGGGAAATTTGTTAGTTCGAAATGGTTAGTACGTGGTGGTATATTTGAGAGTGAATTGGGCGTGGGCGTAGATTATAATTTACGTGGTCCTGTATCCTTGTCTGCTGCTATGTATGATCTTAATCATCGTAAATATCGTATTCGTAGTGATATACGTTTACATAAAGATACCTATGGCGTTATTCAAATGACCAGACCGTTCAGCTCTACGAATGGAGGTACCTATTTCGGTATTAAACAAGTATTTTAATGACTAATACATTTACTCTTTATGAGTATGGAGGTACATATTATGAATAAAAAGGTGCTATCCTTAGGCGTAATGCTCTCCTTAGCTACTACTGGTGTAATGGCTGCCGATAGCGTAACTACATCTGTTAATAATGGTGAGCAACTTACTAAATATCAGAAAGAGGCTATTCAGTTAACACAAAAGCAATTGGCTGAAAAAGCCGTTCAAGATAGCAAGACTGATGAGAATGTACTTGCTCTTAATGAGACTCGTGCTATTGATTTAGCATTGGCGAATAACCGTACTGCAAAACAAACTAAGTGGGGTTATGAGGCCGCAAAATCTGCTGTAAGTCAAGTAGCTGCTGGGAAAAATCCAAGTGTAAGCTATGCTTGGAGTGCGCAGCGAACTGGCGGCGATACTGGTAGTGGTAAGTCTGGTAGCCATAATTTCTCTATTAGTGCGCCTGTATTCCATCCTCAACTTGATGCAAGCATTGACTCTGCTCGTTATACTCGAGAAGGTACTGGTGCTAGTTATGAAGAAGCACTTCAACAAGCAAAATACGACGCTATTAGCGGCTATTATACATTGATTATGAACCGCAATCTTGTTGATGTAGCTCAACAAGCTGTTAAAGATTATCAAGGGCATGTAACAAATGTAGAAGCACAATATAATGTAGGCCTAGTAGCAAGCTCTGATGTATTGGCAGCTAAAACAAATCTTGCTGATTCTGAAACATCTCTTGTAAAAGCACAAAATACTGCGAATTTGGCAGAAGCAAGCTTGAATCAAGTCATTGCATATCCTGTACAAACATCTATTACTACGGCAGAACATGATTTACAATACAAGCCATACAATGTAACATTAGAGCAAGCCAAAGCGTATGCTATGCTTCATCGTTCCGCTCTTGTAAAATCTGCCCTTGATGTGAAATCTGCTGAAGAAGCTGTAAGATCTGCTAAAGCTGGCTATTTACCGACTGTAGCAGTAAAAGCTGGTCGTGGTTATATTGATCCAGATGGTTACTTTGGGACAAGCACAAAATCCTGGAGCGTAGGTGCTAGTGCATCTTGGAGTTTATGGGATGGCGGTGCTACACAAAATGCCATTAAAAAAGCAAATGCGCAACTTGAACAAGCTAAAGAAGCTAACTTAGCAACTGTAGATGCTGTATTATTATCAGTACAAAAAGCATACTTGAATTTGCGTTCTGCTGAACAAACTATTCAAAGTACACAAACTGCAGTAGCTCAAGGTCAAGAAAGCTTCCGTATCGCTACACTTCGTTATCGTGCAGGCGTTGGTACTAACCTTGACGTTCTTGATGCAGAAACAAAATTGACAACAGCTCGTAATAATTATGTACAAGCTCTTTATAACTACAATATTAGCATTGCAGCACTTGAGCAATTAACAGGTGTTCCATTGAATACTCCAGTTGGCCAAGGTGCTGAGATTATTACGAATAGTGGTGCCCTTGAACAATTAGCAAAACTTGGTAGCCATCAATAATATAATATGTAACCTAAAAAGACGACTTCGGTCGTCTTTTTTTTGCTACTTCAGTATTTGCTTCAGTATTTGCTTCAGTATTTATTTCAGTATTTACTTTCGTATTTTATATATGTATTTCATATTACTTCAGATTGATTGTGTTATGGTAAACAAGTAATTAATTGCCCATATATGTATAGTCGTATAACTCAATGTACTTATATTAGAGCGATCGTATTAGCAGTGTACTTATAGCAGAAATTGATTAATGTGAAATTATATTAGTTTTATAAAATTTACCCCTAAAACACTATAGTTATTACTGTGTCTGTGGTAATATTAGTATATATATTTATATTATTCATAATGTGTATGGGAGATCATTATGACCCGTAAAAAATGGTGTCTCATAGGGGCTGCAATTTTAGGATTATGTGGTGCTGGTGCCAGTATTAATCCAATAGCTCAGACCTATGTGGCTCCTATGGTTAAAGAACAAGTAAATAATGCCATAAACGGATCTGTGGACTATGATTCTCTTCGTATCAATTGGAATGGCGATGTAGTTCTATCCGATGTGGTGATTAAAGATCGAGATGGACACTTAGTAGGAACTGCACAAGATGTAGCAGTGGGGGTTAAACTATCTGCATTGCCGAGCATAATTGGTGGTAATACATCAGGGGCAACAGCTATATCTAGTGTTACAGTGGAGGCTCCTGATCTCCATATATGGCAATTGGTCGATGGATCTTGGAGTGTAGAACAGTTAGTAAAACCATCTGATCCAAATAAGTCCGGCAGTTTTGATGGTGACATTACCATAAATAATGGTCGTGTAGCGTTACGTACTAAAGATGGAATAAAACGAAATGTTGAAAAGCTTGATGGTACTGTTGCACTCAATATGAGTGGTATGTCTAAAGGGGCTTTTACGGCTGATATAGATGGTTCCTCTGTTCTTGTAAATGGCAATATAGACATGGATGATGTGTCTAATTTTGATGTGTTTGTACAAGCTGATGAAATTGATATGGCTGGCATTATGAGCTTTGTTCCGTTACGTAAGGATCTAGTTGTATCGAAGGGGAAATTACAAGATTTACATCTCAATATTAAAAGTGAAGATGGCCAATATGTTATGAGTGGCAATGTAGGGTTCAAAGGATTAAGCGGTACTTATAAACGTGGAAATACGACCTATACTATTACTGATGGGGAAGGTCGTATTATGTTAAATCACGACCAAATTGTCATTAGCCATAGCTCTTGGCGTATTAATGATCAAGCAGCAAAACTTAATGGTCTCATTACATTGGGAAAAGAGGAAGAATATTTAAACCTTAATGTTGTGGCGGATAAAGTAGCACTAGAAGCTATTACTGATGTGGGGATTTCAGGTGTTGTTGGCGGTCGTGCACATATTGGCGGCACCACTGTAGCGCCTCGCGTAGATGCGACAATCGGTGGTGATGGTATTTCTTACAAAGGGTATCATGTGGACCGAGTACAAGGAAATGTAGTATACGATAATGGATTGGTTCGTATCGATGATGCCCAATTATCTATTGGCGCTGGTAATGCTAAAGTTAAAGGTCAATACGTCGTAGATACTGGTGATTTTGACGCTATTGCCAATGTAAATTCTTTGTCGTTGGCTGCTTTTACAAAAGATTTAACTATGCCTATTACTGGCACCGTTGATGGAGAAATACACGTTTTAGGGAAGAATAATCAACTTACAGATCTTGTGGGGGCGGTTCAAGGTCGTCAGATTGGTGTACGTGGTGTAGTTCTAGACTCTGTAAACGCGGATTTAACTCATAGTGATAATCTTACCAACATTACTATGGTTGGGAATATGGGCGCTGGCTCCTTTAGTGGATATGGTTCTATTCAAAATGGTCAAGTGGATGCCACAGTTTCTGGTAATGCCTTACCGTTGACATCACTTAGTCCGATCATAGGTGAAGATGTAGCTGGCACACTTAGCACTTCTATTAATGTAAAAGGAGCCTTAGATAACCCTAATGTGACTGGAACAGTATGGGGACAAGAAATTCTCTATAAGGGTGCTCATTTTAATGATATTCATAGTGATATTACATTAGATAACCATGTCTTGACGATTACAAATGGTCATATTGGTGACGGTAGTGGCGGTTATGATATTACTGGTTGGTATAATATCAATACTGATGCATTAGATTTAAATGCTAAAGCTCGTGCTGTACGTATTGAAAATTTAATTCGTCCTGTAACTGACATTCCTATTACAGGATGGTTTGAAACCGATAACCATATAACAGGGACTGCGGCTAATCCTATTATAGAAGGACGAGCTCACTTATGGGATGGGTCTGCCTATGGCAAGCTTGTGACTAATGCTTTTGCAAAATATAACTATACAAATGAAAGATTAGAGTTATATCGTTTTGACATTGAAGGATACGGAGCGACTATTACAGGTGGTGGCACAGTATCGAAAGATGCTATTAATATTGATTTTGAAGGTAAGAAAATCGATATGGGCAGACTGCTCATCAATACTGACTATAAGGTAGATGGATTATTAGATGGCCGTGGTATTATAACAGGGTCTATGGATAATCCTCAGTTTAATGGATATGTTTTATCTGATGCTTTATCCATCAATGGCCAATTGTTGACAGGTCTGCATGGTCATATCTATGCAGATAAATCCGTTGTAAATGTACAAGACTTTTCTTTTGCTGAATCAAATGGTGGTCGTTATGTTGCTAAAGGCGGCATGAAGCTCGACGATAGTAAACAGCTATTTGGTGTTTTAGATGTTACTAATGGTAGTGTCAAGAATTTATTAGCGCTGTTAGATCGTGAAAATGAGCATCTTGATGGCAAATTAAACGGTTCTGTTGAAATTGGTGGCACAAAGGATAATCCAAGTGTTACTGTTGACGGTAAAATTAATGAAGTTAGTATTGATAACAAGGTTGTTGGTGATGCAACGATTGATGCTAGCTTAGCTAATCGAAAGTTTAAAATTACTACCTTAAAACTACCTGTTGATGAAGGTCTCATTGCCATGGGCGGTACATTGGATCTAGATGGACAAGCTGACTTACAAGTCGCTATAAAAGATGTTGACATAGTACCATTCTTGCCACTTATAGGTAAGGATGTCCAAGCTACGGGTTGGGTGACCGGCGTTGTGAATGTTACTGGAGAAACCAAAAATCCAAAGGTTGAACTATCTGGTGCGGTAGAATCTGGTTCCTTCAATGGAATTGGTATTGATGAAGGGTTTGTGTTGGCCACTATGCAAGATCATGTTATTCAAATTCAACGCATCCAAGGTGCAAAGGGCGGTTATAAACTCAGTATTTATGGTAAAATTCCATTGGCTGCACTCTATACATCTGGTTATTTAGAAGCTAGTGATGCTAAATCTATGGATGTAACGATTGACTTTAACGAAGCAGACATGGCGGTTATTCCTTTAGTAACAACGCGTGTTAAGGATGCTACAGGTCCGTTGAAAGGTGCTATTAGACTCACTGGGACTATAGATCAACCTGAGGCTTATGGTACAGTTTCAGTTCGAAATGGTACGATGAAGCTTGCTGATGCGTATAGTGAAATTACAAACATTGATGGGGATTTGATATTCTCTGGACAACAAGGAGACTTCCAATCTCGAATTACAATGGGGAAAGGTACTGCCGGTTTAGCTGCTAAAGTAAATTGGTCTGGTCATGAGCTCACAAATTATAAGGCGGCGGTTCAACTGGATGGCTTAGAAATTGGTAGTGAGTATATTAAGGGACCATTAAATGGGGAACTTTATATTGCTGAGCGTAATGGGTTGCCTACGTTAATGGGGAATTTAAATCTCGAAAATATTCAGTTCAAAATTCCTCTTTCATTACAATCTAGTGAAAGTAATACTAATATGGGAGTAGATGTTACTGTCCATGCTGGTAAAGGGGTACGTTTATATGATCGTACTTTATATAACATGTTCATTGGTGGTGATGTTCATTTTGGTGGCACGTTGCAAAATCCAACTGCTAGTGGGCAGTTTGATGTTAAGTCTGGTACGTTTAAGTATTTAAACCATGTGTTTAATATTACTAAGGGCGATGCACACTTTGTAAGTGGCTCTTATTTACCAAATTTGCAATTAGAGGCAGAAACTAATGTAAGTAATTATAATATCATGCTTGGTGTAAAGGGCACTGTGGACCATATGGATTTAACTTTGACGTCTAATCCTAGCTTGTCTAGAAAGCAAATTATTTCTATGTTGACCTTTGGCCGTGGGGCAGATTCAAATAGCAGTACATTGACAAATGAAGATGTAAATGCTGTTGCTACTGCAGGGTTACAAATGTTTGCCTTTGGTTATGTACAAGATGCATTACAAAATACATTAGGGCTTGATAGAATCAATATTACGACTGGTTCCATTGACCCTGATGAACCGACTAATCGAGAAACAGCTGGCAATTACAATATCGAAATTGGCAAGTATATTGTGCCGAAAGTTATGCTTACTTATTCTCAAGGTATCAATAATAAACAAAATAAATATGGTGTGGAGTATTCTGTTAAACGAAACCTCAAGTTCACTGCATGGCATACATCGCAAGGAAACAATTATATAGGTGGTCGTTGGACAAGGAGCTTCTAAGTTTATGACTAGAGTGTGTAAATCCCATGGATATGCACATTCTAGTCATATTAATTTCATAAAATTTGTTTAATATAGTACTCATTCCAAGCAATTTATGCTATAATGATAAAGATTTATTAGTCTTTATAAATAAGATGTAAACTCTTTATGGGGATGAGTTCTAGGAGGAATTTATGTTTAAACCAAAAGCCTATAAAAGTATGCTTGCAGCATCTGTGTTGACTGCTGTCATGGGGACAGGCAGTGTATTTGCTGCAGAGGTACAAGCTGGCTATACTCCAGATTTAAATAACACAACAACAACTAGTGCAGCTACAACTAATGATGCTACTACTACACAAGCAGTTTACAATGCTGATGCAGCTACACCTGCAACAACACAAGATGAAACTGATGCAGCTATCTTAGCGGCTCGTGGTGATACAACTGTATCTAGCGATGGTACTGTAGTTAAAGGTTCTGACGGAACTGTTACAGTTAATAATGCTGCTTTGAAAACAGATGACAAACAAGTAAAAATGGTATCTAAAACTACTGGTGGTACTGATCTTGATAAGGCTGCTGAAAATGGTCAAACTCAAGCTGTTACAACTGTAGAGGCTCAATATGTTACATCTGCTAATGCTGAGTCTATTAACCCATATGTAGGCAAATTGATTACTGGTTTATCTATTTCTGGTGTCACAGCTGAACAACAAGCACAATTGTTGCCTATTTTAACAGAAAAAATCGGCGATGCTGTATCTGTTGATGGTGTATTTAAAGACGTAACTAACCTTGGTAATACTGGATACTTCTCTGAAGTAAATCCTGTATTCACAACTGTACCTGAAGGTGTTAAATTAGACTTTGCTGTTACAGTAAATCCAATTACTACTGGTGTATCCTTCGAAGGTAATACAGTTTATACTTCTGAAGTATTGACTAAATTTATGGATTTACAACCAGGTCAAGTTCTTAACTCCGTATATGTAGGCCAAAAAGTTCAAGGTATTAATGCAGCATATGCTCGTGATGGCTATATGTTGGCACACGTTGATGGCATTCGCGTAGATGACCAAGGTGTGCTTCATGTTCATATCGTAGAAGGTATTGTAGAAGACATCGTTCCTGCTGGTAATAAGAAAACTCGTGATAAAGTCATTACTCGCGAATTCGTTCAAAAGAAAGGTAAACCTTTCAATAAGTTCTTGGTACGCCGTTCTGTAGAACGCGTATACAACCTAGGCTTCTTTGACGATGTAAATGTTCGTATGTTACCTGGTGATCAAGATCCTAACAATGTAATTATTGAGATTGATGTTTTGGAACATAAAACAGGTACTATTACATTAGGTGCTGGTTACTCCAAATCTGACGGCTTGATGGGTATCATTGAATTTGGTGAAGATAACTTCCGCGGTACTGGTGATAAATTCAAAGTTCACTGGGAAATCGGCGGTAAGAAAAAATATAAAAACTACCAAATCTCTTACTTGAAACCTTGGATCGATAGTAAAGGTACATCCCTAGGCTTCTCCTTCTTCAACCGTGAAGATGAATATACAGATTACAACGAAGATGGTAATGAAGTAGCAGAATACAACAAGAAATCTCGTGGTTTCAATATCTCCTTCGGTCGTCAAACTGGGGAATATACACGTGATTACTTGACATTAGAATCCCGTAAAGATACTTATAAATGGGATAGTGACGATAGCTCTGGTTATCGTTATGACACAGATGCTATCAATAATACAAGTGGCCACGGTAATGATTGGAATAATACTAATCCAAAGACTGGTGGTAGTTGGAATTTTGACTCTAATAATTACGTAAAAAATAACTTTGGACGTATTAACTCCATTACATGGCAAAAGGTATACGATTCCCGTGACAATATTTATGATCCGACACGTGGCCGTCGTATTTCCTATACAGCTCAATGGGCTGGTCATGGTTTAGGCGGTGATTTCGACTTCTATAAATTCACAGCTGAAGCACGTATGTATAAAAAACTAGGTGCTAAGAACGTTTTGGCATTCCGCGCACGTGGTGGTTTTATCCAAGGTGATGCACCTTATAGCCAATTATTTACATTGGGTGGTGCTGATTCCTTACGTGGTTACGAAGATGATCAATTCCGTGGTAAGTATATGTATAATGCGACATTGGAATTCCGTTTCCCAATCGTTAAAAAGGTTAGTGGCGTATTGTTTACTGATATCGGTGATGCATGGGATGCACCAAATGTTACATGGTACAATGGCAAGAAAACCTTTAACTATGGCGTTGGTGCTGGTGTTCGTATTACTACACCAATTGGCCCAGTTAAACTTGATTATGGCGTGGGTAAACACAAAAATAAATTCCACTTCAGCTTCGGTACACAATTCTAATATAGTAAAAGTATATGGTGGAGGCCTCTTTTCGAAGAGGCTTTCACCAATATCTCTATATGGCATCCTTTGATGCATTAATTTACAGAAAATTTTATAGAAATGAGGGCACTCTATTATGATGCGAATGATGAATAACAAGGCGAATGTGAAGATTTTTTCCATCGTCATTGCTACCGTGTTTATTATCGGTATTGGTGCATTAGCATACACTCAAATGGCTACACCTAGTGGTAATGGTGGGGCTAGTACAATTGGTGTTATCGATACTTCTCGTATGATGTCTCAAGATAATCCATTATTTGTGTCTGCAGCACAAGAGTTCATGAGTTATCAAAGTCAATTACAACAAGAAACTCAAGCTAAAATTGATGCAGCACAAGATGATGCGACGAAACAAAAGATAGTAGAAGAAATGCGTCAAAACTTGGCTAAAAAAGACCAAGAAATTGCTAAATCTATTCAAGATAAAGCTATGGAAGCAGCAAAAGCTGTTGGTGATGGTAAAGGTTTAAGCGTTGTTATGTCTAAAGATACTGTTTTATACGGTGGCGTAGATATTACAGATCAAGTGTTGAAAAAATTAGCTAGCGATGCAAAAAAATAAGCTGTAGTTCTATGTAAGGGAGAACGACAATGGACGGGAAAAAACGATATATAGGATTAGTCATATTTCTCGTTGCTGCAATAAGTGCTATGGTTTGGGCCTATGGGTTTGTAACAAATCGCCAACAGGGTCCAGATGGGGTGTCCATAGGTGTTGTGCGTATTGATGATGTATTAGAGTTTAATCCATCCTATGAGGATTATAAGCAAGCTAAAAATGAGCTAGACCTTTTACAACGTCAATATGAACTTGAACAACAAGCCTTAAATGCCAAGTCGGAGACACAAGATGAACAGTTGAAAACACTTGCACTGGATTCAACCTTGTCAGATGCTCTTACGGTGGAATTGCAAACTCGTATTGCAACAAAAGAAAATGAACTAAATCAGCAATTAAATGCTAAGCGTAACGAATTGACTCAAAAATATTTAGCTGAGTTAAAAGTAAGTACTAACGAATATGATCTAGAAATCGTAAATCTTCAATTAGACTTATATGCCTATGATGCTCGTGTATATATTGACGAAGCGCAAAAGGCAGCTGCTATGGCTGAAAAAGCTGTAAAAGAAGAACGATTAAAAGAATTATTAGCTAAACGAAAACCATCGAATCTCGATGTGGACTCTATAAAAGCAAAGGTACAGGCTGAACTTGCTCCGATGCAACAAAAAGGACAAGAGGAACTCAACCAATATGCGGCATCTCTACAGAAGGAGTTAGCGGAAAAACGAGATACTATGGTGCAACAACAAGCACAAGCTATCATTGCTAATAACAACCTTCCTGTAGCGCAAGAGTGGAATGATACGTGGGCGAAAAAGCTTTCTGATAAAGAGGCAGAAGTAAGCGCTATTCATGAAGCTATTTTGGAAGATGTACGCATGCGCGTAGCTGTAATTGCAAAAGAACAACATTTAGATTTAGTCATCATTGATGACGGTGGTAATATTAAAGGGCTTGATATTACAGATGCAGTCAAGGCATCTTATCGAGTTCAATAAGGAGTTATATAATGAATAAACGTATTAAATCTTTAGTAATGAGTGTAACTTTAGTGGCTTCTATGGCAATTTTAGGTGGTTGTGGTGCCAATAATATCGGTTATGTTGATACAATGAAAGTAGCTAACAGCACTGAAAAAGGTATCGAAATTACTAAAGAAATTAACGCAAAAAAAGCTGAGTTGAACAAGAAAATTGAAGCTGCTGATGATGCTTCCAAACAAAACGTATATAACCAAGCATCTCAAGAATTAACTGCTTTTACAAATGCAAAAGCACAAGAATACCGTCAATACCAAGAACAAAAAATCAATGAACTTGTAAAAGAGAAAAAACTTGATGTAGTGATTGAAAAAGGTGCTGTTGTAGGCGGTGGCGCTGATGTGACTGAAGACTTGATCACAAAAATGGGTAAAGCATCTGAAGCTCAAATTAAAGAAGCTGAAGCGGCTGCAAAAGCTGAAGAGCAACAAGAAGCTCAACAAAATGCTCAACAAGCAGGTCAAGCTACAGCAGTTACTACTGAAAGCGCACAATAATTAAGGATTATCACAGGGGGAGGAGTTTGCCTTGGAAAAAACGTTAAAGGAACTCGCAACATTGGTAGGCGGTCGCGTTGTAGGCGATGAGTCTATTGTCATTACTGAGACACGTGGCTTTGAACAAGCTGTTAAACAATCCATCACTTTTGCTATTGGTGAATATGTTGAACATATTGCATTATGCCAAGCGGGTGCTGTTATCGTTGAATCTGAAGTGAAAGATGCACCGATGGCACAAATCGTAGTTGATAATGCTAAAGCAGCATTTGCACAAGTGTTAGAGCTCTTCCATCCGCCTGTTGTAGTGCCGCGTGAAGTACATAGTACGGCAATTATTGGCAATAATGTAACTCTTGGTAAAAATGTAGCCATTGGTGCTTATTGTGTTATTAATGATAATGCTGTTATCGGTGATAATGTAACAATTCGCCCTTATGTATATATTGGTCATAATGTGCGTATCGGTGAAGATTCCGATATTTATGCCGGTGCTATTGTACATGAAAATTGTATTTTAGGTAAACGCGTTGTATTGCGCGCTAAAGCAGTTATTGGTGGCGAAGGTTTTGGTTTTGCTACGGAAAATGGTGTTCATACTCACATTCCTCAAGTAGGCAATGTTATCCTTGAGGATGACGTAGAAATTGGCTCTTGTACTACCATTGATAATGCTACAATGGGATCTACATTAGTTCGTCGTGGTACAAAAATTGATAATCTTGTTCACCTTGGACATAATGTTGAAATCGGTGAAGATTGCTTCTTGATTGCTCAAGTTGGTATTGCCGGTAGTACAAAATGTGGTAATCATGTAATCTTTGCAGGTCAAACAGGTTGTACTGGGCATATTACAATTGGTGATAATGTACAATTTGCTGGTAAAACTGGTATTACAGGTAATGTACCATCTAATTCCATCATGGCTGGTTATCCAATGAGACCGCATAAAGAGTGGTTAAAATTGGCAGCTTATGAAAATCGTTTGCCAGATATGGTGAAAACTGTAAAACAATTACAAAAAGAAATTGATGCTTTGAAAGCACAGCTTAAGGAGAGCTAATAATCCATGTATAGGTTTATGAAAATCTTTAGTGCCTTTATTTGCTTATTACCTAAAGGTTTGCAATATGCTATTGGAACATTGCTTGGTGAAATTGCGTGGTTGTTGGTACCGCCAAAACGCAAGCGCCTAGCAATAGGCCAAATTCTATTCTGTAATATCACGGATGACCCTAAAGAAGCACGTCGTATTGCCAAAGCTAGTACGACTCGCTTTGGTCGTATGATTATTGATGTATTGCGATATCCTGAGATTAAGGATGGTGCATACAAAGATATGGTAGAGTTTATTAATCGTGAGTACTTAGATGATGCTTTGGAAAACGGTCGAGGGGCTATTTTAGCAGCTGTTCATAGTGGAAACTGGGAATTGCTTGGCGGTGTACTCGCATCTGAAGGCTATCCATTGATTTCTGTAGCCATGAAACAAAATGGTGATGCAGATAAGTTTATCAATGAATATCGTCGTCTTATGAAACAACATGTAACGTATAAAACTGGCGTACGTGAAATGATTAATGAACTTAAAAAGGGCGCTTTTTTAGGGCTTATTATGGATCAAGATCCAGGTGACGATGGTGTTCTTGTACCATTCTTTGGGTATGAAACATTAACCGCTGCTGGTCCCGCTGTGTTGGCTCGTATGCAAGATGTACCTATTATCTTTGTGACCATACATTATAGTCCATACTCTGGAAAACATGAGATAGAAGTTCACCCACCAATTTATGTGGAACGTACAGATGATAAAAAACGTGATATAGCTGTTACTACAACTCTGCTTAATGAGTTTATTGAAGACTATATTAGACGTTATCCTGAAGATTGGTTCTGGCTACATAACCGTTGGAAGTGGACTCGTCGTTTCTATGGCGAACAAATAGAAACGCCACCTGATGTATATCAATAATAAATAACTGATGTATACCAATAATAAATAATTATAAAGAGATTTTATATATGTAAAAATAGGAATATTCTAGATAGAACTGATTCCTGCTACATAAATGAAATCTCTTTTTATTTTGGGAATTATTACGCAGTATTTAAAAATAAGCTATTATAATTTTAAAGAATAAGAATAGGCTTTCAAAATAGCGTAATATATGGTAAATTTCTTGTAACACCTATGCAAATAGGGTATAATACATATTGGTGTATAGTAAACGTGAATTCAGATTATGAAAGGACATTCTTATGAGTAAGCCCCAACAAACAATAGAAAAGGCTGTTTCATATCAAGGGATTGGCCTTCATAGCGGTGAACCAGTACATATGGTTTTCAGACCTGCACCTGAAGATACAGGAATTGTGTTTGTCCGCACGGACATTGAAGGTCATCCTTCTGTGCGAGCACACATTGATAATGTGACGAACACTATGCGCGCTACCACATTGGAAAATGGTGAGGCAAAGGTATTCACTGTAGAGCATTTGATGGCAGCGTTCAGTGCTATGAATATTGATAACTGTTATATAGAAATGGATTCTCCAGAGCCTCCAGTAGGTGATGGCAGTAGTGCTGTTTTTATCAATCTTATTGAAGAGGCGGGCATTGTAGAACAAGCAGCGCCGCGTCATATATATAAAGTGACTCGATCCCATGCTATTTATGATGGAGACCGTTTTGTTTTGATTTTGCCATATGATGGCTATCGTATGACATTCACATCTATTAACAGTCATCCGTTGCTTGGCACACAACAATGTGACTTTGAAGTATCCCCTGAATATTTTAGAGAGCATATTGGACCTGCTAGGACTATCGGATTTACGAAAGAGTTAGAACAATTACAGGCCATGGGCCTTGCAAAAGGCGGTAGCCTAGATAATGCGTTAGTTTATGATGATGAGAAATGTTTATCTGTACCACGCTTTGATGATGAATTAGTTCGTCATAAGGCGCTAGACGTTATAGGTGACTTATTCTTATTAGGACCAATAGAAGGTCATGTAATTGCTTTGAAATCGAGTCATGAATTAAATTCTAGATTGGCTCGTAGTATAATGGAAGAAATAAGGGAGACACAGCCATGATTCTTAATCACGAAGATATTTTAGAAATTTTACCTCATCGTTACCCAATGCTTTTGGTAGATCGAATTGTTGAGTTAGAACCTATGAAACGTGCTGTGGGCATTAAGAATGCTACATTCAACGAATTGTTCTTCCAAGGTCACTTCCCAGGCAACCCAGTAATGCCAGGTGTGTTGCTTACAGAAGCAATTGCTCAAGTTGGCGGTATTGCTTTATTGTACCCAGAAGAAAACCGTGGTCTTACTCCGATGTTTACAGGTATTGATAAAGTACGTTTCCGTCATCCAGTAAAACCTGGTGACCAAGTGCGCATGGAAGTTGAAATCGTAAAGATTAAAGGCAAAATGGGCAAGGTAGAAGGCCGTGCCTATGTAGGCGATAAATTGTGCGCTAGTGGTGAATACATGTTTGCCCTTGTATAATAGATGAGGAGTGATTGTAGTGATAGTTGTAGGCATGGAAAATGCAGAATCCAACATC
>ERZ773233.831-NODE-831-length-19066-cov-5.081584_pt1 | contig 19066 bp, 18 predicted proteins | sample MGYA00580991_ERZ773233 | MGnify/ENA primary metagenome ERZ773233 (study PRJEB29015, sample SAMEA2738178) | human oral metagenome | biome: human oral; feature: human-associated habitat; material: saliva | place: China | collected 2161 ...
ATTATATTTTTTATAGTCTTACTTCTTATTGTTGGTTATAACAAACAATTTGGTTTTAATAAAAAATTGTCTAACTATTAATGAGAAAATAAAAAATTATAATTACAATTTTTTATTTTCTCATTATTAATTTTTTGTGGGTTTCTTGTATGTGATATTTACGATAAAGAGATGTAAGCGAAAACTATAAAAGAAGTTTTGAAGAGTGGATTTATATAAAGAAAAAGGTTACAGTCTTTTCAGACTATAACCTTTTCTTATTCTTTATTCGCTATGACTTTACTTACACTTTATCCAAGTGAAGCAATGTGATGACAAAGACCAGACTTTAAGTTTGCCGCTTTATTTTTATGAATGATATTTACTTTTGCAAGTTTATCAAGCATCTTTTGTATGGTTGGATACAACTTAACAGCCTCTTCCTTATCAGAGATGTTACGAAATTTGCGAACGGCGTTACGCATTGTCTTTGCGTAATATCTATTGTGCAAAGTCTTCACCTTGTCTTGGCGGATTCTTTTAAGTGATGATTTATGATTTGCCATCTTTACTTTTTATTTTTGTTTGTAGTCTCTAGGGGAATCGAACCCCTCTTACAAGAATGAAAATCTTGTGTCCTAACCGATAGACGAAGAGACCATCTGTTGTTTTGCGGGTGCAAAGGTATAAGTTTTATTTTAATTGTCCAAATTTTATTGCTATATTTTTTCTTACTATTATGTTTTTTGTAACTTTGTACTCGTAGAAAGGTTTTTATGATAACAAAAACAAGGGGTATAGTATTGAGAAGCGTTCGTTTTGGAGAATCGTCGCTAATAGTTGATGTTTTGACGAAATCGTCGGGACGTGTGTCATTTATGGTGCATATTCCGAAAACATCGAAAGGAAAGATTAAAAAACAGTATTTCCAACCGATGACTTTACTGGATTTTGAATACGACTTTAGGCAACGAAGCAATTTGCAACGTATTAAAGATGTACGAGTAAGTTTGCCTTATTCTTCTATTCCTATTGATCCTGCAAAGTCTTGTATATCGCTTTTCCTTTCTGAATTTATTTATTATGCTACTCGTAACGAACAAGAGAACCCCACCTTATTTACATATATAAGTACAAGTTTAGAGTGGTTGGATAATGCATACGAGGATTTTGCAAACTTCCATCTTGTTTTTATGATGCGTCTTGGTAAGTTTCTTGGATTTCAGCCGTTTCTAGAGGACTTTACTCCTGGCTGTTTTTTCGATTTGCGTAATGGTTGTTTTACATTGTCGATGCCTTTACATACTGATTTTCTAAATGCAACAGATGCTGGGCATTTGTACAACCTGATGCGAATGAATTTTGACACGATGAAACTTTTTAAACTTTCGCACGATGACCGTAACCGAATTACTGAAATAGTATTGCGTTATTATAAACTTCATTTACCTAATATGCCCGAACTTCAAAGTTTTGATATTTTACGTGAGGTGTTTGCTCATGAAATTTAAAAAAGAGATGTCTACACATTGCTAAAATGTATTCAACGGATAATTAACAATATTAATAGAAATAAAAAAAATAGTTTGTTTATGCCCGAACAATCTTCTAATTTATCGTTTCATGCAGAAAGTATGACCACTGGTGCTCCTTTTCGTGCTATTATAAAGTTTGCCGTTCCTCTTATTCTTGGCTATATATTACAGCAAATGTACCTGATTATAGATGCTGCTATTGTTGGTCGTTGGATAGGTGTAGGTGCATTAGCAGCTGTAGGTGCTTCTAGTAGCATTATGTTTCTCATAATGGGCTTTTGTAATGGGTCGTGTGCTGGTTTCGCAATTCCAATAGCACAAGCTTTTGGTGCTGGCGATTACCATAAAATGCGATGTTATGTTAGCAATGCTATGCGTATTGCTACGGTGTTTGCTATTGTTATAACCTTACTTTCGTGTTTGTTTTGTGGAAAGATATTGAGATTGGTGAATACGCCTACCGAAGTTTTTCACGATGCTTATGTATTTCTCTTTTTACAGTTCTGCACCATTCCTTTTACAATGGCTTATAATCTTTATGCAGGACAAATTCGTGCATTGGGCAATTCCAAACAACCATTTTATTTTCTTATAATCTCTTCCTTTCTTAATATTTTTCTAGACGTTATATTTATCTTAATTTTAAAGATGGGAGTTGAAGGAGCAGGTATTGCAACATTCTTAAGTCAGGCTTTTGCTTCGTGGTTGTGTTGGAGATTTATTAAGAAGAATATGACAGAATTGGTTCCGAAAGGAGATGAACGTGCATTCGATAATAAGAAAATTAGTATATTGCTAAATAATGGTGTTCCAATGGGACTTCAGTTTTCTATTACTGCTATTGGAACTATTATGCTGCAAAGTGCAAACAATGCACTTGGAACAGTATATGTTGCCTCTTTTACAGCAGGTATTCGCATAAAATATCTTTTCATTTGCGTGTTAGAGAATATAGGTGTTGCTATGGCTACGTATTGTGGACAGAATATTGGAGCACAAAAACTATCGCGTGTTAAGACAGGAGTTCGCGATGCTATGTGGATAATGATGGTATATTTTGTTTTAACTGTTGCTGTGATTTATCCATTTGCTGACGAAATGATGTCGCTTTTTGTTAATAGTGGCGAACAAGATGTTATTGCTAATGCTGCTCAATTTATGCGTATTGCCAACTGGTTTTACCCAGCTTTGGGTATTTTGGTTATTCTGCGTTATAGTATTCAAGGGCTCGGTTATAGCAATTTAAGTATGATGAGTGGTGTAATGGAGATGATTGCACGGTGTGGTGTAAGCTTTTGGTTAGTACCTGCACTTGCGTGGATAGGTGTTTGTTATGCAGATCCAATAGCATGGATAATGGCAGATTTATTTCTAATTCCAGCTTTCTTCTGGCTTTTACGGCGACTAAAAACGAGGATTGCTATGGAAACAGAAGCGAATAAAGAAAACTAATTTATTTTAAATGTATGGGATAAGTAGTTGGTGAGACGAAAAAAGATTGTAATTTTGCGCCCCTATTAATTTATTAATGAAGAATAAGAGATGAAGAAAACTATTTTTATGGCAATTGTTGGTTTTGCAATGTTAGCAACTTCTTGTTCAACAGGTACTAAAGTTGTACAGTTCACAGAACTCAAAAACTATTTCTATAGGAACGATGCTCCAAAAGGCGACCAATTATTGAAACTTACAACGCAAGAAGATTTTTATAAATATTTCGGCGAAGCTGCTTATATGGGAACAGATGGTGAGCCTACTAAAATAGATTTTAATGAAGACTTTGTTATTGCGAAGGTTTTTCCAGAAAGCAACAAATCGCCTGAGATTAGTAATATATCTTTAGAGAAAGATGGGAAAGGAGAACTTATTTTGGGTTATGAGGTGAAAGAAAAAAGTACACAAAGTTTTACTATTCGACCTACTTTCCAAATAGCAGTCAGTCGTAAATATATAAATGATAATTTAAAAGGAGCAACGAAATAACAATATTGGGTGCGTCAAGTTTATATCTTGGTGCACCTTTTTTAATAATAAGTAGTTTTCTATGGAATATACATGTATATGTTATTCGCTTAATAAATGTTTGGCAACAGCCTCTAATTCGGTATACCATTCTTTGCCAAAACGCCGAATAAGCGGACCTTTTAAGAATTTATAAATAGGTAAATTTAACTCTTTACCCTTTCTTACGGCATCTTTACATATATCCCATTTGTGATAGTTCAGACCAATTAGGTTGTTATTAAAAACTTTTAAGCGAATGGGGTAGAGAGCACACGAAATAGGTTTCACAAAGTTAGTTTTCTTTGCACGATACGAACGTTCTAATGCACAAAGACAACATTCTTTATCGTAAAACGTAAATACGCAGTCTTTTCCATGTACAATACTTGTTACTAACTCGCCATCTCTATCGGTATAAGCTATTCCTTGTTTATCAATAACAGATTGTGCCGAAGCGCTAAGGTCGCCCCATACAGTATCAACAACATCTTCAATAGCTGCAATTTCTTCCATAGAAACAGGTGCGCCAGCATCTCCTTCCACGCAACATATCCCCTTACAAGCATCAAGATCGCAACAGAACTTTTCTGTTATAATATCGGGTGAAATCAAAACATTGCCAACTTGCAAGATAGGAATCATTTTTTTATCGCTCATTTTTTTTCGTTTTATTTTTTCTCAGTACGCATTAACCAATCTATTTCCTCCAATCCTTGCTGCTTTAAATAAGCGTTGCAACATGTAAATTGGTGCTTTTTAAATTTATATCTTGGCCTTGCAGCAGGGTGATATGATTCGATTATACAATGTCTATTGATATCTATTAGGTTCTTTTTCTTCTTTGCATTGTTTCCCCAAAGCATAAATACAATGTGTTCATGGTGTTCGCTTAACGCTTTAATGACAGCATCGGTAAACTCCTGCCAACCTAAGTCCTTATGGCTATTGGCAGCACCCGCACGCACTGTCAGTGTAGTATTCAGCAACAACACACCTTGTTCAGCCCAACGAGTCAAATCGCCTGATTCGGGCATAGTCTCGCAAAGGTTATCTTCTATCTCTTTATAAATCTTTCGGAGCGATGGCGGCAGCTTTATTCCTTCTGGCACAGAGAAACTTAAACCCGTAGCTTGTTCTTTCTTATAGTAAGGGTCTTGCCCAAGAATAACAACCTTAACATTATTAAACGGACAAAGATTAAAAGCATTGAAAATAAGTTTTTCTGAAGGATAGCATACTTCTTTGTATTCGATATTTAGTTTTTCAATGAGCTTAGTAAAATAAGGTTTTCTAATTTCACTCCTTAAATGTTCTTCCCAAGAAGCATCAAGAGAAACATCAGTACCATTAATCTGCAAGATAGGCATCATCTTCTTATCGCTCATTTCTTTCCTTTTATCTTTCCCAAATATGGATTTACCAATCTATTTCGTCCAACCCATGCTGCTTTAAATAAGCGTTGCAACGTGAAAACTGATGCTGACCGAACCAACCGCCTCTATTTGCCGATAATGGAGAAGGATGTACTGATTCGATTATACAATGTCGATTGGTATCTATCAATCGTTTTTTCGAACGAGCAAAACCGCCCCAAAGCATAAAAACAATGTGTTCTCTGTGTGTATTAATAGTTTCTATAGCAGCATCGGTAAAGTTTTGCCAACCTAAAGTTTGATGACTATTGGCTTCGTGTGCGCGTACTGTAAGTGTTGCATTGAGTAATAGTACACCTTGTTTTGCCCATCGTGTTAAATCTCCAGATGTAGGTATAGGTTTACCAAGATCGCTGTGTATCTCTTTATAAATGTTTTGGAGCGACGGCGGCAGCATTATTCCTTCGGGCACAGAGAAGCTCAAACCCATAGCTTGCCCTTGCTCGTGGTAAGGGTCTTGCCCAAGAATAACCACTTTAACCTTGTCGAACGGACAAAGATTAAAAGCATTGAAAACAAGTTTTCCTGGTGGAAAGCATAGACCATTCTTATATTCGTTGCGCACATTTTCGGTGAGTTTGGCAAAGTAAGGTTTCTCAAATTCGCTTTTCAAGTACTGTTTCCACGATGCTTCAATATCTATCATAGCATTCATTTTAGATACAATTCAGCCCTATCAGATATTGTTCCGATAGGGCTAAACCATTGTTTTTATCTTTATTTATCTTCAATCAAGCATTCACCAGTCATCTCTTTGGGTTGCTCTAAACCCATAATATGGAGAATAGAAGGTGCAACGTCAGCTAATCGTCCAGACTTTACACGTGCAGAATTGTTATTGGTAACGTAGATAAATGGTACTGGGTTTAGCGAGTGTGCTGTGTTTGGCGTACCATCTTCGTTCAACGCATTGTCTGCATTACCATGATCGGCAATAATAATAGCTTCATAATCGTTAGCTTTAGCAGCCTCAATAACCTCTTTTACACATGTATCTACTGCGTAAACAGCCTTTGCAATGGCATTCATCACACCAGTATGACCAACCATATCACCGTTAGCGAAGTTTACAACAATAAAATCGTACTCTGCTGTATTGATTGCTGCAACTAACTTATCCTTTACTTCGAAAGCACTCATCTCTGGTTTCAGGTCGTAAGTTGCAACTTTTGGCGATGCCACTAGTATACGATCTTCGCCTTCGTAAGGTTCTTCTCTACCACCATTAAAGAAGAAAGTAACGTGTGCATATTTCTCTGTCTCAGCTGTGTGCAATTGCTTTTTACCTAATTTACTTAGGTATTCGCCAAGCGTCATAGTTACATTTTCTTTTGGAAACAGAATGTGTACACCCTTAAAACTAGCATCGTATGGAGTCATACAATAGTATTGCAAATCCTTTATGGTGTGCATACCTTGCTCTGGCATATCTTGTTGTGTAAGAACGTAAGTAAGTTCTTTTGCACGGTCGTTACGATAGTTGAAGAAGATAACTACATCGCCTTCGCCTATTGTTCCATTTACGTTAGCATTGTTAATGGGTTTAATAAACTCGTCGGTAACTCCGTCGGCATAACTCTCTTCTACTGCCTTTACCATATTGGTGGCTTGTTTTCCTTTAGCCTCAACCAGCAGATCGTAAGCCTCTTTTACTCGTTCCCAACGTTTATCGCGATCCATTGCATAGAACCTACCAACGATAGATGCTATGTGTGCTCCATTGGCATCGCAAGTTTTCTGAATATCGGCAATAAAGCCTGCGCCACTCTTAGGATCGGTATCACGACCGTCCATAAAGCAATGTACATAAACTTCTTTTAAGCCATATTCTTTGCCTATTTCTATTAATTTGTGCAGATGGTTTAGCGAAGAATGTACGCCACCCGTAGAAGTTAAGCCCATAAGATGCAACTTCTTGCCTGTTTTCTGTGCGTAGCTGTAAGCGCTAATTATTTCTTTGTTCTTCAGTATATCGCCATTTTCGCAAGCTTTATTTATCTTTACCAAGTCTTGATATACAACTCGTCCAGCACCAATATTAAGGTGACCAACTTCCGAATTGCCCATTTGGCCGTCTGGTAAACCTACATTTTCGCCTGATGCTTGTAGCTGTGAGTGCGATGAGACTGCGTTTAAATAATCTAAATAAGGTGTTGGTGTATTGTAAATAACATCTCCTTTACCATGTTTCCCGAGACCCCAGCCATCGAGAATCATCAAAAGTGCTTTTTTTCCCATAATCATTTTTATTCCTTTAATACCTATTTTTATAGATTGCAAAGATAATAAAAAACTTAGAATACACAAAATATTAACACTTATCAGCTATCTTTTTATTGTTTTGCTTATGGCATTTACATTTACAAGAGCATAGTGTATAGCAAATAGCCCCAATGTGCTACTAATGCTGCTGCAAAACCTCCTATGGTGTGCGAAAGAATGGCTTTTGAGGTTAGTTCGCGATAGCCTATTGTGTCGAGCATAGCTGTGTGGGTGCTAAGAAAACCACTCCAACACATACCCATGCCTGTAAATACTGCAATAGCGTTTCCGTCTATCCAACCGTGCGAAAGAAAGTTTGGAACAAGACTTAATGCTGCTCCTACTGCTCCGAGTGCTGTAATGGGAAAGGCTACTTGGTGTGGGTCGGTAAAACCAAATAAAGGTTCTAATAGCCAATTTAAATAGTTGGCTGCTTTGGGTAATACAGCTATGCCTTCGTAGGCAGCACCTGTAAATTCACCGCTTTTACTTGGACCGAATGTGAGAATCATTACGAGGGTAGATATAATAAGTACTCCTGGAATAATGGCTACGCCTACATCTACACCTGTTTTACCTCCATCGAGCAACGAATTAAGTGTGCGTAGAAATACAGATTTCTCTTCTTCGTGTAGTGGGCGTTCTACTTGTTTTTCGAATGTTTCTGCATTGAGTGCGTTTTCGGTGAGATACTGTGGATACGCCTTTATTACAAAGTGCTGCATACACCGTGTTGAAACAATGCACCCTACACAAGCGCCAACAAAGCCTATTAGTGGTTCTGCAAAATAGCCTTGTCCCAGCATAAATACAATAACAATAAGTCCCATACCGAATGCGGTTCCAAAGTTTGTGAGCGATATGTATTGGTACTTTTTAAAGTATTTGCTAAAGTGTTTGTCTTGTGCTAATGTTATAATTGCAGGGTTGTCTGAAAGGAATGTTAATATGGCTCCGAGCGATGCTACGCCTGGAAGATGGAATAATGGGCGCATTAATGGGCGTAGAATTTTCTCTATAAGGTCTACTACGCCAAATTCTACGAGGAGTTTGCCTAAGGCACCTGTAAGTACACAGATTGCCATTAGGTAGAAACAAGTGTTCAATAGCAAGTCGTGTGCTGTGTGCATTATGGTGTTAAGCATTGGGGCAACGCCCATTACCCAGCCTATGCTACCGAATAAGGCAATAATGATTAGCAGACAAATTATACCGTTGGGCAATTTCTGCTTTGGCTTTTTAGCCGTTTCGTTCTGTTCGTTTTGTTCCATTTTGCTTAGGGTTTAATATCATTGGTTTTTATTTTGGGTGTAAAATTACAATTTTTGTTGTGAATATAATATAAATATATGGAGAAATTTAAGAAAAATGAGCATTGTAGAATATTGGCGGATAGCTTATAAGTAATATCTACTATTTACACACAAACTAAATGGAATATTCAGATGTTTGTGTTGCTTTCGTTTCAGATATCTGTCAGCTTCGTTTCAGATATCTGTCAGTTTCATTTTAGATGTCTATTATTTGCAAATTAGATATCATAACAAGCTACAGCCGTTATTGGGTTATATTATAATACGTAAAAGGTGTTTATTAAGATGATGAATATGTTCTTCTCCATTCTGTAATATTTTAATGTAAGTGTTGTTATAAGCATCTAAAAAGAGATATGTTGTTCGGTGTTCCTGTATGTTGTAAAGATAGTTTGCTTTAGTGTTGTAATTCAAAATATTGAATGAGGCAATACGAATGTAGCTATAATGTTGTAAGCTATTGGTGGTGTTTTTACACATTTGTTTGTGCAATAATACGAAAAAGCTCGCAAGCATTTTTTTTATAGCTTGCGAGCTTCTATGGTGCATAGTTTATGCCTATATTCAGCTAATGATTTTGGTTAGAACATTTAAACTCTTTATAGACTTCTATGCGTTTTGTTATTTAGTGCCTACCTATTTGCTCCAATTAATGTAATATGGGTCGTCATCATCATCTCCCTCATCTTCGTTGTAGTCGAAAGTTGTAGGCTTCGCTCCAACGGGAGAGCTTGGTTGATATGTTCCACCAACACCAGGACTGGCTGTTATCATAAGGTTCTCTATAGCGAGAATATTAATATTAGTTAACGGTGTTGTATATTCTTTGTGTGTCATAATATTTCCTTTCTTACTTAACAATAACTTTTTTGCCGTTTTCAATGTATACTCCGTGTTGCGGTTTTGCTATGCGCTGACCGTTTAAATTGTAGTAAACATTCTGTCCTGTTGTTCCGTTTGCAGTGTTATTAATAGTTGTAATATCAGTTGTTTCGTTATTATCATCGAACACGAAAGCAACTTTTGCACCTGCTGGTACGCCGCTAATTTTAGCGTATGCTTTATGTACAGGCATATTCAGTGCACTTGTTACCTTCATAAAGATGCCCTGGTTGGCAGCTATTATAGGGTCTGCACCCACTGCAATAGCCTTATCGCGAACGGTAACTCCGTACATCATATTATTAGTAATGGTATGTGGTGTTGCATCTTCTTCACCAATGGCATAGTAGAAATCGGTTGGTAGAGCTTCAGCATCCATAACTTTCAGAAGAGTACCAGTTTCGGCAGGTATATAGCTATAGTTTCCACTTACACCACCGTTTTCGTCTACACTTGTCATTTTCACATGGTAGGTAGCATTACCATAATCGCCACCACCAGCATCAATGCGCACTGGTGCTATAAAAGCAGCTACTTTGCCAGAGCCTTTTTCTGCATTATAGATACTAAAGTCTGCATCGAATTCGCGTGCGAACGTACCATACTTTTTAGCTATTGCAGGCGCACCGGCAGCACCTATATAAGGTATTTTATAGCTTATTTGTGAAGCGTAACGCTCCCAACCAGCGTGCTCGTGATCTTCGTCTTTATAGTGTATAAGAGCAGTCTTCTTTACATAAATCTTCAAGTTAGGGTTAAATTCACTATAAGTGTTTCCATATTCCCACTTGGTAGAACTCATATCCTTTGTAGGGTTGAGGCTTGTAAAGAATATGCTTTCTACAGTAGATGTGCCGTCTGCTTTTTTGAAAGCATCAAGCCCAACATAGTCGAGCGTATTTCTAAAAACAATCTCCTTTATGTTTGTTGTGTTCTGTTTCATTGCATAGTCGCCCCAAAGACGCACTTCGTACTTCTTGTCATGGTCGTCTGCATTCTCCACTGTATTTGGCACAACGTAGGTGTACACATCTGCTTTCACATCAACCACCATAACAGCTTTATTAGATAATGGGAAGAATTCAGTAGAGCCATAGCCCTGTCCGTTTGTCTCTTTAAAGAACGAAATGCCCACTTGCTTAAATTTGTCCCAGAAGTGATCGGCGGCAAAGGCTGCTTGTGCTTCTTTACGAATGCTTATTTGAATGTTGTGTGTATTAACATTGGCAGGATTGAATGCCGATGGGTCGATGTTAGTGATAGGAGTTTTTCCTAAGAATGCAATGGTGTTTAACTTTGCAGTACGGTCGAAAGCAAACTTATCTATCTTCTTAACATTCTCTGGTATGGTAATATTCTCTAACTCTTGTACGTAGTAGAAAGCTTGCGTACCAATTTCTTCAAGTGTTGGAGGGAGCAAGGTGTAATAGGTATTAGCCTTTGCAGGTGGGAATGCTTTCAACACTTTCTTATCTTTGCTAAGTAAGAATCCATCAACGCTAGAATAAGTAGCATTGTTCTTGTCTACTGTAAACTTCTCTAGCTTTGCACATTCCTGGAAGCCTGTTGGGTCTATACTGCTAACATTCTTTGGAATAACAATCTCTGTTAAGCTCTTGCAAGTGTTAAATGCATCTTTCTTAATAGTAGTTACAGAAACAGGAAGTTCTATTCTTTTCAAAGCACTTGCTCCTTGGAAAGCTCCTTCGCCAATAGTTTCAATAACTGAAGGTTCTTCAAAAGTAACCTTCTCCATTGACGAGTTACCATCGAACGCACCACGTTGTATAGTCTTTATTGTCTTTGGTATGGTAAACTCCTTTAACTTTGTATTGCCTTTAAAGGCACCTTTCTCTATGGTCTCCAGCTTTGTTTCGCCTAAGAATTTAAACTCTTCTAAGTTTGGGTTATTAGCAAACGCATCGCGTCCAATGGTCTTTAAATTAGAGTTAGCTTCTACCTCTACGCTCTTTAGCTTAGTTGGACTAAAAGCATTCCAACCAATTTCTTCTACAGAAGCTGGAATTGTGAGTTTCTCTAATCCTGTTCCATAGAAAGTAAATGTTCCAATCTTTTTAAGTGTAGCCGTAGGCTCATATCCTATTTCTTTTAAAGATGCCGCACCCTGAAATACATCGTTCCCTATTTCTTCTAAACCAGAGTTGAATGTTATCTTAGTTAATTTCTGCGCATAATAGAATGCACGATTGCGAATTTTCTTTGTATTAGGGTGTGTTGTGTATTCTCCTGTTCTACCAGATGGGTAAAGAACCAATTCGCTAAAGTCTTTTGTGTATACTACGCCTTCTGCATCAGCTGCGTAATAAGGATTTCCTGCATCTACTTTAAAACCTAAAAGGTCGGGTGTTCCGCTAATAGCACCGTTAGCAATCTCTTGTACTGAAGCAGATATTTCTACATTTCTTAGATTGCGTACAGAATAAAATGCACCTTCTTCAATCTTCTTTACATCTTTAAGTTTTACGGCTGTAATGGTTTGAACTTGTGCAAATGCACCCTTTGCTATTGTTTCTACACCAGCAGGAATTTCGTAATAGTTTCCTTTAGCCTTTGCATGTGTAGGGTCTATAGATGTTGGCGCATCGTAGTTAGCGTCTACAATACCGCCTTTATTGTTAGGATAAGCAATAAGTTTCTTGCCATCGCTTGTTACAACAACGCCATCAATATCTTTAAAAGCTGTGTTACCACTGGCTACTTTTATTTCTTTTAGATTGGTTGCACTGGTAAACCCATTAGCCTCGTTGGTGGTAGGAAGCTGAGTTAGCGTTGTTGGGAGATTTATGCGCGTAAGTGTTGCTGCACATTGGAAGCCATTTGTTGCAATGCCAACAACGCCTTCGGGTACTGTAAACTCTTCTCCGCCTACACCGTAGGCTGTTCCTTGTTTTGCAACAGGATAGCTAATTAAAAACTTTCCTTCGCTTCTATTCTCGTAAAGCACGCCATCTGTTGCCGAATACTTTGCACTTCCGCTTTCTACATTTATAGATGTTAAGCCTTTCATTTGCGAAAATGCACCGTCTTTAATGTCTGTAACATTGGCTGGAATGGTGATACTTGCAATGTTGTTTCCTTTAAATGCGTTTGCATTAATAGTAGTTACACTGTTAGGTATTGAAACAGATGTGGCATTGGGTACCGTACTGTTGGCATCAATAGCAGTTACATTGAACGTGTACTGGTTGTTTTCATCTGTTACGGTAGATGGAATGGTGAGTGCTCCCGATAAGTTAGACGAAACAAATTTTGCTTCGTACCTAGCGGGAAGTCCATCGTGTGCTACGTCCATAAACGTAACTTCATACGTAATGCCTTCCCTTTTAATTTTGTTGCCCACAATTAAGGCGTCTGCATTAGTTGCATATAACAATGCAAGCAGTGCAAAAAGCATAAATCTAATTTTCTTCATGATTTGCTATTATAGTAAGTTATATTTTACTTTCCTCGTCTATATTAGGGTTCCCATCAATCTATATTAGAGTTCCAATTAATCTATACGATAGTTTCAATTATCTATATAGTAAGGTATATTCAGCCTACTGTTACTTTCGTTGTGTGGTTTTGTTCCCTTAATCGGACGGTTCTATAATTTGTTTCTCTATAGTGTGTCAAGGTGTTTGCAACCTCTTTACATTATATCTTTGTTTAAATTGCTTCCAAATCTTCCTAAACTCAAATAGGAATAGTAGATTTTACGGATGCAAAAATATTAGTTTTGTGCTAACAGGATGTTGTCTTATTATTTTAAATAGTTTCTCTTTTATATGTAAAAGTTGCTGTTTGGTCAATATAATTGTTCATTTGTTGAAACTTAAAGCGGTATTTTAACCTTTATTGGTTATTAAACTATAATATTATCATATTTTTGTTTACACCATTCTTTCTATATTTCTTGCTATTTTTCGTTTTCTTGTCGGCTATTTTACTTGCCTTTCAAACTTGTTCTAATCTGCTATGCTTTCAGTATAAAGAAAAGCTATCTGCTCAACAAAAATTTAAAATATGCCATACTGCTAATAGTTTGTTTGGGTTAAAACGCAATGCGCAATTATGCTTGCATAACATTGTTAGTTGTGTCTCGTAATATTTTCTTTATGCTATCGTATTGTTCTCTTCAGTATCAGATGGTTTTATTTACACGTAAGTAGAGTTTTATTTACACGTAAGTAAAGTTTTACTTACACGTAAATAAAGTTTTACTTACACGTAAATAAAACTATGCCAGTATAGATATACCATTATATAATGCGAGTAAGAATATGGTTGTATTATAGTGTAAATTGTCTCTTTCTTATGCGGGCATAATGCGTTTCTATGCACCATGAATGTGGTTTTTAGGTAGTATATATGCGTGTTAAATGGTGTGTATATGTTTGTATTCTTGTGTATTAGGCGGGTGTTGCGAATGCCGTTTTGTTTATTGCGGTTGGTTGAAATAAAAACAGCGGTGTGTCTGCAATTAGACACATCGCTGTTCGTTAGTTACATATTATAGGTTTATTGTTGCAATAATTATTTATCGAAGCCAATGGGACGAAACTGTTTTTGGGTTTCGCTATATTCGAATCCAGCTTCAAGCAGCCGTTGTTTCAGTTCGGTACAATCTTCGTTAAAGTTATTGCAGAGCGATGAAAGAGTATCAAACTCTTCATCGCGTAAGAGCATGTTTACTGCGCTTACAAGCATTGCAGGGTCTTTGGGTAATTTTTCCATAAAACAAACTTATATATTGAGATTTATAAAATGATAGCAACAAATATGCTAAAGTGTATTCTGCATTGTAGTGGTGCCGTTGTTGGGTAGCAAAATGTCTGCAATAGCTATGCCTAATGCTGTATATTGTTTATTTATTTCATTGATTCACCAATAAACTGTAGTGGCAACAAGTCTTTTATAGTGTTAATAATGTAAATGCCACCTGTGCCATAAAGTAAGATACGAACAGGCTTTTTATAGCGATCTTCAATTTCCAATACAACTTGTCGGCACGCTCCGCACGGCACAATGGGTAGCTTCATTAGTCCATTACCATTACGTGCGGCTATAGCCAATGCCTTTATGGGTTGGTCTGGGTGTGTGCTTTGCGCTGCAAATATAGCCGACCGCTCTGCACAGAGTCCCGATGGATAGGCGGCATTCTCTTGGTTTGCTCCCATCACCATATCGCCATTCTCCAATAGCAATGCTGCTCCTACGCTGAAGTGGCTATAAGGCGCATAGCTATTTTTGGTGGCTTCAATAGCTGTTTTTATAAGCGCTTGTTCGTTGTCAGATAGTTCTTCAAGTTGGCAAACACCTATTTTTATGTTTATTTCTATTTGTTTCATAAACTGTTTCTTGCTCTTCTCTTATTCTGGTCTGTATTCGTAGCAACCTATATCGGGCTTGTTATCGCGTGCAAAACCATCGTGGTCGGTTGCGCTAATGCCGTTTGGGAGTACTATTCCCATATCGCGAGCTTTCGATTTCTCTGAGAGATGAAAGTCGTAAGCTTGCTTGTCGCCGTCTATCTTTCGGAAATGTTTCTCGCCCGATTGTACAGTGTCTGTAGCTTCTTCCCATATAACGTCTACATACTTAGTGGCATCAGGCTCTTTTGGCTTTACGGTGCGCAATATGCTATGGTCGAATTTGAAGTTTTGAGCAGCCTCGTCAGTAAACGCTCCCATTATAACATCTTCAGCATAACCAGTAATAAGCGTATTAAAAACATTGAATTGTTGTAGCGCATATTGCTTTCCATCGTTGCTATTTCCAAAGCGTAAGGCTGCACCACGGTTACCATCAAACGGATAGAACTGTGCTATGGTGCAATGGCTTAACGTAATGTTGCCGCCAAAGAAAGCAGCACAGTCTTTCAACGTATTTGTAATTTGGCTGTTGCTGACGTCTATCTTGCAATTGGTGGCGAGCAAACCATACCCCTGACAATTGTGTATGGTGCTCCGACGAAGCGAAAGTGTAGAACGGTCTACACTCGATGAGTCGCACACAATGCCATTGTAGGTCGAATGAATATCGGCAAACTCTATTTCGTTGTCGTAACTCGACGTATTGAAATGAATGCCCTGCCACTGTCCACTCACGCGGTCGTAAGGCAAATAGTCGAATATGTGATCCAAACGGTCGCCCCGAAGCGTAACAATCTTGTCGGCTGTTCCTGCTATTTTCAGCTGTCCGTGCACATCAATGCCCGCCTTGTTGGAGAAATAAAGCGTGGTTCCAGCACCAATGGTAAGCGTTGCGCCCTCGTTCACCTTAATGCCTCCCTGCACTACAATGGGCTTTGTGCTTTGTATGGTGGTATCGTGCTTTATCTCAATGTTCTTCAAGAGTTCGGCGTCCCAGCTGTAAGCCTTCAGGTTTACTTTCTGTTGCACCGTGCTTTCGAGCGTAAACACGAGGTTGTCTTCCACCAATTGTGGGTCGGTCTTGCCGTTCTTCGGCGTTGTAAGTTCTACGAAGACACGAATGCTGTCCTTGTTTCGCACTTCAAGCCCATTCACCTGATAGCCGTTTGCCTGTCCCAAGTAGATGCCGTCTACATTCACTCGAAAACCCGTTTGGTTGCCTTGCTCCAACCGAACATTGGCAAGGCGAATGCCATTGCCCGACCGATTGTAGACCCAAAATGTCTTTGTGGGGGTTGGAACTTTCGAGAATGTAGTGTCAAGGCGCACTGTATCTGTTGAAAATGCTAACAGATTGCTCTTCGACGTCGTAAAAGTATCGTCGTCGTTGCAAGCCGTTACCAATCCGACAACAGCCAACAGCAACATATATGTAAGTGTTCTATGCTTCTTCATTGGTATTATAACGTAGGAAAGCCCTGCTTATTACATCGCTTATAGGTTTTCAATAAATAATTCATGGTGAAAAGCCAGCCTGTCATTCCCGCATGGCTCGTCCTGCTTGTGTCCAACAATCCAGTAGGCTTAACAAGAAAGTGTCTAGCCAAATCAGCAAAAGACAGTTCGAGAACAAATTTGAATTAGTTCGCGAACAATCAATAATTTGTTCGCGAAGAAATTGCAAAAAGTTCGCGAACAAATTGCAAAAAGTTCGCGAACTATTTTTAGCTTCTCTTTTATGTGGCGCTAGAGACCGTTAAACGCACAGGCTTTCCCAACAAAATATTTAATTGCTGTAATAGCCTTGTTTTCTAGAAATGGACAGCGACTCACGTCGCCACCACACAAATTAAAATAGATTAACTGAAACTAAGTGAGTATATACCACACCTCAAATAATAACTAATAGTGGATAAATGGACGAATAGCTGCAAAAGAGAACGAATGATAGGAACCGAACGTGACATTTTTATCAGAAGTTGGTGCTCCCTCTAAAGAATAGTAAAATGCCCAATATGACGCAAAGGGATTCGGGCGCGATGCTCCTACCTTAATATTCATATAAAAGAAATCTGTTGTCGATGATTCCGAAGCAGACATATATCCACCCCAATAAGCAAAACCTGGATCAGTGGGTCCCCCCGATATTTCGGCATAATATAAAGGATCTCCACCTCCGCGCCTGAATCCGTATTCATCAGCTGTCGATTTAGTATCAGTCCAAGGCTCTGCAAACAGGTTATTGGATAGTCTTAGATTTTTTACATAAAGATTCCAATCTGCCATTGTGGGCAGGAACCATTTGTGGCTGGCGATAGTTCCCGTCAATGGGACACCGGCATCGTAAGTTGCAGCCTTATGGAAAGCTGGGAAGTTGGTGGCGTCATCGGCACGCAGTGTTCCGTTATGGGCATAAGTAGACGAATAACTATAGTCTTCACCGTTAAAGTCGTTCAAATGATTGTTCAAAACGCTGCTGGCATTCGGATTGCTTTGCACATTCAAAGTACTCCAAGGATACGCAGTTCCACCAGCCACATTCCAATGTGCGGCATCTTTTAGAGCAATGGCCAACCGCTTGCTTCTGCTTACCACCATACCCACAGGTGTGTGAGAAGAGAAGTCGGCATCGGTATACTGGCCGGTTGTGCCGTCGCTGTAGAGATAAATATAGTTGTATTTCAGTGTAACGCTAAGTATATAGGAGCCATTTTCTTTCATGGCAGTCTGGTCGGTGAATGTCCAGGTGCGTTTGGTTGTTATAGGAATATTGAAACCCATTCCGCTGTTGAGGGTCATCTTGAAATCTGCAATCTTTGCTCCTGGACAAATGTAGAAGTACTTGCGTGGCCACATATTGGAATAGGCATTATCATTGTTTATGTTTATTGTAAATGGGGCTGTGTTTCCGTATGAATAGGTACGTGTCGTGGGATCGAACATTACTTGCTGTGGAATGTTGTTAACCGATGACAGTGTGGCCTGTATTCCCAAAGCCATATAGCCTTCAGCGTATATCTCTGGCCTAATACGGCAGCCGACGTGCTTCATGGCAAAGGTTACTTTTTGGTGCTTCGGCGAAGCTGTAATGTTCACATTCTCGGCAACGCCTATTCTTGCATTCTCGATATTAGTCTGAGATACTTTCCAAAGGCTGCCCGAAACATCAACGCCGTCGTTCACACAGATGAATGTATAGGTGCCTGGCTCAAGCGACATTCCGTCAGCACTGCCAGTGGGGGTGAAGGTGTTGCTTGCCATCGTACCTGTCATCATGTTTTTCAGTACCGTCCCCTGATAGGCATATACATGGTAGTTTCCATCGGAAAGTGCACGTGTGGCTGCAGCTTGCTCTTTTGCCGAAGCCTTTGTTGTATCACGCTTCATGCTCACCTCTGCAAAGAAGTTGCCCATAGGTATAATCTGCTTCTTGACAGGTTCTGCCTCGGCTGCCCGTGTGTTTCCTTCGATGGAGTCTCCTGCATTATAGTCTATAAAGTCCATCTTGAACGTAATCTGCTTAGCCACGTCTACAGTTTGTTTATTGTCGATGTTATCATCGTTGCTGCAAGCTGTAAATAAGTTCAGCAATATGGCACTGAAGAGTACTGATAAATAAAATTTCTTTTTCATTGTTCTTCTGTTTAATTCTGTAATTTCCTTTAATACTAATCACACTTAAGGAGCAACCTCACTTGTTGTCCCGAACCAGCTGTCGTCAGGATTACTGCCGTTTTTGTTAGGTGTACCTTCTGAGCGGCTGTCATAGTCCCAGCCCTGGTCGTTCGATGAGTCTTTGTTTACGGTAACATGAACAGAGCCTGCCAACAAGGAATAGTCTTCCTGTACTATTACATTTGAACAACGAGGAACTAAATATTTCCTCTTTACTTCTTTCTTCATTTCATTTTAATTTAATTGATATTAATGTTATTGTTATATTATCTCCACCTACTTGAGGATAATCATCAGCTTGTAAGAAGTTAATAATATTTCTCTTCATAATTTATCCTTTCTAACTATTGAAAAATACAAATAAATTATTGCTTATTTCTTCTCTCTTCACTAAGTAACAGGGTACAAAAAAAGAACAAAGGAAACTTACGAAAGTCCTTTGTCTGCTATGATTTGCACGGCACGCTTCACGCGCGCGTACGAAAAAATTAAAAACTATGGTTACGCCTGGCTTACTAGAGAGAGAGAGAGAGAGAGAGAGAGAGAGAGAGAGAGAGAGAGAGTATACAATTATTTGGAACTACCAAATAATTTGCTATCTTTTTCTC
>ERZ773233.836-NODE-836-length-18985-cov-6.362335_pt1 | contig 18985 bp, 17 predicted proteins | sample MGYA00580991_ERZ773233 | MGnify/ENA primary metagenome ERZ773233 (study PRJEB29015, sample SAMEA2738178) | human oral metagenome | biome: human oral; feature: human-associated habitat; material: saliva | place: China | collected 2161 ...
TGACGCCTGTGCATCATCATTTTGAGCTTGGAGGATTGTCTGGTAAGGGAAGTCCTTGGAGCGAGTGGAAGGTCGACTTCTTCTTTTGGGGAGTGGGACTCCTAGCAAGTCTCTTGACCCTAGCAATTTTATACCTACTGTAAAAAAATAATCTAGTGTTTCGATTGTATGACACGAAAACGGACAATAGTAACGTATACAGATAGTCTAGTAGATAATATAAAGGAATAAAAATTTCTAAAATAATGATATAAGATACTTACTCAAAGTATAATACGAGTTAAGTAATAGAATGTGTCTAATGTCCGATTTTTTTAGAAAATCTAAAAAATGATTGAGTAACATTATTATCATCAGGGTATATTTAGTTGGAATCTTGCAACAGAAATTCAAGAAAGTGAAGAGTTCATTGTACTAAATTTCAAAAAATTTAAAACTGAAATATTTAATATCATGATAGACTAAAAGAGAGAATCAGTGTGATTCTCTCTTTTTTTATTATGTGACGATTAGTCCGTCTCGCTCCTCTAGGTGCGAGACAAAAAACCACCCGCTATGCGGGTGGTCATGATTATATTTTTATAAAGAAATTATTTTTTCTCCTTTGTTAACCAGTAGGTAATTCCAGCTGATGTAATTCCAGAAACAACAACAGCAACAATTACCCATAATCTGTTGTTTTCTACAGAAATAGGCGTAGCATAAGTTTCTTTTTTGGTTTCTATAGGATTTGATAAGAAACTCATAACATTTTGGTTAGTGGTTCCTCCATCACGGATATTTTTCATAACAGTTTTGAAGGAATCTGCATAATTTCTATTTCCTTGAATAACATTTGCTTCAGTAGTAATCAATTCGTTTGTTGTTGAAACAGTGCGGTCGATATTATCTTTAATCGTTTTAACTTGGCTATTAAATTGAGTGAATTGATCCTTCATTGTTCCAACAGCTTCATGATTCTTGTTAGTTATTTTTGAACTATCAGAAGTGATAGTAACTAGTGATTCAATAGATTTATACAGTTGCTCAGGTGTATCAATTTTAACCTTTAATTGATTGTTGTTTGATTCAGAAGTTGAATTTGTAGTTTCAAGTTGTTTTTCTTTTGTTCCTTTCCATACCTTATATTCTTCTGATAAAGATTTAATTGATGCATTATACCAATTTGTTAAATCTGTGATTTCCACTTTGAAATAATCATTTGGTAAATCTGCTTCATTCAATTTTGGTATTTCACTTGTTATTTTTCTTAACGAATTTGAAGTCCCTTGAATTTCGTCGAGTAATTCAAGACCAGATTGTTTAAATTGTGTGATTTGTTTATTTGAAAGTTGCGATTCAATATCTTCACGATTGATATTACCATACATATTATAAACTGAATCAGGTGATAAAGCAGAAAAGTTTATAGAGCTACTGTTTGGATTTCCATAGATTGCTTTAATCATTCCTGCAGCTTGATTAATTTTACTTAATTTATCAAAAATATGTGTTAAATCCTTTTTAACAAGTACATCTGATTCCTCTTTATCACTACGATAGATGGTCTGTTTTATAGGGATTATTGTGTCTCCGATGTGTATCTCAAAAGATATATCATTTTTTCCATAATGTGGCTCAAAAGTATAGGAAATGGTCAAGTTATAGGTCTTATCATCAGCAATAACCTGTTCACCATTTACTAATTTAGCATCTCCGGTAACTGAAATTTTAGCCTTAGGTGATATGTATTTTGTTTCAGTTGATGTTTTTGTTTCGGCTGATGCTTTTGTTTCGGCTGATGCTTTTGTTTCGGCTGATGTTTTTGTTTCAGTTGATGTTTTTGTTTCAGTTGATGTTTTTGTTTCAGTTGATGCATTAGAGATTTCAGGTTTTGATTCTACATTTAAAGAGGAAGCATCACTTGGGGTAGTTGAAATAGGGGAAGAAATCTCTGTTGTAGCAGTTTCTTGCCCTGCTTGAGGAAGTTTAACTGTGATAGGGATTTCTTCGGTAATCTTGTCTAATTTATCATTTTCTGTTGTTAAAAATTCAAAACTAGGCAAGCCGGTTATAGGTGTAAATTTTTTATCAAATTTAGAATAGTTCTCAATTAAAGTTAGTTTTGAAGTATATTCATTAACTTGATCAGGGGTTAAGACTTTTAATTTCTGTAATTTAGCAAATAATTCTTTGTAGTCAGACATTTGGATACTAGTTTCTGATAGTGTTGAACGAATCATATCTTGATAAGTGTCAGGTAAAGAATTTTTTACTTGTAGGCTATTGTTTATTTGTGCTGCAAGCGTTGCTTTGGATTCAGAAGTTAAATCCGATTTAGTATCCACTCCTTCTTTTCCAAAGTAAAATAACTCTACTTTTTTCTTCTCTTTTTCTAATTCAGTTTGGAGCTTCTCTAATTCGGTCTTTTTACCATTTGTTTTATCTCGATAACCAGAAATAATTGTATGGTAATTAGAGATCAAATCTTCAAATTTACTAATTTCTGATTTTTGAGTATCATTATTCTTTCCAAATTGAGATAATGATTTTGATGCAGAATCATTTATCTTTTCTACAATTTCAGCAGTTTCTTTATATTGATCTTTTAAAATCGTATTTGTTGTAGAGACATTTTGTTCTGAATTTTCTTTTTCTCTATTAAAATTACCTTCAACCTCTTTAAGTTTTGTTTGTAAGTCATTACCCGTACTATTTAAAAGTTTTATAACTGATTCGGAGAAATTTTTTTGAAGTTCCTCGAAGGAAGAGTTGTTTTTTTCTAAACCAGAAACTAAATCCATAGTACTAGCAATAGATTGGCTAGCTTGATTGGATGGTGTATAGATATACTGAGAAATTTTAGAGTGTGTTCCTGATTGCTCATTGACAATGTTTTCAACATTTCTTTTCGCATCGTCTAAGTTGTTAATGACACTCGAAAAGTACATTTTGATAACGTTTTGATTGATTGTATTCAGATGTTCTCCGACACGTAACTCTACATTTTTAGATTTGACAGGATCTAGATTCGATTTTGTTTTATATGCTATCTTTGCTCGGTCTGGGTTAAAGCTTTCCAGTTGAGCTATTTTCTCTGAAAATTGTTGTTCTATGTATACAATGACGTCAACAGAACCATTCTCAAATCGATTTTCAGCGACATTGCGAGTCATAACTGTCCATTGGTTTGAGCTATCTTTGGATAATAATGTTGTAAAATCATTCCCTAAATTATACGTGTTCCCATTTAAAGATCCACCAGTGTCTTCATTTACTAAAGCAATATTTAATTTACGGTCATTTACTTTATTAGTTATTGAAACTTCTTGATTTTTTAAGTAAACAAAAGCAGCACCAGAACCGACCAATAATGTTACAAAAATGCTACCACCTATGATTATTTTTTTCATATATAAACCCTTTCATTTATAGTTTATTATATCACTAATGTGAATCTGAAACAAGGGGGCGATTTGAACTATTAAGTTTTAAATTTTCTGGGGTAATAATGGAATATAGTGTAATAAAATGATAGACAAATAATAAAATATATGATAAAATAATAAAAATAAAAATTAAAGGAGAATACTAATGTCAGTAATTAGTTTAACCCCAGAACAGTTACAATCTCAGGCGGCAATTTATCTTAGTGCTAAAGAACAAATTGAACAGGCAGTACAAACTGTTAATCGAACAAATGGCGAAATGGCATCACAATGGAAAGGTCAAGCATTTAATGCTTACCTTGAGCAATACAACCAGTTGTATACACATGTTCAAAAATTTGAGGAGCTTCTAGTGAGCATCAACCAACAATTGAACAACTATGCTCAAACAGTAGCTGAACGTGACCAACAAGATGCACAAAGCTTTGGTTTGTAGTTAATTTTGAGGAGCGTCAGGGGAACTTGACGCTTATTTTTATTTTATGATGAAGAACATTAAAAAGTACCTATTAATTCTTTGTATAGTATTTCCTGTGTTAGTCTATGCAGACGATGGTAGCTTAAAACTTGATACAGATATCATTACAAATAGTACACAGGAAACGGTCAAAAATAGGATAGAATCCAAATATGCTCCAAATTTATTTTTAAATCGTACCCAAAAGGTTGTGGACCAGAAAACTCAAACAACCAAAGAACTTATACAGGGAGCAGAACAGACTATATTTACTGATGGTGAAAATCACTCTATTTATCGTTTAGAAACTACTGTTGTCCAAACATCATTGTTTAATAAATACACTATAGAGGAGAAATCCTCTTTTAAACAAAGGAATTATTCAATTTTTAAGGATTGGATGGGAAATGTATTTACCAGTTTTTTCTTACTGTTTATGGTTTTGTTGGGAGTCTATTTAGGAAGGAAATGGCATGGATTACGAAAAAATAAAGTTAACTCTAGACTATAGAGCAAAACAAATAGATATTCTAGTTTCAAAATCTCTAACTTGGTTAAGATTAGAAGAATTACTAAAAGATACCAAAGTTAGAGAACAGTTGAATTTACCTCTAAATAGTTCGTTTTGTTTCAAGCTTAGAAACAAACAAATCCATATCGAACCAATGGATATCTTGGCTGTTTATCCAGTTAGCGATGGAGATTATATAGAGATTGAGGATGTATCATAGGAGGAAAAAATGTTTGAAGCAGATCGACTAGAATTTGTGAGAGAAGACAATCAAATATCAGTTCAAATTTCTTCATCAGGTTATCGTAGAGAACAACTTGAATTGATTCAAGAATATTGTCCAGTAGAAATAGTACAGAAAGACGGAGTTCTTTCTTTGCAGTATAAGATTCCTGAGTATTTTAAAACTGTTAAAGAAGAAATTTTAGAAAGAACTACGGAACTTGAACGTTTTAGTTTGGCACAAAGTATGTCTGTATTAGTTCGTTCTGAAAATGATTATAAAATTCCGTACATTCATCCTGAAAATATCATTATTTTTGGAAGTAATGTACAAATGTTACACTATGGAATTGAAAAATTACTTGCACCTCAACAGTATAGTTCTGAATTTTATCTAGAATCTTATAAAGCTTTAATGATTTCTATTTTACTACCTAAGATAGATTTTGAACTAGCCATCCATGGGATTGATGCAATAAAGGAAAAGGTGGCACAAGATATTATTCCCTTAGAGAGTGTAGCTGATGTCAATAATTATATTGCAGAAAAGTATGCCAAACTATCAGAAGAGAGTTCAAAAGCAAATTTGTTGGTTAACAAGAAAAAATGGAAGACTTTGTTAATAGGGGGAGCTTTACTTGCTACAACCACACTTGTCTTAAGCTTTGCAACTTACAAATCTATGTTTAAAGATGGGCCACTAAAATCATCAGTCATTATGGCACAATCAAATTTCATGCGAAAAGATTACTCTGAAACAGTTGAATCATTAAAAAATTATGGTACAGAATCATTGCCCAAGGAGGCCAAGTATATCTTAGCAGCAAGTTATGTCCGTTTAGATAGTTTGAGTGATAAGCAAAAGGAAGTTATTTTAAATACGATTACAGAATCAACAGATGATACAATTTTTTCTTATTGGATTTATCTTGGACGTGGAAAATTTGAAAAAGCTCTAGATGTGGCACAAAATATCGGGGACACGCAATTGATTTTACATGCTTATACAAATCTATACGAGTCAGTTAAGGCAGACATCAATATGAATGGTTCTGAAAAACAAAAGAAACTTGAAGAATATGAAAAGAAAATAAAAGAACTTTCTGCTGAGATTGGAGAAGCTACGACAAATAGTAGTGATACAAAAGTATCTACTGAAACAACAACTCCTAAAGACAACCGAACAAAAGAAAAGAGTGAACGATAAATGAAGGCAAAAAAGCTAGAATATGATCATCAGCTGGGAGACCAATTAGGAGAGCTTCATAAACCTCTTTATACCTTGTTGATTGAACAAGATAATCTAGAGAAAATAGATTTGTTTGAAGGACAAAAGGTGAAGGTCGGTACTAACAAGTATACAGTAGAAGGTAGAATAGTCTATCGAAATGGTAAGACTTTAGAAAGAGGAAAATCTACTTTTGATAAAGAAATTGTAACCTTGTTGGTTCCTGAGGAAGATATTTTTATCAGTTATATTTTCCCACCACAGCGATTTATTTGTAGCAAGAAAGAATCAGCTGATATTAGTTGGAAAATTTCGAACCAACTTATTTTTTCAAATAATCAAGTACAGGTTACACTTGGGGAATCTCCGATTTATTTAAATGACCGTCTAGTCAAAGAGGGAGGACTTTATCCGTTTGAATTAGGGAACCGAATGAAGGTTTCTAATTATTTTATAGAAAAAAGAAAGAATCAGTGGAAGATTGGATGTCTCTTCGAAGAACCGCAATTAAATAGGAATCAAATTCTGATACAAGAAAAAAATAATGAGTATCCGATGGATTTTCCAGAGTATAGAAGGAGTCCCAGAGTTAACCCTATTATCCATAGCGGAAAAATCATTATCAATCAACCTCCTCAACCGATTAGACTCCCCAAAAACTCGCTCATTAGAGCAATTGTTCCAGCTTTAGGAATGTTTACTTTAACTGCATTAAGTTCAATTTGGACAAAAGGTAATCCTGTAATGATGCTAGGGATGGGGGGCTTTAGTCTCCTGACAGCAGCGACAACTATGAGTCAGTATTTTGAAGAGAAAAAGGATACCAAGGAACAAGAAAAAAATCGAATTCAAGATTATGAGGCATATTTATTAAAACAAGTATCTGACTTAGAAAAATACTACAAAGAAGAAACTAATATTTTACATTATAATCAACCGTCAATCTCAACCATTACTGAACTGATTGCAAAGTATGATTCAAGAATTTATGAGAGAATGGACTATAATGAAGATTTCTTACAGGTGTCTTTAGGTTTAGGAGATAGGTTAAGCCAGCTAGAGCTGCAAACAAATTTTGATGAGCAAAGTAAAGATGAAATATCGCAGTTTGCTCGCACAGTCTTGCAAGACTACAGTTTGCAAAAGAAGGTTCCAATTACTGTTAATATTTTTGAAGCGACAGTTGGTCTTGTTGGAAACAGTGAAGTAACTAGGACAGCTGTGTATAACATGCTCTTACAGATGGCAATGTTTCACAGCTACTTAGATGTTAATTTTATCAATCTTGTTCAAGAACAGAGATATGAGAAAGATTGGTCTGAGTGGCGATTTCTTCCTCATTTCAATATGCAGGAACGAAATATTCGTGGTTTTGTCCATGATGCCAGAAGTCGTGATGCCGTTCTAAATTCGCTTTACCGTATCATTCAAAAACGTTCTCAAATCAAACGTGAAATGGGGGAAAAAGATGCGCGCTTTAAACCCCATTATGTCTTAACGATTATGGATGACTCCCATTTACTTGGCCATAGTTTGAATGAGTATCTAGCCAAAGATTTGACAGAGTTGGGTGTAACAGTCATTTGGGTGAAAGAGGCACGTCGTCTTTTGCCAGAAACTATCACAACTCTAATTGAATATAAGAATCAAAATTTAGGTCAAATCATTAATGATGAGGGTGCCTATAGTGCTCAAACCTTTATTCCCCACCCGCTGTTGGATTGCTATGAAGATTCTATTCGTACTTTAGCAAATCTAAAACACATGGAAGTAGAGAAGAACACGATTCCTAAATCCGTTACCTTTTTGGAACTCTACCAAGTCAGAGAAGTTGAAGAGTTACAGGTTGCGACTAGATGGTCCAAAGCGGATACTTTTAAAACGTTAGCTGTGCCATTGGGATTGCGTGGGAAGGATGACCAGGTGGAACTCAACTTACATGAACGTGCACATGGGCCACATGGTCTTGTAGCAGGAACTACTGGTTCAGGTAAATCTGAGATTCTTCAGTCTTATATATTATCCATGGCTGTAAACTTTAGTCCAGAGGATGTTGGATTTCTTACGATTGACTTCAAAGGTGGAGGGATGGCGAATCTTTTCAAAGATTTACCACATATGCTTGGGTCTATTACTAACTTAGATGGAGCTGCTAGTGCGCGTGCCCTAGCTTCTATCAAAGCAGAGTTACAAAAACGACAACGTCTCTTTAATCAATTTGGTGTTAATCATATCAATGGATATACTAAATTATATAAGGAAGGCCAAAAAGCTACTGACAAATCAGGTTATCCAGAAAAACCATTACCTCATCTGTTCCTTATTAGTGATGAGTTTGCTGAATTAAAAGAACATGAACCAGAATTTATGACAGAGCTGGTTTCGACAGCCCGTATCGGACGTTCGCTTGGAGTCCATCTAATTCTTGCTACACAAAAACCATCAGGGGTCGTCAATGATCAAATATGGTCAAACTCTCGTTTCAAACTAGCTTTGAAAGTGTCAGATGAATCTGATTCCAATGAAATAATCAAAACACCAGATGCGGCGAGTATTACTGAACCTGGTCGTGCTTACCTACAAGTAGGAAATAACGAAATCTATGAATTATTCCAGTCTGCATGGAGTGGTGCACAGTATGCCCCACAAACAGAGGGGGTTCAAGAAGTTGTTGATGAACGAATTTGGTTGATAAATGACCTGGGACAATATGAATTGTTGTCTGATGACCTATCTAAGGATGAAAATTATATTGCTGATCAGACGGAAGAAATCACGGAACTCTCAGCGGTTGTAAACTATATAGCAAGAGTGAGTAAGACTGTTCCTTTCAATCTGCCAGATAAACCGTGGTTAGAACCTTTAGAGACAGCCATCATATCCCCTCAAACAGATATTCACTGGACCGATGAAAAAGTATTGGCCGTTCCCTTTGCTCGAATGGATATTCCGACAGAACAACGTCAGAAGGATTATCATTTTGATTTGGAAAAAATGGGGCATACAGTTTTCTATGGTTCACCTGGTTTTGGGAAATCCCTAGCTCTTCAAACTCTAGTGCTAAATCTCGCTCGCTTGAATACTCCAGAGCAAGTACAAATCAATCTATTTGACTTTGGAACCAATGGACTCTTGCCACTAAAAGATTTACCTCATGTAGTTGATTTAACAAGGTTTGATGAAGAAGAAAAACTGGTTAAGTTTTTAAAACGTATTGACCAAGAATTGAAGATTCGTAAGGAGAAGTTTGCCATCTATAATGTAGCAAGTCTTTCTCAATACGAACAAAAATCAGGTGAGAAACTCCCTGCTATTCTTACTATTTTTGACGGGTTTGATACTATAAAAGACACAGCGCTAGAAGAAGCTATTGAAAGTATGATTAACCGCCTCCTACGTGAGGGAGCAAGTCTTGGATGCTATGTGATTTTGACAGCACTTCGCTCAAATAGCCTTAAAATCAGTATGTCAAGCAATATTACCTCGCGCTTGGCCTTTTACCTGGTTGATGAAGGAGCTTCTAAGGAAATTATAGGACGTGATGCTTTAATTCAGCAAGAAATTTTTGGCCGTGCCCAGTTGAAAGAAGATATTCCGTATGCCATTCAGGTTTATCTCCCGATAAGTGGAGAAGGCGATATTGAGCGCCTATATAACTTGGAAGAAGAAGTTAAGCTGATTGCAAGAAGCTGGACAGGAGTTTGCCCAGAACCAATTCCAATGTTGCCAAATGAAGTGACGCTTGATGAGTTTAAACAATCAGCTACAGTTCAAGAGATGATGCAACAAGGTCAAATCCCAATAGGATTTGATAAAGAAACGACTAAGGTAGTAAGCTTTAATCCTAAAGAACATGGCTATTTTGTCATTATGGATGACACACCACAGCAAACAGAACTACTGGAATCAGTTTTATTAATGGCATTTGAAAATTTGAATGGGCAAGCTCAACGTATTCTTTTTGATATTGACGGACGTCTTGCAAATCCAGATAGTTTTGATTCAATCATCTTGTTAAATAATTTTAGTACGGCATTAACAGATCTTGTAAGTGAAATTGAACGAAGACTACAAGGTGGTGATAATCAAATGATGTTTGTTTACATGCCAGACATTCATACCGTAAATGAAAAAATGTTACTTTCTGCAAATGTGTTAGAAACGATTATCAAAAATGCCTCTAAAGCGGGAGTTTACTTTATTTTCCATGGCTATCAGAAAAATATCGAAAGTAAATTTGATGAATTTAGTAAGAGATTGCGTGCAAATATGCCAGCAGGTATATTTGGTACTAGATTTATGGATCAAGGAATGATTAAAGGTAAATCAGATTACAAAGAAACTCTTTTAGAAGTCGATGAAACTCACTTCTTTGTTGGAAGAGAAGTTTGCAGAATAAAATTACCAAGATAATCTCAGCAACCCTTCACACTTGAACTTGCTAAGAGCCATTCCCCAAAAGTTAGCTATAGGAGTTTTCACTTTTGGGGAATGATTCAAAGGGTGTAAGTTTAATCTTAAGAATATCTATACGGGGTGTTGATTCTACGCAAAATATGTTAAAATGAATTATATATTATAAAAAGGAGAAGGGAAATGGGGTCGTATTATAAACAAATTGCGGCTAGATTTCGTCGACAAGCTGCTGAAGCTCGAATAGAAAAAAGTTTAGTTGATGGGAAAATATCTAGATTAAGAAAAGCTAGCAGTGCTTTAGCAAGTGAGATACAGTCTATCGATAATCGTGCAAGATCTTTAGGTCAGATTCTTCCTTTAGATTCCTCTAGTTTTAAGGGGAGTCGTCAGCAAGATTTTGAAGGTCATTTTTATAATTTAGGAACCGATATAACTAATTTTCGAGATGGCCACAACAATAATAAAACGACTATAGAGGACAAGATACGAAGTCTGGAAACTCAATCAAGTGAACTACAGTCTGCAATAGCATCTTATTATCATCAGGCTCGTATCTATGAATATATGGAGGATTAGGGAGAAAATGGTAGATACAGGTGTAAATCAATCCAGTTGGAACACTATTACAAGAGGTGTTTCTACTTCAACTACAGGAATCGGTAAACTAAGTGATATGGGGTTTAGTCACACAGATCTTACCCCTTTTACCACTTTTAATGACGTTTTGGAGCACTTTAACAAGTCTATTGTTACTTTAAAAAAATTCACCAGATCAGACGCGCTAAAAATGGAACAAGCAGGTCAGAATAAGCTAGATGATGACGCGCATGGAGCAGGAGTTATTGCATCAGGAGGTCTTCGACCATGAAGGAAGAACAAATGATTTTATTCGACCGAGCTTTGTCTAGATGTAACCTATCTGAAAAGGAGCAGGAAGTATTGACAGCGGTAGCGATGACCTTATCAGGACATCCAGATGTTTTTCGGGCGTGTTATATAGCTTTTATGAATGACGAACCAAGTTATCATTATCATCCAATGATAGGGGCGCCGTTGGAATTTTTCTATGAAAAAGAGCTCGTGCGGATTCGGCGTCTTCAAGAAGAAGTCACCTTACCTCGTTCGCTTTTTATCCAGTATGCTTCCTATGTGGATCTCTGCTTAAGTCGTATCTATCCTTTGGGTAGTGTTGTCGAACTTGATCGTGAGCTTCTTCCTAAGGACTTGGTTGAGTCATTTGAAAGCGAACAGATGGACTTTTTTGTAGTCATTTCAGGTCGCCGAGTTGATTTGGATAATGGTCATTATATGGACTACATCGGTCATGGCTATCCATTTGGATTACGCTTTGACACTTCACCCTTGTTTTTAAGTAATCTCTTTATTAAGAGAGTGGTATCAGAAGGGTATTCGGATACGGTGGATGAACACTACTGCCAAGAAGCTCTGCGTAAGGACTATCTAGACGCAGGACTGATTTCCAGTGTTTATGCAGAGGAGGAAGTAAATGAAGATTGATGTATCCGAAGTTCGAGTTCAAAAAGAGTTGTTAGTTATTTCGGTAAATAGTATCAAGGAACAGCTGTCTGTTTCGAGAAGTCGTCTATCAGAGGTCGTTTCAACTGATAGCCTCAAAGGGGCAGTGAAGGATGCCATTAACCAGAAGGTGACCAACTATCAGATACCACTGGTTGATAACTATGTCAATGCCCTAGATAGCATTGTCGATCGTTATGATGGACTGGTGAAGCTCTTTCAAGACACGGTGTCAGAGACCGACAACAGTGCCATTATTAAGACAGAATACCTAGAACGCATCAAGCAACGGATGAAAGATCCGATCGAGGGATTAAAGAGCAGTTCCAGTAAGACGAAAAATATCTATGCAGGGATAAGTGATATCCTAACGTTGACGAATCCAAGCTTGGATAGTGTGAATACAAGCTATAATCAAGCAGTCAAGAGTTTAGATGATACCATAAAGAACATGGAGGCTTTTAATCAACTTGTTGGAGATAGTAGCTTTACAGATTTGATAAATGTTCAAAATAAGCAATTAAAGTTTCTCGCCCTTCGTTCAAGCACTCCATATACCGAATATGCGGCAATAAGTTATTATCGTAGTACAGGTTTTAAAAACGATGTTGCAGAATATACTAAGGCTGTGCATAGTGGAGGAAAGAAAGTAGAGTTACAGAATGATTTAGCCAAACGATTAGCTGAGTCTAAGTATAGCGGAGAAAAAGTTAAGACCCTTCCACCTGGAGTTGTGGTTGATGATGATTTTTCCGATTTAGATATGGGATTTAAAGCTTATGCTGGGAAAACTACTGCAGGTGATAAGAATTTAGGCGGTGAAGTTTCGGTACTTAAGGCAGATGTTTCTGCTGGTATAATCAAGTCACTAGCGTCTGTCAAAGAAAGTAAAAAAGGTGACTCAGAAAATAAAAAACCTTCTCAAAAATATGGCTTTGGAGCTAAAGCTAAAGCTAAAATTACCGGCGCTGAGGCGGAAGGGCATGCTCGCTGGGGAGATGATAGCAACGATATCCATGGAAAACTTTCTGGATCTGCATATACAGCTTCGGCAGATGCAAGCGCCCAGATTGGTATTTTTACTAATGAGGAAGGTAAACTGAAGAGAGGATACCAATTAGAGGCGGGAGCTGATGCTTATATTGTAGAAGGAGAAGCCAAAGCTGGATTTAAAATATTTGGTCTTACGATTGATGTAAGTGCTTCTGCTGGAGTGGGTGTTTCTGCTAGGGCAAAAGTGGGAGTAACAACTGAAAAAGCAGAGGCAAAAATGAAACTAGGACCATTTGGATTGGGCTTATCAATAGGGTGGTAAAACATGGAAATACAATTAAAATTACGTGGAAACTCAGAAGGATTTATCCTTCAGTCAAAATTACCTGATGATGAACATTGGACTGAAAGAATTGAAATCGTTCAAGAAGAGGAAGGTTACCGTCTATATGCAAAAGATGTAGAAATTCTTGTCTTGAAAGAATCAGAATATATTTCTAAAAGAAAAAGAATAGTCGCAAGAGGGTTAAATAAGGATTTGATTTATTATGAAGAAAAAAGATTTGAACATTTATGGGAACAAGCATACTGGCATGGAGTTTTTCAATTCAATTTAAATAACTATGAAATGACGCGTGTAGGTTCAGGTAGTAAAGGAGATATTTTACCTGTCACAAAAGATGGCATTCCGATTGCCGTTTATGCTGCAAGTAATATTGCAATTGCTGGAAAGAGAAACTTTTCTCTCTATACTGAAAATATTGACGAAATTGACAATTTACTGATGTTTTACGTAATTGATTATATTAGGGGATATGACTTTTTAGATATTGATTCTTTATCTGCAAGATATCGTTTCTTTTATCAATTCACTGATCGCTCAGCTATAACGAAGGAACATTTAGATATGCTTCCAGAGGAGAGAAGACCTTCTAAGTTAGAGGCGTTTATCATTTATTTTTTATCAGCCTTCCTTGTTGTGGGTGTAAGCTTGGTATCATTACGCCCTTTATTCGCATTTTTAGTAGGATTACTAATACATTATATTTATACTATCATAAAGAATTGGAGAAATAGAGATGAATAAAAATTGGTTGCCACTCGGAACAACTGTTTTATTAAAGAATGGGACTCAACCTATTATGATTGTCGGGCGCTATCAACAGAATAGTGAAGGGAAAGTTTTTGATTATTCTGGGGTCCTAAACCCTCAAGGCTTTGAAGATTCCCAGTCAATGTATTTGTTTGATGCCGAGAAAATTGAGCAGGTGTTATTTAAAGCTCACGTAACAGAGTTTGAGAAAGAGTTTATCACAAGATTAGAAGAGTTCATTTCTAGCGATAAATAGGTCTGAGTTTTATTAACAGCTTGTGAAAACTTTCGTTACTAAAAAAATAAATAATGAAGGAGTAGTCGGAAGTGTTTTGATAAACTGAAAAGGACGGCAAGCAAGGTTATTTTGATTTTGGAGCTGTCAGTCTTCCACTAGGGCTCATTAATCAAAACATTATCTTCTTTAACAAAGAGGATATAGATGAAGTGCTCTTCTTTGGTTACATCGATCGTCGTTTTCAAGACTTTTTGAGTCGTTATGATGAGGAAGTCTCAAAAATCACCTATGACCACTTTAGTGTAGATGATTTTAAAAAATGACATACAAATCCTAGGATTTTATTCTAGGATTTTCTATATGGTGAGAAAATGTTATAATGAAGATTAAGTAGAATAGTCACTGATGAAATTTGCCCATCCAGATCTGACAATAGCTTACTCTGCAATTGGAGGTATGGTTGGCATCAGCAATCCTTCTACAGCAGATATCAAAAGCCAGAAGGAAGAAGCCCTGCAATCTCTTCGTACAACTGAAAGCCAGATGGAAGCATTTAATGGTGAACTGTTGGGGAGCGGTGTGACCACTACCCTCTCCACGATTGCAAGTGGTTTGAGTCGGTCTCGCAAAGCTGTTGGTATGACAGATCCTTATCATAATGTAGCAGCCCTTGCGATTTTTCAGGACACGAAGTTACGGGATCAACAGATCGAGAATTCTAAAGCTCTGCATGAGGAGCTAATCCGTTATATTCGACATTATAATCCAGAAACGGCCTTTGACTTGAGCCAAATGAGTGGGCAGGAACTACAGACCTTGGGTAGAACAATCTCTCTTGCCTCCCATGGGAATGGGGGTAGGAAACCTAAGGAGCTGATTGATTTCTTGAAAGGGCATGAAGTTACGTTTGAGAAGGAGATAACAGTATTTGACGACGGTCAACACTATTTCAAGAGCAAGATCCAGATAAAAGGGCACTTTAAAGGTGAGACAGCCATTACCTTTACTGCTAAATATAAAGATGGTAAGTTAAGTCCGGAAGGAGAGTATGGTTTTGGAGGGCTGAGTACGGATTTCCTAGATAACAAGGCCAATTATAAGACGAAAATAGGGCTAAAGGACTATTCTATAACGGGTGAGTTCAGTGTAGCAGACAAAATTAGTTCAAGCTATAGTAAACTCGCGCCTAATCTTTCCATTGGCTTTGGCTATAAGAATCGCTCGGTTGAGGTTGGAACTAAGTCAGAGGATGGCTACCGCGTGACTTATGTGAAAGAACATAACCAGGTCAAACAAGACTACGCAACAGTTAAGACGACTAATGAGATGGGAGTAAGAACGGTGGATTATCTCACTCAAACTTTTAATACAACTGGTGAAGTAGTTAGTGGTGCTTTTAATACAACTGGTGAAGTAGTTGGTAGTGCTTTTAATTGGGTTGTAGAGCATCCAGTTGAAACGATTGAACTTACTATTGCAACAGTTGGGACAATTCTTGCTTTTTCTACTGGGGTTGGTGAGGCAGCAACTGCTGTAGCTGCATTATTTGTAGGAATTACTGCGTTATTTAATAACTAGTTATGGAGTGTTATATGAAAAGAGCTATAGAAATTATTAGAACATGGTCAGCTGATAAAATTGAATTAATTTTTCTTAAAATTATATTTAAATATTTGCTGTATTTTTTAGTGTTTTCAACAGTAATTGCTTATGTCTATATTTTTAACCATTCATCGACCACTTACACAAAGGTATTAACAGTATTTCTTGTCCTTCTTATATTGTTTATTCTTCTATCTAAATTATTACTAGATAGGGCTTTAATTGAAATTTTATTTGAGGATATCAATTTAACAAAGTATCAGGATATAGTTGCTAGAGCTGATGCAAATTCTTTAAATAGAAATGTTCAGATTCTTCCCAAATATTTGGCAAATGCAAAAGTATCCTTTTATAGAGGACTATTCCAAGATAGTTTAGAATTGCTGAATAAAATAAAAAATAGTAATCTAAAAAAATCCCAAAATCTGTACTATGTTTTTAATATCAAGTATTATAGTATCCTAAACTTGGTTCATTTGAATGATTGTATGGAATTGCAAGAATTGATGGTAGAAATTGAAGGTCTAACAAGTAACTTTCAATCAAAAATTTTTAAATATCAGGAAGAAATTTTGAGTTTAAAGGCTATTGTTGATATCTATTGCAATAAAATATCAAACGACTACTTTGACATTACTGAGCCAGAAAGTAAGCTAGCTCGAATCATGTTTTCTTATTACGGCGCTCTCAATGCCCAGCTAAAAGGAGATGAAGCTCGTGCCCGTAGTTTGTTTGAAAGCATTGCCCATGAAAATCCAGAGCTCTTTTATGTTCAGGAAGCTAGGAAGTATTTAGAAAAATGAGCTGATATAGTTTTAAAATCTGTCTAAGATAGAATATGTTGATGTAAAGTGAAAAGGGAATTAGAAAGCAAGATATGAACGGTATTATCAACTTAAAAAAAGAAGCAGGGATGACCTCGCATGATGCGGTTTTTAAACTGCGTAAGATTTTGGGAACAAAGAAAATTGGTCATGGTGGGACCTTGGATCCGGATGTGGTGGGTGTTTTGCCTATTGCAGTTGGCAAGGCAACACGCATGGTCGAGTTTATGCAGGATGAGGGCAAGGTCTATGAGGGGGAAATCACTCTTGGCTATTCAACGACGACCGAGGATGCTAGTGGGGAAATTGTTGCAGAAACTCCTGTTTTAGCTCCACTGGATGAAAAACTTGTCGATGAGGCGATTGCGAGTTTTACAGGTCCTATCACTCAAATCCCACCGATGTACTCAGCTGTCAAGGTCAATGGTCGCAAGCTCTATGAGTATGCGCGTGCTAGTCAGGAAGTGGAGCGGCCAGAGCGTCAGGTTACGATTTATAGCTTTGAAAGAACGAGTTCGATTTGTTATGAGGACAAACTTGCACGTTTTACCTTTCGTGTAAAATGCAGTAAGGGAACCTACATTCGTACCTTGTCAGTTGACTTGGGAGAAAAACTTGGTTATGCGGCCCATATGTCACACTTAACTCGAACTAGTGCAGCAGGTTTAAACTTGGAAGATGCTTTGACCTTGAATGAAATTGAGGAAAAGGTTCAAGCTGGTGAGTTAGACTTTCTTCATCCTCTAGAGATTGGGACCGGTGACCTTGTCAAAGTTTTTCTTACACCTGAACAGGCCGAAGAGGTGCGTTATGGGCGCTTCATTGAGTTAGAACAAATGGAAAATCAATTAGCTGCGTTTGAAGGCGAGAAGCTTTTAGCTATTTTAGAAAAGCGTGAAAATCTTTACAAACCGAGAAAGGTTTTCTCTTAATTATTTGACGAATTAATGATTTTTATCTACTAGTCCAAAGATGAGATTTTCTCATCTTTTTAAAATATTTGCAGATAAATAGCTTTAGAACTTTATGTCCTAAAAATCCATTGAAAATACAGTGTTATTTGACAGTTTGGCTTACTTATGATAAGATTTAATTTAAGAAAAGCTAGAGAAAAATAGAGGATATTATGAGTATTGAAATGACTGTCAGTGAGATTGCTGAGGTCTTGGGACTATCCCGACAAGCAATCAATAATCGTGTCAAGGAATTACCTGAAGAAGATATTACAAAAAACGACAAGGGTGTTACTGTTGTTACTCGCAGTGGATTGATCAAACTTGAAGAAATCTACAAAAAAACTATCTTTGAAGATGAACCAGTTAGTGATGAAGTTAAGCAACGAGAACTTATGGAAATTCTTGTTGATGAAAAAAACGCTGAAATCATCCGTCTTTATGAGCAACTGAAAGCTAAAGACAAGCAACTGTCTGAAAAAGATGAACAGATGCGTGTCAAAGACCGCCAAATCGCTGAAAAAGATAAGCAATTGGACCAACAACAACAGTTAACTCTTCAAGCTATGAAGGATCAAGAAACACTTCAGTTGGAGTTGGATCAAGCTAAGCAAGAAGTTCAAGCATCGAAGAAAGGCTTCTTTGCTCGCTTATTTGGCAAATAAGAAAAAACTGCTTGGTTTCTAGGACTAGACCAGGTGGTTTCTTTTTACAAATCAATAAGGATTGATAAAATGGAAACATTACGAGAATATATCTCCTTTGACTTAGAATTCAATAAACACCAGGATAAGACTCATTTGATTCAAGTATCAGCAGTGCATTTTAAAGAAGGTGAAGAAGTAGGGACATTTGACTCTTATGTCTACACTGATGTTCCTTTGAAGAGTTTTATTAATGGTTTGACGGGGATTACTTCAGAGACATTGAAAGGCGCACCAAAGGTAGAAGAAGTCCTGCAAAAATTTCAAGTTTTTGTTGGTAACTTGCCTCTTATTGGTTATAATGCAGAAAAAAGTGATTTACCAATTCTACTAGAGCATGGATTTGACTATAGTCATCAATATCTAGTTGACGTCTATAATGAAGCTTTAGAGAGACGCAGTACCGATCTCCATGGAATTGCTAATCTAAAATTACAAACCGTTGCTAGCTTTCTGGGGTTTAAAGGGCAATCTCATAATAGTCTAGAAGATGCACGAATGACTGCCCGAGTTTATGAAGCTTTTTTGGAGTCGGATGAGAGTAGACTTTTACTAAATTCTCAGAGCAGCCTCAACTCTAATCCATTTGGTGGGTTAGATCTATCTCAGCTGTTTGATTAGGAGTTCTTATGAAACCTGAAAAACCAAAAAAATTGGGTTTTAAAAAGATTTACCTAAATCTAGATAAAATCCTCTTTCTATTCTTTTTAATTTTTATGTTGGTTGACTATATCTGGTTGCCACTAAACTCAGTGATAGCTGGATTTTTACTAAGTCAGA
>ERZ773233.837-NODE-837-length-18973-cov-5.380907_pt1 | contig 18973 bp, 19 predicted proteins | sample MGYA00580991_ERZ773233 | MGnify/ENA primary metagenome ERZ773233 (study PRJEB29015, sample SAMEA2738178) | human oral metagenome | biome: human oral; feature: human-associated habitat; material: saliva | place: China | collected 2161 ...
TTTCTGAGGGTTTAAGATGTTTCATATCATAGATTTGATCCGCAATTAGAGCAATCGAGTAATAATTATGGTCGCTTGCAAAAACTGGTATAAATGACAACCATCCGAGACCATACTCTAGAGCAAATAAAATTGGAGCACAGAAAGCGATAATCGTTCTATACTTCCGGTTGAGAAAACTATTGTAGGTGCAAGGGTTGATGGCGATGACCTGATCAAATGTCTCTTCAATCGGTGCAACGATCTGATCGCCCAGTGAAATACTGACGGCAATGTTTTCGACTTTCTTCCCTGTTTCAGCTATCTCCTTGGTGACCTTTGAAACTTTATCGAACAATTGGTTTGTGTAGGCCTCTGCATCGTAGCCAAAATTATCGTATTGCATATAGTACAGATGACAATTGGGCTTTAATAATTTGTCCAAAAAAACGAAGGACAGGATCGGTTCATTTAAAAAACCATGTGCCAAGAAATAATTTGTAATAGTATTATCGTTCTCGGCTGCCTCGTTTTTTATAGACTTAAAGACAAACTGTTTGACATGAATGAATCGTTCATTGTCACGCTCTGAAAGTAGTCTATAGAACTTATAGATTGCTGCGGTAGCCACATTGAGGGATAATATGACTAAAACTAAGATTTTAATTGTCATTATAATGACCTCCTTCTAGGTACTGTTAAGGTACAAAATATGAAGATATTATAATATGAAACCTGTATTTAGTCAAAAAAAGATACCCCTAATGAGGTATCCCTTTTTTAATTTGAGCTCTTTTTGTATTCTTGGTATTTATCGGTCTTGGTCGACTTTTGAAATTCAGTTTTTATGGTTTCGATAATCTGTTTTTGTGTTTTGGTGTCTGACTCAGAGTAGCCCGAGAAGGTTTTGTTGCCGATGATAAAGTAGGGGACACCTTTTGGCGTTTCGCCAAGAAATTTACCAAAGTTTTTCATAAGAGTGAGGTTGTCGGAATTTTTCCAGACTTCTAATGTGTATAAATTGGCCATTTTTTCTACTTCGGAGCGATGCTGATTGAAGAATTCGGCTAGATGCTTGCAGTGTGGACAACCGTCTCCCCAAAAAATATAAATATTTACCTTATCTTCCGAGCTTTTAATGTCTGATTCGGTCATTTTTGCAAATTCGGCATTTGAGCTCTGTGATGTGATGTGGTTTTTTGTGCTATCTTTTTTAGAAGATTGATTAAGCGTGTTACTTACGTAAATCATCATACTTAGTAAAAGAAGAGTAACTACGGAGACTATTAGGATGATAGTGCGTTTGCTGGACTTATTTTGCATTGAAGTATTTACCTGTATTATATAATTTACCATTATACTCGATATAGACAGAATAATTGCCACGAAGTCCATCTTTATTGATGTATTTTGTAACCATGAGGCCATTTTGGTTTTCGTCTTCAGAGAATACGTCTACGCAGAGAGCAGTGTAAGGGTGCTTGCTGATGGGGACTTGATAAAGATTAGTGTAGAAATTGCGGTAAAGTCCAACACGTACGTTATCCTCTCGATGAAAACGTCCAGAAAAGACGAGCCGATCTTCTTCATTTTTTAGTGTAATGTCGTGGCGTTTTAGAAAGTCTTGGTCGACTTCAGTATTTGTGATGAATCCCTGTTTTCTCTCTTCGGGATCAGTGAAGTCGAGAGTGCCAAGTTGCTTGGCGCCTTGCATGGTATAGTTTACGCCGGCATATGGATCCATTTTTTCGACACGGTAATTATTGGTTGGAATATGTAGTTCAAAAATGACTTGATTATTCAGTAGCTCCACGGTATTTGAAAGAAGCTCGACGTGGCCGGTAGTGAGGCCAGCAGGTTGGTTTGAGGGGATGCCATTTGATTTGACGATGCCACCGGAAAGAACTAGGTAGTGGTTTTGACTAAGCAAGTCAAAGTCTGATATGTATGGAGAATAGAAGCCGCTTCCCCGTTCTTTGCCATACTGCCAAACTTGTTCGACGGTTTTTTGCGCTGCATCTATCTTGTAGATTACGGCTCGCGAGTATGAATTGCTAGCTTTAATGTAGGATTCTGGGGTCTTGGATTTATTATTGCCATTATCAAAGAGCGTAAGATATCCGTCTGGGGTGATTTTTGCGGCGTGTTGACTCCATTGATATTCAAAATTCTGTCCAATCGGCTTGAGGAAATATTTCTGATAAAAGGAGGACCAATTTGTGGGATCGCCTAAAATCCAGTTAATGTCGGTGGTGGTATAGTTGATGCTGATTACAGCATCTTGATGTCGACCGGATAAAATTAATGAGTCAGAGTTTTTGTCATAGTAGACAGAGTTGTTGTGGAACCAGTCATATTCGGTCCAATTCTCGTTTTTGCCATCATCTTTTTTGAGAATCTTTTGAAGGTCAATTCTTTTGACGACTTGGCCAGTTTTACGATCAAGCTCTACGATATAATCTTCGACAGTATGGTTTTGGCTACTAAAATTATTGGAAGCTACTATTAGATTGCCATTTTCTAGCTCAAAATAATCATGATGGTAACCGCCAGGTAGTGAATATTCGGCATAAATTTTGCCTAGTAAATCAATTTCATAGAGACCGGTCATATAGTATGGTGGATTAATTAAGCGTTCGGTACTAACAAGAAGATGCCCGTTATTTAATTTCGTGTTTTCCCAAAGCGCTGTATTTTTAAGATACCACCTAAGGTCGCCATTAATATCATAGGCGGTCATATAATTATTTTTTGTAGCTGGGCTAAAGAAATAAAAATCTGAGCTTAATTTGGATTTATCGGAGCTAACTAGGGTAGCTTTTGGGAGATTTTCGGGAAGGGGTTCAGTTTTAATTTCAAACTCTCGATCAATGGTTTCAACAATATTTTTTAGATTTGGTTGACTCTTTTTTTGGAGTTCTTGGTTTATTTCGTGGTTGACTGGAGTAAACTGATTTCCAACTTCAGTGATATGTTCCGATTCGTATTGCTCAAGTTTTTTGGCGGCGCTATGTTCATCGATTACATTGCCAGAACGAGCAATTGAGGCGTTGGTTTTTTGTTCTCCAGTTTTGACTGGAGCCTCATAAGTGATCCTAATTTTATTGATGGTATCAGGATATAGCCCATAGATTGGGAGGTAATGCTTCTTAGCCTTAACAAAATCATGGGAGAGGGTGGTCTTTGGATCTTTTCCTTGGATAGTGACAGTTGGGGAGACCTCTTCTTCGGTTTCAAAGATTATTAAGGCGGTGAGAGGTGAGGTTTTGTAGGGGTTTAAAATTATATTAGGATTTTTTATGGTGTGGCCTGTGGAGGTGAAATCTTTTTCGTATTCTTTTTGTAAGGCTATTTGACCTGGGCTAAGTTTGATGAGGTCGGTATTTTCGCCACGATTACTGAGATAGGCGAGACAAAAAACGAGTGAAACAAAAACAACAAGAAAAACCATGAAGTGTGCGGTGAAATAGGTTGGTTTTTTGAATCTCTGCGCCAAACGAACGCGAATTTTGGAATTTTTTGCTTGTTTTTGTTGCTTTAGCTTAAGCGAAAGATCTGAAATAGTTTCAGTCCGCTCATTACGAGTACCTGTATTACTCATGACCACCTCCAGTTATTTATATAATTTTAGCATAAAAGATTAAAAAAATAAAAATAGAGTTCTTCGAACTCTTCTTTTTTATTTCTCCTCATGGAGCCGTGTGTCGGCTCTGCCCCGACGACCTGCCGCTTACAAGGCGGCTGCTCTACTAACTGAGCTAACACGGCTTATGAGTTTATTTTAACAGAGATTTTTTATTATCACAAGGGGCATTTGCAGCTTTTTCTCTATTTTTAATTTAGACACGGATGGATACTATAAACAGTATATTTCAGGTGCTATTGAATAATGCGTGGACGATTATTGGAATGATGATTGCTCGATGTAGTAGTACTGAGCTTCTTCTGCCTGAGGGTGGTATTATTAATCTCATTCGTTGCGGCCACGGTTTTGTTCTTTATTGATTCTTGCGCGGAGCGATTTTTGTGGATGGAAGAGATAGCGGCTTTTTTAATAGCGTTAATCGGAGCGCTGGCACGAGGATAGATGATTTTTGGTTGTGGACGTGGGCGAACCCTGGCTGGCTCTTTAACTTTTTTCTCTTTCTTTTTTGTCTTTTCAAGTTCAGCCTTTTTTAATGCGTCCTCGGCGATTTGCTGCTCAATGCGTGCGGTGGTGATATCGATATTCTCTTGATCCCCCGCCTCTTCGTAGATACTAAGAATTTGCCTTAATGTTGTAGTAGATTTATCAAGATTGTAGGCTGATTCAAGAGCTTCAATGGCAGCTTTTTTATGGCCAAGTTTTTCTTCGGCTTTTGCTAAAGCTAGGAAACGAGCTGCTACTGTACTATCGAGTTTAAGTGCTTGTTGAAATGCCATGGAGGCTTTTTCGTAGGAGCCGGTCTCAAGATAGATTAATCCCACGTTATGTAATGACATTGGGTTATTATCAAGAGATTGTGCGATTTCAAAACATTCGATAGCTTCGTCAAAATTTTGCGCCTTAGCATAAAGAATGCCGAGACGGTTATACGCTGCAGCGTTGGTTTCGTCGAGTTTTAAGATAGTGAGGAGGGCTTTTTCCGCGCGAAGGGTCTTGCGGCTGTTCATACTGTCTTTGGCTATAGTCCAGAGCTTCTTGATCTCTGCATCGTATTTAGTGTTCTCCTTATTGGAAGACTTTTTGATAGCAAGAACTGGCTCGAAAAATGCGAGAAAGATGGCAAAACTTAAAATCAGCAATGCGCCTAACATATTGTCTTATTTTAACATATTTTTGATCGATTTAGAAAATTTTAGATTAAATTTGCGAGAAGTTGTAGCTTCTTATTGCCATTTTTAGAGATATTTTGATATGCCAGATCTAGTCCTGTAATTTTTTTCAAAAAAAGTTGATTGTTGGTTTTATAGAAGGACTTATATGCAAGCTCAATGGTGGTTTCAATAATTTTCAGGATGAATGCTTTATCATTATCAGAATCTGGATCAGATTTTTTGGGTTTTCTTTTTACGAGCTCTTCTGCTAGATACACAAGTTGGTCTTTGTCGGCGACTAGAAGTTTTTTAGCGTAGTCTAAAATTTCTGGAGGAACGTCTGGAGGTGATACGAGATTATCAGTGGTCTTTAGATAGAAAAGCATGGCCCTTGAACGTATGGTGGGAAGCAATTGAAAGGGTTTTTGGGTGAGAAGTAAGATATGAATATGTTCACCAGGTTCTTCAATAGTTTTTAGCAAGACATTACTAGATTTTTCGGAAAGCAGTTCAGCGTGACGGATGACAAGATAAAGCTCTTTGGTTTGTTTATTCCTGGTGAGCTGCAATAATTCCCTAACTTCATCAATTTGGGAGTCGATTGAATCCGCGTTAAGGGATAGCGACACTTGAGGCGTTAGATTAAGTTTGATGTCTGGATTAACTACAAAAATAGTGGTAGAGAAAGCGTGGGAGATTTGAGGGATTTTTTCTGGTGAATCAATAAACATCTTGATTTTATTGTAACGTAAAATGTGTCGAAGAAGTGGTTTTTAATCGAAGAGATTAAATTCTGGAGGAAGTGGGGCTTCAAAAATCTGTCGATTACTGGTGGGGATGGTGATTTCAAGTGCTTTGGCATGGAGGTAGAGTCGATCGGTGGAATCTGGCTTTGCCGAACCATAGACGCGATCTCCGACAATTGGCGTACCTAGATATTTGAGATGGACACGTAACTGATGAGTGCGGCCAGTGGTTGGTTTAAGTTCGATTAATGAATAAGTTTTTCCCTCTTTAAATTCATGTCCAGAGAAATCGGAGTTTGCGAAAACTTTTTTGAGGTTCAGAAGATCCGAGTGAGTGAATTTCTTGGTTTTTAAGACTTGGTAAAAAGTTTCAGATTCTTTGCCGCCAGCCTCTACAATAAAGGTGGTTGGGTGTTTGAGATTTCTGGCAATGGGAAGATTGATGACAGCAGTAGTTAATTTAGGGCAACCCTCAACAATGGCATAGTAAGTTTTGTGGGTTTTTCTATCTTGGAATTGTTTTCTTAGGAGAGTCTGAGTGGAGGCGTCTTTTGCAAGAATAACAATACCACTAGTGTCGCGATCTAGGCGATGAACAAGTAGTCCAAAATCTTCTAAGGTTGGCTCAAGACAGTAGTCTCCCTTGGCCATACTGAGCAAACCAGCTGGCTTATCGAAGACAACTACATGCTCATCTTCATAAATTGTGGTAGGGCGAACTTTATTAGCTTCCTGTTGTTTAAGATTTGCATTTGTAAGGGTTTTTGGGAGGATTAATTCAATGACTGAATCTTCGGTGAGTGGTGTATTTGGTTTGGTGGCCACCTTGCCGTCAACCTGGACATAGCCAAGCTTAATGAATGATTGAAGGGTGTTGCGATTGTAATCTGGGTATTTCTCAACAAGGGTATGATCTAGGCGAATACGTGGCTTTTTGGTATCTCTTTCCGTCAAAACAAGATCACCATTAATAACGCGAGAAAGTGAGGGCTTGCTAAATTTTTTACCAGTTCGATACATTGCTTATATTATAATATATTTATATTTAAAATCAAGCTTAAGCTACCTGAGGCCAATGGATTTCTGTACCTTAAAGAGTGTTTGATTGGCTTTTTGTGTGGCATAAGCTTCTCCCTCGGCTAGTAGATCGAGGATGGTTTGGTCGGGAATATTGTCGGCTTTTGTCTGAAAATCAGAGAGGAAATTCGATACCGTGCTTGCTACTTGTTTTTTGAAATCTCCATAACGACTTTGATTGGACCATTTTTCAATAACAGTAGATAGTGGTTGATCGCTAAGTAGTGCTTCAATTTGCAAGAGATTGGAGATGCCTGGTTGATTTTGGAAATCAAAATTAATATTCGCCAAAGAATCGGTGGTGGCGGACATAATTTTCTTAGCGGCCTGTGCAGGGGTATCTGACATCATAATTTTACTATTATCAGAATCGCTGGATTTACTCATTTTCTTTTCTGGATTCTGCAAATCGCGGATACGAAGACCAGAAGGAGTGTCTTTATCTTGATTGCTGAAAGTATTACCCAGTGTTTCCATGAATTTAACTTGATCTGCGGTTTTTTCGGGAATAGTAAAAATTTCACCATATTTACGGTTGAAACGTTCTGCGATATTACGTGTGAGTTCTAGGTGTTGGAATTGATCTTCCCCGACTGGTATGTAATTTGCGTCATAAAGTAGAATATCGGCGGCCATGAGAATTGGATAATTGAAGATACCAACGTTGGTTGAACTGTCGTTATTTTGACTTTTTTCTTTGTATTGAGTCATGCGTAATGCTTCACCCATTGAAGTGTAGCAATCGAGAATCCAACAAAGTTCAGAGTGCGCTGGAATGTAAGATTGACGATAAATATGGATATTGGAATTAATTTTGAGGCCAGCCGCAAGATAATACTTTAGTTCGCGGATAGTGTTTTGTTTTAGATTCCCATCGATACTACTAATGATTGAATGTAGGTCAGGGATAAAGATACTAACGTGATGAGTCTCAGAGTATTTGTTGGCTAAACGCACCATGGGAAGAAGGGCGCCTAGAAAATTTCCGAGGGTAATTTCGGAATTAATGCGAATGCCAGTGAGAATTGTTTTCATGTTTGATTCCTTATGGAAGTTAATCTAGTGTGGTGTTAGTTATTCTACTGAAAATTATACTGTAATTTTTGGGGTTGGCAAGTTTTTTGGAGAGAGTAACCTAGTGCGAGATGTTGAAAAATATAAAAAAGCCTCTAATTTAGAGGCTTAAATAAGGGTGAATTTTTAGTAATTAGCAGGTTCCTCAAAAAGTGGGACAGTTTTGCTGCGATCTCTAATATTTGCCAATAAATATTGGTGACGAAAACGATCGATGATGTCCATAATGGAGAGTCCAGCTTCGTGGTCGCCGTCAAACTTAACGATTAGAGTATAGCCATTGGGTGCGCCTTGTAAATTAATGAATCTGCAATGGTATCCACTGAGGATGTATTTTAATTTACTTTGATTTTTTTGAGATACTGCTACGTTTGCTACAATACGAAGACGCATAGTAATCACCTCCTTATAATGTTCTACCCCCGCCTGAGTTGAGTATAACAGAGATGATGAAAATTAAAAAGACCCGGATAACGGGTCGAGGAATCTTTAAAGATGGTGGAGCATAAGGGATTCAAACCCTTGACCTCATCAATGCGAATGACGCGCTCTATCAGCTGAGCTAATGCCCCACATATCTTTAGTATACTATAAAATCTAGTTTTCGCGGATGGCTTTAATAATTTGGCGTAGATTTGGCTTAGTACCATACATCAAGACGCCGACACGGTAGATTTTTGCGGCGATAATACCGATCAAGCCGGTTGAAACTAGAAGGATGATAATTGAGCCAAGAATCTGAATAAAGGGGACTTCACTCATGGCAATACGGGTAAACATGGCCATGGAAGAGGTTAATGGGAAGAAGGAGAGGAATTGCATGGTTGGATTATTAATATCGGTGGAGCTCATGGCTGATGAAGTAATAACAAAACCAACGGCGAAAATCATCTGGACAAGTAGGAGAGCAGAGGACATATCTTCAACTTTAGAGACGGTAGAACCCATAGCGCCGAAGAGGAAGGAGTAAATTAGGAAGCCGAGAATGAAGAAAATAATGGCGTAGGCTACTAGTGAGCCTGGAACATTGAAAAGAATGCTAACGAGAGGGTTCTTTTCAAAATAGGAAGCGTTATATTGATAGGAAATGATAGCAAAGCCAAAAATGACTAGTAATTGGGAAAGACTGGCAGTAAAAGCGGCCATAATTTTACCAAACATTAAGGATACTGGCTTGGCGCTGGTGATTAAGACTTCCATGGCGCGTGAGGTTTTTTCGGTGATAACACTCATGGCAACTTTTTGGCCAAAGAGCATTATAACCAGATAGAGAACAAAGGTCATGATGTAAGCGTACCAGTAGTTCTTATTGCCTCCTTCGTCAATATTTTCTATCTGATGATTGATGGTAAGATCTTGAAGATTGGCAATCTGGGAAGCATTGAGACCATGTTTTTGCAGATAATCGCTAGTGTAGAGTCTCTTTAGTGTTTCGTTCATAATTTCGATGTTTGGATCTTCTAGTAAGGCAACATTAGTGAGATAAGTGAAGGATTTTAAGTCGCTACCAATTAAGAAGGCAGAGGAGGCAGTTTGATCCTTTAGCTGCTGCTTAATTTTATCTGTATCGTCGTATGTAATTTTGACATCTCTCTGTGGAAAACTACTTACAAAAGCGGGTAATAAGGATTCGAGATTTTTGCGATCCGATTTTATAAGGATGACAGTTTTCTGTTCTTCATTTGAATGAGAAGCCTCGTTGGTCTTAATGGTTGCTTGAATTCTTGGCATAAAGAGCCCACCGACTACGAGCAGAATAAGAACTAAGGTGGTAACCAAAAAAACCTTATCTTTAAAATACTTGGTTAGTTCGTGTGTAAAAATTGTGAGAAATTGTTTCATATTAGGCCCTTTCATTACCTTCAGATTGTTTAATTTCAGCGATTTCCTTTTCGTCGCCTGCGTATTCGACAAAGATGTCGTTCAAGGTTGGCTCCATAATACCGATACTGTCGATATCGTATTCCTTGATTAGTTTCTGCATCGTCTTTTGTTTATCTTCCGGTTTCTTGAGATGTAATATAATATTTCCGAAATTATCTTTCTCAGCTTGCTCCGGGAAGGTGTCTAAAATTTGCTTTTCATCCTTAGACGAGATTAGGAGTTTGTCTCGCTGATAGCTCTGCTTAATCTTCTTTATGTTGCCCGAGATCATGATTTCACCATTTTTAAGGATTAAGATGTCATCACAAAATTCCTCAATGTAATTCATTTGATGACTGGAGAAAATAACAATTTTATTCTGTTTGACTTGCTCTTTAACCACGTTTTCTAGAAGTTTGGCATTGACTGGATCGAGGCCAGAAAATGGCTCATCAAAAACTACAATATCTGGATCATGAGCGATACTCGAGATGAGCTGGATCTTTTGTTGATTCCCTTTTGAGAGTGTGTCAAGACGTTTGTCTTTGTATTCAGTCATATTGAGAAAATCGAGCCAATAGTTAACTGACTTGATGGCATCCTTTTTGCTCATTCCTTTTAGTGTTGCAAAATAAATAAGCTGGTCGAAGATTTTTTCTTTAGGATAAAGGCCGCGCTCCTCCGGAAGATAACCAAAACTGACAGTTTGATAATTGATTGGTTTGTCGTCGACATAAATTTCGCCTAAGGTAGATTTAAATACATTCATCAAGATACGAATGGTAGTGGTTTTACCGGCTCCGTTGCGGCCAAGTAGACCAAAGGCATGCCCACTTTTTACGGTGAAACTGATATTATTAAGCGCAGTTTTTTGCCCGAAGATCTTTTTGATATTTTTAAATTCAAGTTTCATTAATAGCTTCCTTTCTTAATTATTTATAATGGCGGGTACTGGAAATTTTAGGGATAATTCAATAACTGCTTGATGGATTTTGCTTAGTTGATTTTGGATGTCAGGTTGATTCAACCCTTCTTCGTTTTTTGCTTTCAGACAGAGATCCATCACTTGTTTCATCCAGTCTGCAATCTGCTGCATTTCGGACTCCTTCATGCCTCGTGTGGTGATGGCTGGAGTACCAAGACGGACACCCGAAGGACGGAAGGCGCCACCTTTATCGCCTGGCACAGCATTAGCGTTAAGGGTAAGTCCAACGAGGTCGAGGGCGCGTTCGTAGAATTTTCCGTCAATGCCGAAACTTTTTTGGACATTGATTAGGATGAGATGATTATCGGTGCCGCCGCCTTGTAATGTAAAACCGTGCTTGATTAAACTATTCGCTAGGGCTTTTGCATTGAGGACGATTTGTTTGGCGTATTCTTTAAAGCTCGGCTGTAAGGCTTCAAGGAAGGAAACGGCCTTAGCGGCAATTACATGCTCTAGTGGACCGCCCTGGGTGCCTGGAAAGACGGCACGATCAATAAGGATAGGAATATTCTCTAAAGTATGTTCAGGTTTTTTAAGGGGTGAAGAGACATTACCATTGGAGAGAATAAGTCCGCCACGAGGACCACGCAAAGTTTTATGAGTAGTGGTAGTCATGACATGGAAACCATAGTCGAGAGGATTAGGATGGATACCACCGGCGATTAATCCTGCAACGTGAGCCATGTCGGCCATGAGGAGGGCGCCAACTTTTTGCCCGATTTCGGCGATTCGCTTGAAATCTGGAATTTTCATGAATGCGGAATAGCCGACTAGTATAATTTTTGGTTGTTCAGTTTCGGCGAGATGTTCAATTTCTTCGTAATCAAGATCACCATCCTCGGTAGTGCCATAAGAGATAAAATTGTAGATTTTAGCAGACCTAGTGACTGGAGAACCATGAGTGAGATGGCCACCGTGGCCAAGATTCATGGCTAAAATTTTATCGCCAGGTTGGCACCAGGCAAAATATATGGCTTCGTTAGCATTGGCTCCTGAGTGGGGTTGTACATTGGCGTGATCGGCATGGAAAAGCTTCATGGCCCGTTCAATGGCGAGACGCTCAATACGGTCAACATTAGTTTGCCCACCGTAATAGCGGTAATTTGGTAGAACTTGTTGTGAAATTTGATCTTCATTCCAATTGAAATTAGTTTCATGATTACGCTGACTGGTTTTTGTTTCGTGCCAATCAAGTCCTTCAAAAGAAGGATATCCTTCTGAGTATTTATTGGTAAGAATGGAACCCATAGCCTTTAAAACATTAGCGGAAACGTAGTTTTCGCTCGGGATTAATTCGAGTCCTTCGGCTTGGCGCTTTTCTTCTTGTTTGATTAAATCAAAGATTGGATCTTTTAGTGTATTATGAGAAAAATTTGACATAACTATATCCTATTTAAAAATTTATGAACGTTTTTGGTATAAGTTATGGATATAATTTAGATCATGTTTTCCTTCCTTGTCTTCAATTATATCACTGTTCTGGCCGAGTTTTTCGACCGTATATTTTGTTTTATCAAAGTCCGGAAAATAAACGTCAGCTTCAGCATCTTCACTGTCTACTTCGGTTAGATAAATCTTGTTACAATATGGTATGAACTGTTGATAAATTGAGCCACCACCGATAATGAAATATTCCTGAGTGTCATTTTGATGATCTTTGATGAATTGGTTTAGGTCATGTAGAACTGTGACTTCTTCGGGGAAAGTTGGCTCTTCATCTGGTGAAAGTACATAATGTTTTCGACCAGGGAGCAGCCTAGGGAGACTGAGAAAAGTAGTTCGTCCCATAACGACTGGGTACCCCATAGTAGTTTGTTTGAAGAATTTTAGGTCCCCAGGGATATTAAAAACTAATCCGCCCTTTTTGCCTAATTCACGGTTTTTGCCGATAGCTGCAATAATACTGAAACTCATGTGTGCTCCTTTGAAAAATATTAATTACCTTAAAGATTATTCTGTGACCGGCATAATAATGCGACCCTGATGTTTATAGTCAATTAATTGAATGTCTTTTAATTCCTTGGAATTATCAAACTTGAAGAAGTCGTGAATATCTGGATTAATATAGAGAGCTGGTGCTTTGAAGAGTTCACCGTCTTTTTCGATTTTCTCATCCCGACGTCGCAACTGCTCCTCGATACCTGGTATTTGGTTTTCATAGATATGAGCATCATTAATCACATAGGTCATTAGACCTGGTTTTAGATTGCAGACTTTGGCGATAAGATGACAAAGTACGGCATATTGAGTGACATTGAATGGCATTCCGAGTGGTACATCGTTTGACCTTACGGTAACGATGAGATTGAGTTTTTGGTTGCTATCTGAAACACTCCATTGGGTATTCCAAACACAAGAAGGTAGAGCGGCGGTTTTGATCCATTCATTTTGCCATAAGGACATAATCATGCGGCGATTGGTGGGATCGTGTTTAATAGTTTCAATTAGACCTTGAGTTAATTGATAGCGATTAACGATCCAGCCGTAGGCGGTGCCAATGGTATGGGCAAATTCTTTACCGAAATGTTTGCCTTGATAATTTCCTTCTGCGTCAATCTCCCACTCGTTCCAGATTTTAACTCCGCGTTCTTGGAGCCAACGTACGTCGTTGCTTTGAGCCTGGTAGAACCAGAGCATTTCAAGGACCGCGGTTTTAAAGGCGACAAATTTGGTGGTGAGGATGGGAAATTCTTCTGATAGATCGAATTGTAATATCTGGTGTGGAAGACGAATGGTAGTTGTTGGCTTGATGGTCTGAGCTAGATGATTTGGAAAATTAGACTGGATATCTTGATTGGTTTTTTGATCAAGAACTTTCGGGTTTGTAGTGACACATTCACCGTTGTTGAGAATTTTTTGACATAGCTCTAGATACTGCTCGTCGAACTTGCTCATATGACCTCCATTTTTAATTAGTATAGCATTCGGTTTAGAAATAAAAAAGCCCCAGCAAAGCTGGGGCTCAAGAAGGTATGTATTATAGGGCAAGTAATCTAGCTTTTTTAGATTTCCATTGGTCAAACCATTCGCCACGTACGTCAATGACTGCTGCTTTTAATATTTTGTAAAATATGTCGTAATAGTAGCAGTTATGTTGATGCATAACGAGACTGGCGGCAAAAATGTCTACTAGGGTTTCACTGCCCATAATTTCAGCTATTTTCTCTTCCCCCTCAGATATATGATGATTGTACTTACTGTGCAAAACGCCATAATACCCGGATGATTCGTAGATGAGTCCGCGCAGGATCGCGTCAAGCTTATCTGCTAACTTGCATAGATCACGGAATATTCTATCCTCTACTGAAAGCGTATCAGGATCTTGAATGTAGATTTTAAAATCCCTCAGAATCTGCTTACGAAGCTTGCGTTTTGCGTATTTTAACCTTTTCTTCAAGCAGGCGTATTCCTTGTTGTCGGCATCAGGATCCCTAAGTAGATTGTCAGGTATATCACCGTTCTCTGTTTCACCAAGATCGTGATACTGCATAAAAAGTATGGCACGATCAAGGATACTCTTGTCGATTTTTTTACCATACCTGTCACGAATTTGTTGGAGTAAAGCTACTGCTCCAAACGAATGTTGTGACAATGTTTCTGGACATAAAGCCTGATCTGAATGCATTTTCTTGGCAGCCCCATAATTTATGAAACCGGAGCGTGGAAATTGATCCATTTTTCTAAAATTGAAATAGTGTCTCCAGATTAGGTCTGGACGTTTTTTGGATTTTTCCCTTCTCTTCATCTCATGATATTGCTTAGGTGGAAGACCACAGAAGTCATCATCTGGAGCTAATTTGATTTTATTTGGATCGTAATTCACTTTTTGCTTTTCGCTATCTGTCATATCAGATACCCCCTTTTCTGAAAACTCGGTTGTAGATACATCCTGATTTGATGTATCTCTGTAACTTATAAATATCGCGTCACCAGAATTCATGACTACGATGTCAGTGCCTTGTTCAGGCGTTAATAAGTAGAGACTAAATTCACCACTGTTGCTAAAATCTATAAAATAATACATAAGATTCCTCCTTTTTAATGTACTTAAGACTCAATAGAAATATCAAGCTTTAGCTTGCTTTCCTAGTGTATTATCTCTGGTATTATATAACTCATAAGCTTTAATCGCAAACATAACCAGGACGATTTTTATGTTTGACTCGAAAGTTTTTAAGCTTGATTTTTTATAGAAATGATATTAGAATATCCTCTAACTTATTGTTCTTTAAAAAGGAGGTTTGTTTATGGAGAAGAAGGTTTTATTGTCTGAGGATGAAACTGTAAAGACAATCAGTACATTTTTAAGAGGCTTTGCGAGCACTGGGACGCATGTGCAGACTTTGACGGCGCTTGGTTATGCGAGGTCAAAACATGCTGGACAAACCAGGATATCGGGTGATCCGTATATCCTGCATCCACTAAAGGCGGCAACATTTGCTATTTCTAATGGCATTACAGATGATGTTTTAATTGCTGCAATTATATTGCATGACGTGCCAGAAGATACGATGACACCGATTACGGAATTACCATGCAATAGTGAAGTAAAGCATGCGGTAGAATTAATGACTTATCGTCGCTGTGATGGTGAGTCTAAGTTATCTGCTAAACGTAGATACTACAACGGCTTGATGGAAAGTAAATATGCTCTTCTCTGTAAGGCATATGACCGAGTAAATAATCTTTGGACATTGTGTGATCTTTCGCGCGAGTCGGTTGTGAAGAATATTTATGAAACAGAGTTTTTCTTAATGCCGCTACTTAAAGATGGTAAGGAGCTATGGCCGGAATTTGCAAACCAAATAAGTGGACTTCGTGATATTTTTCGGGGGGCTATTTATTTTTACTCAAAGACTTATAACTTTGAGATACCAGATCAAGAACCTAGTGACGATGAGTGGTCAAAGATTCTTGGGGAGTGACGGGAGACATAGAGGTCTCCCTTTTTTAGATATAATAAGTTGGTTTTTAAATTAATGTAGCTCATTAGTAGATACTTTCCAGATATTTTTCTGAATTTATGTTATAATGAAAATATCGGGGTATTAGCTCAGCTGATTAGAGCGCTTCGCTGGCAGCGAAGAGGTCAGGAGTTTGAATCTCCTATACTCCACCAGATTGTTTTTAAAACTCACCGTACACGGTGAGTTTTTTATAGGTACTGTAGTTATCTTTATTTTTTTACTTTATTTTTTGGTGATGTGACCCTTTAAAAACAAATAATTTTGAAAAGAGATAATTTAAAACTACGGTAATAACATTGCAAAGTAACTTCCAAATCAATTTATCATGATGAAAATGATCGACCATGAGCCACATGATAAAAACTTCCACAAAGAGGGTAATAATTCTAGCAATTAGAAAGTTGATTATCTCTTTTGTGGTTTCCTTTCTGGACTTATTTTTGCTTTTAAAAACCCAAATTTTATTTGTGACAAAAGCAAAAATAACAGCAATGATCCAAGCGATAACGGTGGCCGGAATGGTCTCGACTGCTGTGAATCTTGAGAGGGCCCAGAAAGAAACTAGGTTTATTAAGGTTGTAAGTACACCGAAAAATAAGTAGGCAATGAGGTGTTCATATTTTAGAATGAAATTCTTTAAATCCTTAATTGAAGTAAAAGCTTTAAGTAGGTCTTTTAACATAAGTTTATTATATCACTAGACAAAAAATACCCCAAATGGGGTACTCTTTGTCCAATTTGCGTAAATAATTAACGTTTGGAGAATTGTTCGCGCTTTCTTGCAGAGCGAAGACCGTATTTCTTGCGTTCTTTCTCACGAGGATCACGCTTGATGAGACCAGCCTTCTTAAGAACTGGACGTAGATCAGGAAACTCTAGAGTAAGAGCTTTAGAGATAGCTAGTTTAATAGCATCAACCTGACCAGCAAGACCACCACCTGATACGAGGATAGTGATATCAAACTCTTTTTGCTTACCAGCAAGAGCTAGTGGATCAGTAACCTCGGCAAGAAGTGATTTGTTGCCTGAAAGGTAGTCAAGAGCAACTTTATTGTTGATGGTGATTTCACCTTTACCTTTGAATAGACGAGCACGGGCGGTTGCAGCTTTGCGACGACCAAGACCGTAGGAATATTTGGTAGTAGCCATTATTTGATCTCCTTTGGATTCTGAGCAGCGTGAGCATGTTCAGCGCCATTAAAGACGCGGAGACGAGCTAAACGATCTGCTGCAAGCTTATTTTTTGGCATCATGCCCTTGACAGCTTCTTTAAGAGCGTAAGAAGGATCTTTTTCGATAACTTCTTCAAGTCTTAATTCTCTTAATCCACCTGGGAATCCACTGTGGCGATAGTATTTTTTATCAACCATCTTGTTGCCAGTAACTTGAATGTTCTTGGCGTTAATGACAATGACGTAATCACCATTATCAACATGTGGAGTGTAGGTAACTTTTGATTTACCCATAAGTTTGTCGGCGATGACGACTGCTAATTTTCCAAGTGGAAGAGTGCTGGCGTCAATAACAAACCATTCGCGTTTGATTTCTGCGGTTTTTTGGCTAAAAGTTTTCATTACTTAGCCTCCTTTTTGAGGTCGAGATTGATGGAATCAACAAAGGAGATGGTTGCCATTTCGGCGTGATCACCTTTTCTGAAGCCAGTGCGTTCGATTCTTAGATAACCTGAATTACGCTTGATTTGTGGTGCAATTACATCCATTAAGAGATCTGCAGCTTCGAGGTTATCGAGGCGGGAGATGAGGAGGCGACGATTTGCGAGGCCACCTTTCTTAGCGATTGTAACTAATTTTTCGGTACCACGACGCATTTCTTTAGCGCGGGCAAGCGTAACGGTAATTGCTTGATATTTGATCAGAGAACACATCAGCCCACGTAGTAGAGCCCTTCTCTGGTCGGTTTCACGGCCGAATTTACGACCTTTGTATCCGTGGCGGTGCATTTAAATATTTAACTCCGTTAACTTTTGTTTAACTTCGTCAAGCGCCTTTTGTCCGAAACCTTTAAGTTCTTTGAGGTCGGTGTCTGAGAGGACAACGAGATCGCGGATGGTACGAATTTCGTTATTAACAAGTGCGTTGGCGGTACGGGCGGAAAGGCCAAGCTCTTCAATTGGGAGCATAAGACCTGCATCTTCCGCTTCTTCTTTTGAACCTGGAGCAGGTGCTGATTCAACAACAGTGCTTCCGGCAAAAGCTTTATATTGGTTGAGGAGGATAGCGGCAGCTTCCTCGAAGGCTTCTCTTGGGGTAATGGTGCCATCGGTCTCGATAGTAAGAGTTAATTGATCCAAGTTGGTATCTTGGCCAACACGAGTCTTATCTACATCGAAACGAACACGCAAAACTGGGGTGAAGACGGCATCAAGTGCGATCATGTCGCTGTGAATACGTTCTTCACTAGCAGCTTCGATTGGAAGATAACCACGTCCTGATTCAACGATGAAATGCATCTTAAGGGTGTAGTTTGGATCGTCGATGTGGCAGATAACCTGGTTAGGGTTTGCGATTTCGACATCGCCAGTGAGTTTAATATCACCAGCAACAACACGTGCATCACCATCTTTTTCAGTTTGATCGCTGCCTTTAATCTCAAGAGTAAGTTCTACTGGAGCGTCAGTGTGACACTTGAAGCGAATATTCTTAAGATTTAGCATGATGTCAATGACATCTTCACGCACACCCTCGATAGCAGTAAATTCATGAGTGGTGCCTTCAATACTGAAAGAAGTGATGGCAGCACCTTTGATGCTTGAGAGTAGAACACGGCGTAGCGAGTTTCCTAAAGTGTGACCATAGCCGTGATAGAGCGGCTTGATAACAAATGAGGCGCTACTAGCGGACAATTCGTTAACTTCTGCAAGATTTGCTTCGTGAATTACTTTTGTTGTCATTGTTCTCCTTAGCGTGAGTAATACTCAACGATTAGTTGTTCATTAATGCCGGCTTCTGCTTCTTCGCGTTTTGGTGTACCGGTGATTTCAATCCTCATTTTTTTAGCATCGGTTTTTAACCAGCTGAGTGGCTGAGCTCCAGATGCAGCTACAGTATTCTCAAGATTTTTGAAGTATTCTGACTTGACTGATTTTTCACGAACTTCTAGGACGTCGCCAGCTTTAAGGCGGATTGATGGTATATCAATGCGACGGCCGTTGAGTAGGAAGTGACCGTGAGAAACGAGTTGACGTGCTTGGCGACGGGTGGTCGCAAAACCTGCACGAAAGACAACGTTATCTGCGCGGCGTTCGAGGAACTCGAGGAGGTTCTGACCAGAAAGACCGTCGGTTTTCTGAGCTTCCTTCATGAGTTTAGCGAACTGTTTTTCTAGTAGACCATAGAGACGGCGAACTTTTTGTTTTTCACGTAATTGAGTGAGGTAGAGACTACCACCACGTACGCGCATATCGCCGTGTTGACCTGGAATACCAGATTTTTTTGCCATAATCTTATGGGCTTTTGGTGCGAGGG
>ERZ773233.838-NODE-838-length-18952-cov-4.593692_pt1 | contig 18952 bp, 11 predicted proteins | sample MGYA00580991_ERZ773233 | MGnify/ENA primary metagenome ERZ773233 (study PRJEB29015, sample SAMEA2738178) | human oral metagenome | biome: human oral; feature: human-associated habitat; material: saliva | place: China | collected 2161 ...
ACCAAGGACTCCCTGATTATGAGTCAGGTGCTCTAACCGACTGAGCTATAGGACCTGTAGGCAGGGAAGAAGCTATATGCACTTCCCTTCTAGCAGTGCAAAGATAGCGATAACCACAGGATCAGACAAATAGCCTATACCTTAGCCTCCTTAGTCTCTACGGATCGATCTCCTTACCGCTTCCAGTGCCTCATCCCAGAGATCACAACTAAGACCTCTTAGCTAATCCACTCTAGATCAGAGGACATAGCTTTAGGCTAAGGCAGAGAGATTACGTACCTTTGAGGAAAGTGTACGCATCGTATACCTCGCTATATCCCTACCTAGTGATGAAGAAGAAAACATCCCGACTAGTAGCTATACTTCTACTTACCCCCGCACTTGCTCTAGGAGCAGTGTCCGCCGAAGCCCAGAAGAAGCCGACCATCCCCATTAACCGAACCACCCTACATAAAGCCATCAAGCAGGATCGCCCGAAGGAAGCCCTCTATCAAGCTCGAGGACTCAAAGCTCAAGCACAGGACACCAAGGACTTCCCCCTCCTCCTCGAAGCAAAGAAGACTATTTGGGAGCAACTAGAGCGTCTAGACCCTACCCAACCCTCGACCAGCTACAAGAGCCTTCACGAGCTATCTCAGCTCCCTTGGCTCAAACCTTTAGATCGGGCTGCCCTCCAGCTTTTCTTACTGGAGCACTACCTGAGACCTTACTATTACGCTAGACATGAGAATCGTCCCGTACGCAAAATCTACGATCCTGTCGATCCTAGCGAATGGCGCGAGGAGCAGTTCCTCGCCTTCTATACGACGCATGTAGATCAGCTTCTCTCCGATCTACCCCTGCTCACCCAGTCACTAGGCCCTTATAGTAGACTCTTTGATCAAGACTCGAAGGGAGGACCTGAAGGAAGGACCTTCGCATCAGAGCTTCTTCGCCAGCTCACTTCCTCTTCTGCCAAGATCCTATCAGGACTGCGGAAGAAGACCCTTCAGACTCTCCAATCACTCGACCCAGCGAGCCTACCTCCCTATACCGCTAGCTTCATCGACCAGCAGACAATAATCGATCGTCTAGAGCAACTCGATCCCTCCGCTAAGGAGACAGCACTCCTCGCCGAGTTCGAAGGCTTCCTCCAGCGCTGGGGCAAGGACAAGGTGATCAACCACTATGTATCCTGGCTCAAGAATGACTCCCATGCTAGAGGGCTAGCGAAGGTACGCTGGCTAGAGCACATCAAGCAGGTAGCCCAAGCTCTCTCCAAGCAAAAGCTCGATGAACTCAACTCTTCGATCCAGTATGCTCGTGATGCACGGCTTACCCTTGAGCTCCCCGATCTCCTCGTTGGACGCCGAACGGCTACACTGACTATTCCTCAGGCTTATCTCGTCAGAGAGGTCGAAGTAAGCCTCTATGCTGCTCCTAAGAGCTACAATCCGACCCAAAAAGAATGGTCAATCACGAAGGGACAACTTCCACTCTGGACCAAGCGTATCATCCTCTCGCTCGACAGTCTCGGTCAGCTTGCTAAAGCAGAGCAGGTCGAGATAAGCGTACCCGAAGCAGGAGCCTACCTCGTAAAGTCGAACTATCTCCTCGACAAGGAGGCCAATGGCACACGCGACTCCCAGACAGACTACCTCAATGCCACGGACTACATAGTCCTCAAAAAGATAACCTCACGACAGAACTCTGTCCAGTGGCTCGAAGCGCTCACCGGCAAACCTCTCTCTGGAGCCAACTTCGAGAGCTACAAGCGGGAGAACTGGCAGCAACCTGCACAAAAGGTCGGGCTAGTCAAAGCTGATGCTTGGGGACGCTTCCCCGTAGGCCAAGCTACGCATTTCCACCTAGCAGATAGTCGAGATCCTCTCCTTGCGCTGAATTACCAACCCACAAATAAGGGCTCCGAGATTTCCGAAGTCAGCGACCAGGAGCCTCAGCGCATCCAGGGATTCGTCACCCCCGATCGTCCAGCCTATCGTCCGGGGCAGACGGCACGATTCTATGGGATCCTCTCTCGCATCTTCCCTCAGGCGGAGAAAGCAGTCGTTGTCCCCGACACACCACTCAGACTCATGATCTCTGATGCGAGTGGTCAGATCGTGCACACCGAGTCAGTCACGACTGACCGCTTCGGGCGCTTCTCTGCGAGCTATCTGCTACCCATCAACCGCCTCACAGGATCCCATTCTGTCGAAGTCAGCCTCAGGGATAAGAAGGTAAATTTCAGCAGCGACTTCCAAGTCTTCGAATACAAGCGAATGGATGCTCTGCTTACCCTCGACACACCACAGCTTCCTCTCCAGGCAGGGGATAAGATCACCATCACGGGGTCACTACGTACCCTAAGCGGGAGTCCTATCCCTGGAGCCAAGGTCAACTATACACTCAAGACAAACCGTCACTTCTTTCACCTCTTCCAAGAGTATTCTCTAGGCCAACCTTCCCAAGACCTCGTCGGAGAGGATCCCATCACGACTGATAGCGAGGGGCACTTCTCGATCCCTATCACCTTACCTGAGCTACCTACGCAAGAGGTAGAGCTTTTCGAGGGAAGACGCATTTCTTTCCCTTGGCATACCTATACCTTGGAGGTTACGGCCACAGATGCCACAGGAGAGATACACTCCGAGAGTCTCTATCTCCCTGCAGGCAAAAAAGTGAGTCGTATAGCTCCCTCGCTCGACACTTTCATTGATAAGCACGCAGAGAAGACCCAGCTCTCCTTCGGAACGTTTACCATCGAAAAGTTTGCCTGCGACGTCAACTACAGCATAGAGCAGGACGGACGAAAGCTCTTCTCCAGCACCATCTCCACAGAAGCGAATACTGATCTAGCCCATCATCTCCAGAGTCTAGCCCCTGGACGCTATGAGCTACACTATCGCACGAGCTTCTCAGACAGCCTCGAGTATGCAGGCTCTCAGGCCTTCTACCTATTTGATAGCAAGAAGATCGGCAAGCTCAAGGATCTACGCGCCCCTCTTCTACTCTCTCCTGGGAGCGGACACTATAGTGCCACAGAGAGCCCCGTCATCTACTGGGCGTCATCCCTACCCAAGGCCTACATCTTCTATGAGGTCTATACGGCACAAGGGATGCTCATGGAGGGGCTATTACGATCAGAGCCCGGACGAGTCCAAGCACTACCCATTGACCTGAGCAAGCGAACAGAGCTCCCAGAAGAAATCAACGTGCGATTCTGGACGGTTCAAGACGGCCACTTCATAGAAGAGAAGACAGACCTAAGTCGTACGCAGCCCAAGAAGACGCTCACGCTCCAGTGGCATAGCTTCCGCAATCGTCTCATAGCTGGCTCCAAAGAGACCTGTCGTCTCACGCTACACACCCCTGACGGGAAGCCAGCTACCGAGACAGCCGTAGCAGCCTGGATGTACGATAGCGCCCTAGATGCCTTCGGGAAACTGACTCCTTGGGAGCCTAGCTTGCGTCTCTTAGATGAGCTTGACCAGACTTATGGATATGACTACTATAGCAATCTAAGTAATGATGAGGATGGACTTCAGCCTGCTTCGGCTTGGTTCGATCGCTGGCAGGCTGAGCAACGCCATGGAGGCTTCCGAGGAAGCGCCTTCCCCTCCCCTGACCTCCAAGCACGCTGGATGGCTAAACAACCTGTTTCCGTAGCGGAATATGCAACCTCCCTTCACCCCATGGTAGAGATCACCGATGCCTCGACCATGAGCCTCGGTGAGAGGCAAGTCCTCCAAGCGTTAAGATCAAATGGTCCTAAACGTGCCAAGATAGAGACCGCTCTCTTTGGCTCGAGAAGCATCAATCAGAGCGCTCAAGAGCCTCCACGCCTCCGCACAAACTTCGCCGAAGATGCCTTCTTCTTCCCTAGTCTCACGACAGACGAGCAGGGCTCCGTCTCATGGAGCTTCGAGGTGCCGGAGCGACTCTCTCGCTGGCGAATGATGATCCTAGCTCATACTGCGAGCCTCGATCATCAGACAGAGGTGCAGATGATCGAGACCTACCGCCCCTTCAGCGTGCGTCCTGCTCTCCCCCGCTTCTTAAACGAAGGTGATACGATCCACCTCGTGACGGAGGTGCGAAACGAATCGAAGAAGCCCCAGCAAGGTGAGCTGACGCTGGAGATCTTCAATCCCAATACGGAGGATGTGCTCCATACCGAGACGACTAGCTTTGATGTTTCCAAGGGGAAGACACAGGCCTACACCCTCCCCCTAAAGGTCTATGGCATGCTTGACTCGATCGGCCTACGCATCCTAGCTCGCAGTGATGAGGCTTCGGATGGAGAGCAGCACATCCTAGCCGTCCGACCTGCTCGCCAGCCGATCACCGAGCGACTCACCTTCACTCGTCATCTACAGGGAGTAGATTCGGTCAGCCTTAAGAGCATCCTTCCCAAGGGTGTGGCACTAGATCGTGATGAGGAAGGTACCCTCTCTATTCAAGCGAATAGTCATGCTGCCTTCTCCGCCTTCTCTGCCCTACAGGGATTGTCTACCTCTAAGGATGCTTCGGCCTTTGCCATCGCCACCTCACTCTACGCACAGACCCTCGTCCAGGCTCTTAAAGAGCAGTCCACCCTCTCAGGCTGGGCTAGAGAGCGTCTTCGCAATGATCCTCTCCGCACTGCTCGCCTCCTTCAGACTCCATGGCTACGTATCGCCACGAAGGAGCAGGAGGCCGAGCTCAACCTCGCCCTAGAGCTTATCGATGACCGCCCAGCGCTCGAGAGTGATCGTCTACTCGGTCAGCTAGAGAAACAGCAGGGGACAGATGGTCTCTGGGCTTGGTATCCAGGGATGTCGGGGAACCTCTACACCACAGAGACCGTCCTACGTCTGCTCCTTCGTCTCCCGAGCGGGCGACTAGAAAGTGCTCACCGCCTGCGTCTCGAGCGACTGATCCGCAAGGGGCTTCAGGCTCTGGAGCAGGAGACGATCCGCCTGCACGAGCGTATCATGACCAAGAAGGAGCCCATCGCTACTCCCGGAGATCTAGGGCTCAGCTACCTCGCTCTAAGCAAGGATGCTCAGCAGCGAGGCATCTTCTCCCCCTCCCATGCAGGCGAGAAGGCCGAAGCCTACTTCCTCTCCCGTCTACGCAGGGAAGCTCACCGCCTACCCCTCTGGCTAAAGCCTAGCGCAGGACGAGTCTTCCTGAACTCAGGGGATGTAAAGCTCGCCCGAGCACTGGCGACCTCTCTCCGTGAGCACCTCATCGCCGATGAGACAGGGTACTTCTTCGCCTCCCTGGGGGCTTCTCCCTACAGCTGGATAGACAAGAGCATGTCTACGATCGTCGAGACTCTCCAGCTCTTCCGACAGCTCAAACTGAAAGATAGCGTAGCGATCGACGGGATGACCCGCTGGATCATCAACCAAAAGCGCACGACGACCTGGAGCAATGAGCTCGCCAGCGCAGATGCGATCCACGCCCTCCTACTCGGAGATCCCTCGCAGAGCTACTATCACTACAACCACCTCGGCATCGAAGTTCCTTTGAAAGGCAACGTAAGCCTCAATACATGGGGAGATGCTATCACGACGAATATCCCTATCGCTCGACTCCGCAGCACCAACCCTCAGATCATCCTTCAGCAAGACAGGCCAGGCGTCGTGTGGGGTGCAGCGATCGCCTCCTACACACTACCTACCGCCTCGGTGCAGACGGCTAGCGGGAAGGAGCTTCGCCTTCAGCGGGAAGTCTTCGTTGTCCACAAGCAGGGAGACAAGGAGGAGCTCCTTCCCCTACGAGAGGGGCACGAGCTCCGTGTCGGCGATCGGATACGTACGAGGATCACCATCCAGCTTGACCGTGCGATGGACTTCCTCCGCCTGAGCGATCCACGCAGTGGCTATGCGGAGCCAGTCAATCAGATCCCCTCCTACGCTTGGGGCGAAGGCACGGGCTACTACCTGGAGCCCAAGGACCAGCAGACTAACTTCTACATCGACCATCTGGCTCGAGGGAGCTACCTCGTCTGGTACGATGAGCGCGTTGCTCGCTCAGGGACCTTCCATGGTGGAGTGACGGAGCTCGTCTCCTGCTATGCCCCCGAGTTCGGGGCACATACCGCCGTAGCACCTACCCAGATCGTCCTCCCTCTCCAAGGTAAGTAAGCCCACCTAAGCATACAGCTCCCGCCGTCGCTTCATTAGAAGTGACGGCGGGAGCTCTTCTATTTATCCCCCTTGGAGGATTTCAGCCCCATCGAGGCATGCTAACCTTTCGATCTCGCCTAGCGGAACGGAACACCAGCAAGTGCCGATACCTCTCTATGCTTAGGTCGGATAGGTAGTAACGGAGCAAAAGCAACGTTGGAATGTATCAGAAGCAACGTTGCTTTCTCCTGATTGCAACATTGAAATTAGGCACTTCATTCCTATCCATCCAGCGCAATCACTACCAATGCACACTTAACGTCGCTAGATACGGAGACTCGGCATCTCTCTATACACACTCTCGAATGAAAGGCTACCCTCCACCCCTACATGGGTACTATCGCTTCCGACTAGACTTCTATCCAGACCATCTCATTCCCCTTTATCTCACGGATCATACAAGGCTCACCGACACGGCTAAGAGCAAGGCTAGGGCATGGGGTCTCCTCACTTTTCCGTACCTTCGTAGTGATACTCTGGTAGATTAATAGACCTCACAATGAAGTACCTCATCGTCGGCCTCGGAAATATCGGTGCCGAATATGATAAGACGCGCCATAACATCGGCTTCCGAATCGCTGATGCGTTGGCAGAAAAGATGCAAGTGCGCTTCGAGACCAAGCGCTACGGAGATGTCGCTCTCGGACGCGTCAAGAGCGCCCAACTGCTCCTACTCAAACCCTCGACCTATATGAATCTTAGTGGCGAAGCGGTACGCTACTGGATGAGCACGGAGAAGATCCCCGTAGAGCGTGTACTCGTACTCGTCGATGATTTAGCTCTCCCCTTCGGCACGCTTCGCCTAAAGAGTAAGGGAAGTGATGCAGGACACAACGGGCTGAAGAATATCGCCCAGCTCCTCGGGACACAGTCCTACCCACGCCTGCGCTTCGGTATCGGCAATGACTTCCCTCAAGGCCTGCAGATCAACTATGTCCTCGGTCGCTTCTCAGACGAAGAGGAGTCCGCCCTACCCGAGCTCCTCACCCGAAGCTGTCAAGCAGTCGAATCCTTCTGCCTAGAAGGTATCAATCGCGCGATGAATACCTTTAACACCAAGTAGTCTAACCCATCATCATTCAAATAAACACAAGCCCTATGAAGCAAGTCATCAGCACGACCGAGGCTCCCGCAGCGATCGGTCCCTACAGCCAAGCGATCCTCGTCGGCAATACCCTCTTTGCCTCTGGCCAGCTAGGCATCGATCCTAAGACCGGAGAATTCCCCTCGGGTGTCACGGCACAGACCGAGCAGTCCTTCCGCAACATCCACGCCATCCTCAAGGAAGCTGGACTGACGATCGACCACGTCGTGAAGACCACCGTCTTCCTCGCCGACATGGCAGACTTTGCTGCGATGAATGCGGTCTATGAGAAGCAGTTCTCGGGCACCTTCCCTGCACGCTCAGCCGTCGCAGTGAAGACGCTCCCCAAGAATGGTCTCGTCGAGATCGAGATCATTGCCGTCAAGGACTAAGCTCTCCCCTCGCTAACGTTCTCCCCCCAAGTCTGCTCCTCTAGGTGACCTCCTAGAGGGTACTTGGGGGCTTCGTCTACCTAGTCACCTGCTATCAATGAGATTCCAGCGCTTACGCTACCTCTTTCGCTTTAGTCTTGTCGTACTTGCGGGCTTCATATTACAGAAGCTCGCTTTCCTCTTCTTCACCCGTCCCGCAGGAGAGGAGCTAACCCTACAAGACCTACTAGCAGTCTGTGGGCATGGCCTAAGTCTAGATAGCTCAGTACTAGGCTACCTTCTAGTCTTCCCACTCCTCATCGTCGGGCTCAGTGGCATCCTTGCCCCCCACCCCCTACGCAAGGTACTCACAGGCTACCATGGCTTGATCAGTGTACTACTAGCCCTGATGACCATCGGAGACCTTCGGCTCTATCCCTTCTGGGGATTCAAGCTCGATGCGACGATCTTTCAGTACCTCGACACCCCTGGGGAGGCTGTAGCGAGTGTAGACCTATCCTTTATCCTGGTGAGCCTACTCCTCGTAGCTCTCTGGACGATCGGGCTCTTCTTCGCTCTCCGCTGGAGCCTTCAGGGCGTTTGGGAGAAGCCTCGTCGTCCTTGGCTCACACTCACGGCTAGCCTACTCAGTCTAGCCCCCACCTTCCTCCTCATCCGAGGGAGCGTCACCCAAGCGACAGCTAATGTCGGACAGGTTTACTTCAGTGATCGCCCATGGCTCAATCATGCAGCGGTCAATCCGACCTTCAGCCTCATCTCCTCATTGACCAAGCTCGAGGACTACGATGCGGAGTATAACTTCTTCCCCGAAGAAGAGCGTGCGAAGCTATTCGCTGGGCTCTATCCACCCCCTTCTCCCGCAACAGACACCCTACTGAAGACGACCCGCCCAAACATCCTCCTCATCCTTATGGAGAGCTTCGGTGCTCGCTATGTAGGCTGTCTCGGGGGTGAGCCAGGCGTCTCCCCGCACTTCGATCGCCTAGCCCAAGAAGGGGTACTCTTCACCCAGTGCTATGCGAATAGCTACCGCACCGACCGAGGGATGCTATCGACACTGAGCGGTTACCCGAGCTTCCCCAAGCACTCGCTGATGAAGCTCCCCGCTAAGAGTCGCACCCTCTCAAGCCTAGCACTTCAGCTCAAGGGGCAGGGCTACTCCACGAGCTTCTTCTATGGAGGCGATGCGAACTTCACCAATACACGAGGCTATCTCATCTCCACGGGCTATGACAAGGTGACCGATGAGCACAGCCTCTCTCGGCAGTTACCCCGCTCGAACTGGGGAGTACCCGATGCCCCCATGCTCGACCTCGTCTACGAAGAGATCCAACGAGAACCCCAAGGTCGCCCATGGCATAAGCTCCTCCTGACCCTCAGTAGTCATGAACCCTTCGATGTACCCTATCAGCGTCTAGAGCGACCTGTGCCCAATGCCTTCGCCTACCTAGATGCCAGTCTAGGGAGCTTCATCGATCGACTGAAGGCTACTCCAGCTTGGGAGAATCTACTTGTCATCTGTATCGCAGACCATGGATTTACCGAGGATGGTCGTGGCGTACGTAATGTGCCTGAAGCACAGCACATCCCTCTGCTTCTGCTCGGAGGAGCCCTTCGACAGTCTAAGCAGATCGACGTCCTACTCACACAGTCCGATCTCGTCGCTACCCTACTAGCCCAGCTACAGCTCCCCTATACAGACTTCCCCTTCAGCAGGAATGTCCTCGGGAGTAGCTATAGCTATCCTTTCGCTTACTACACCTTCAATGATGGCTTTGGCTTCATCGACTCGACCGGAGTCACCGTGGTAGACAATGCCTTGGGTAAGCCCCTCATTGACAAGCCTTCTCCCTCGTCTCTACGTCGTGCCCGAGGAGAAGTACTGCTTCAGACGACGCACGACGATCTCGCCCGACGCTAAGGCTTGCATATATGGCAGAATTTAGCGAACATTGTAACTAGCAAGATTAAGACATCGCTAGCTCACTCACTCTCACGAGTATAAGCTAGCATCAAGACCTATATACGCAGATATGAGCACAGAGAAGTTCCACGCCGTCGTCCTCGGCGCTGGAGAGAGTGGAGTAGGTGCAGCACTACTGTACCAAAGTCGTGGTATCTCCGTCTTCGTCTCCGACTACGGAAGCATCGCACCTAAGTATAAGGAAGAGCTCGAGGAGCATGGCATCCCCTATGAGGAAGGGTGCCACTCGACCGATCTCATCCTTCGCTCAGAAGAGATCGTCAAGAGCCCTGGGATCCCCGAGAAGGCTCCTATCATGCAGGCTGTACGAGAGCGGGGCATCCCCGTCATCTCCGAGATCGAGCTGGCAGGTCGCTACCTCCGAGGGAAGGCGATCGGCATCACGGGAAGCAATGGGAAGACAACCACCACCATGTGGCTACACCATATCCTCTCTGAGGCGGGGATGAAGGTCGGGCTTGCAGGGAATGTAGGCTTTAGTCTCGCTCGTCAAGTGATCACAGAGGATCAACCCGACTACTTCGTCATCGAGCTAAGTAGCTTCCAGCTAGATGATATGCACGACTTCCGTGTACACATCGCCCTACTGATGAACATCACACCAGACCATCTCGATCGCTACCACTATAACTTCGAAGAGTATGCGTTAGCGAAGATGCGTATCCTGCAGAACCAAACCTCCGAAGACGCCTTCATCTACTGGGGAGAGGATCCTTTCATCGCTCAGTATGTCATGGATCACCAGCCCATGCCGATGCAGACGCTCCCCTTCCTCACCTATCCTCAGGCTGGCTCTGCAGCGGATAAAAGCGATGATAACAAGCTCTGCCTGCACTTCGATGATCACCAGTTTGAGTTCCCCATCGAAGAGCTTGCCCTCCAAGGTCCACACAACCTACAGAATGCGATGGCAGCCTCGATCGCAGCCCTCCGCCTTGGAGTTTCTACCGAAGTGCTCAATCAAGCTCTACGTGACTTCGTCAATGTACCTCACCGCCTAGAGAAGGTCGGCGTGCTGGATGGCGTGCGCTATATCAATGACTCTAAGGCTACGAACGTCAGCTCCACCTACTACGCTCTACGTACGATGACGACTCCCTATGTCCTCATCCTAGGTGGAGAAGATAAGGGGAATGACTACCTAGACATCACGGAGCTCATCACCTCGGGGGCACGTGGTCTCATCTTCCTCACGACAGATGTACTCAAGCTATATAAGAGCTTCCATGGCAAGGTCGATCAGATCGCCTCAGCTCTCTCGATGGAGGAGGCTATCGAGCATGCTCGTACTATGGCACAGCCTGGAGATACCGTACTTCTAAGTCCGGCATGTGCGAGCTTCGACCTATTCAAAAGCTACATCCATCGAGGCGACTGCTTCCGCTCTATCGTCCAAGAGCTAATCAAGAAGGAGGGACAGCATGCCTAGCGCCGAAGGAGCACAGCGCAAGGACTGGCTACGCAATGTCTTTGCAGGGAACGGTCTCTACTGGCTACTCTATCTGATCTTCATCATCGTCTCGATGGTGACCGTCTCGAGTGCGATCAGTAGTGAGTACTACAAGGCTCAAGCACACGGATCGATCAATCCTCAGCTCAAGCATGCCTTGATGCTCCTCTTGGGAGTCTTCGCTGCGGTCTTCTTTGCCCGTATATCGGCTAAGAACCTGCGTAACCTATTGCCGAGGCTCTCGCTACTCGCCATGTTCTTATTGTGCATCGCGATCTACGTCCTAGGTCGAAGCACCAATGGCGCCGAGCGCTGGATCCACTTCGCAGGGCTCACCCTCCAGCCAGCAGAGTTCCTCCGACTCTTCATCGTCATCTGGGGCGCACATATCACGGCATCTGACACGACAGAGAACCCGAATAAGCTACGTGCCTATATCGGCTATGCGATATTCGTCGGGGGCTTTGCTCTCGCCTTCGCTTCGTCCAACCTCTCGATGCTCGTCATCTATGCGATCTTCTTCGTCCTCTACTGCTGGACACTCCGAGCTCCGAAGAAGTTCCTACGCTGGCTCGTCATCCTTGGCATTGGTGGAGCAACGCTCTTCACCTCCTATCTCCTGCTAGCACCCGAATCTATGCTCATCGGTCGATCGGTGACTTGGCGCAATCGTATCCATCGTATGATCGAGCCCAAGCAACCTACGGATGGTGCTACGGCTAAGTTCGATGCCGATGAGCGCCACCAAGAGGAGATGGGACGTATGGCAGTCGCTAGCGCAGGACGTGGCCCAGGGAAAAGTAAGATGCGTGATCATCTCCCGCTAGCCTACTCCGACTACCTCTATGCGACGATCATCGAGGAATATGGGATCTTCGGTCTCCTCCTCATCCCTGGGCTCTACATCGCCTGGATGCTATTAGCCTACCGAGAGGCCAGGAAGCAGACCAACATCTACCGCAGTAACTTGATCAAGGGCTTCGGGATCCTCTACCCCTTGCAAGCTCTAGTAAATATGGTCGTATCCTCAGGGCTCATCACGACAGGACAGCCACTTCCTCTCCTCAGCTATGGGGGATCTTCTGTCCTAGCCTCAAGCATCGCCATCGGCATCACGATCGCAGCCTCCCGTGTAGACCGTCCCAAGCGACAGAAGCAAGCTACGCCCTGCGACAATACCTCTCATCTCGAAGAGCCAGAAGGAGTCTCATCGGTTGATCACCCACTCTCCTCAGACGAGGTGATCGCTAGTGATGAGCTTCGCCAAGAGCAACCTTCAGCCCTATCTCAGTCATCTATCTAAGCGTCTTATGATCCAACGAGCTATCATCAGTGGTGGTGGTACAGGCGGCCATATCTTCCCCGCCGTATCTATCGCCGAAGCCCTTCGCCGTCGCTACCCTAGTATCGACATTCTCTTCATCGGTGCAGAAGGTCGTATGGAGATGGAGCGTGTCCCTCAAGCAGGCTTCCCAATCCGTGGGCTGAAGATCCGTGGTCTTGATCGGAAGCGTCCGTGGCGCAACTTCGGGGTCATCCGTGATTTCCTCCGGGCACTCATCACCGCTCGAGACATCCTACGTGAGTTTCAGCCTCAGATCGTCATTGGTGTCGGGGGCTATGCTAGTGCTCCGACCCTCAAGGCTGCGCAGAGTCTTGGCATCCCCACCCTCATCCAGGAGCAGAACTCTTATGCTGGTGTGACGAATAAGTTCCTCGCTCGCCGTGCTAACCGCATCTGTGTCGCCTACCCCGATATGGAGCGCTTCTTCCCAAAGGATAAGATCGTCCTCACGGGCAACCCTCTTCGCCCTGCCATAGAGCATCTTAGTGCCAGCCGAGAGGAAGCTCTACGGGAGTTCGGTCTACCCGCTGACACCAAGCAGGTCGTCCTCGTCATCGGAGGAAGCCTAGGAGCTAGAAGCATCAACGAAGGTATCGGCTCCCAGCTACAAGCCTGGGCGGACTCAGGGGTTGCTCTCATCTGGCAGACAGGGAAGGGCTTTGAGGCAAAGGCGAAAGAGCTTCTTAAGGGCTATGATTTCTCGGTCTACTGCTCAGCCTTTATCCAGCGAATGGATCTCGCCTATACGCTCGCTGATGTCGTCGTATCTCGTGCGGGAGCCAGCTCGATCTCCGAGCTCTGTCAGCTGGGGAAAGCCTCCATTCTCGTACCCTCGCCCAATGTCGCAGAGGATCATCAGACGAAGAATGCGTTAGCCCTCTCCTCCCGCTCGGCAGCCATCCTCCTTCCCGATGCAGAAGCTCTGACCCAGCTCACCCCACGTGCCCTAGCGCTAGTGCATGACACGACGCAGTGTCAGACCCTGCGCGAGGAGATCCGCAAGCTAGCTCTCCCCTCGGCAGCAGAGAAGATCGTCGATGAGATCGAGCTTCTCGTGAAGTAGACACAGCGACCTTAAACAACCAAAGGATGCCCCCAGATCTAGAGCCTGGCTCTAGATCTGGGGGCATCCTTTAGTAGACTAGTTAGGGAATCCCGTAAGGTTACTCTTACTTAAGCAAAGTCTCAGGGATAAGGCGCCCATACTTCTTCTGATATGCTCGTGCCATCAGTGTCGCCCCATAGTCATTGTAATGATAGGGGTCTGCTAGGACCGGCATTCCGTCTACAAGAAGGGTCGGAGGGAGGAACTCCTCTAGATTTACCCAAACTACTTGTGGATACTTACGAGAGACGAGAGCATGGATCTTCTCCACGTTAGCCTTTGCCTTATGATAGCTAGTACCCTCAAGCTGCGAGATCGGCACCCGTGTGGGGTTAGCAGGCAGAATGCCGCGAGCTACCAAATAGGATTCTCGTAGTCGGGCTGTCGAGCGAGCATAGAAGGAGCTTACCATATAGACCGTTTTTCCTGCACGAAGCATCGCCTCTAGCGTATGATCGATCTGACGAAGGTAGGTAGAGTCCGCCATGTAGTCCGGACTTCCCCAGAGGCTCGAGAGGACGATGACTGGGTATTTATGATACTCTTTAGCCAGAAGGTCATTACGCTCTCGACCAAAGCCCTCACGTTGACCTGCCGTTTCGAATGCATAATCCAAAAGGAAGGGGCAGCTAGCTGCCGCTGAGACATAGGCACACCAATGCTCATCTTTACCTAGCGTCTCGAAGAAGCGTAGGAGGTGAGCCGTATGCGAGTCCCCTGCGATAAGGACCTTGGGAGTCTGCGTCGTATCCCCCTTGAGCGAGCGAGCTGGATCAAGGGTATCAAAATTCATCTCCCCCTTGCTATACTGCGTATACTTCGTAGGCATAGGATACTCCAGCACATGGGTAGCTATCAGTCCACCACACACGAGCGCTGGGACAGCATAGTAGTAGAGGAGCCCTTGGCGGAAGGTTATCTTTCGATACCGAAGAGGTTGCTCAATGACATAGTAGCTAAAGCTAGCCAAAGCAAAGGTCAATGGGGCGATCCAGAGCGCATCTACCCACTGGATCTCACGCTCTACGAAATAGCGGAAGAAGGTAATAACAATCCAGTGCCACAGATAGAGCGAGTAGGAGATCTTCCCGATCCATACCACAGGTGCAAGGGAGAAGAAGCGCGATACCCAATAATCCTGCTGATTAGCATAGATCAAGAAGCCCAGAGCCACACAAGGGATCACAGCGAGTATCCCAGGGAAGAAGGGACTAACGAAGACCCCACTCAATGGCATACAGAGCAATAGGACGAGCAAGGATAGGCTACCGATCCAGGCATGACGAGGATGATAAGCAGGGCGAGGGCGATCCGTCAGTGCTACAGCGAAGATCGATCCAATAAGGAGCTCCCCGAAGCGCAGATGAGGCAGGTAATAGGGATCCCAGCTAATGCCTAACTCCTTAAGAGGGATAAAGCCCATCAAGAGCAATCCTAAGCATAGTGGGACAAGCACCCAGAGCAAGCGCCTTCTTAGGGTCGATGTCGTACTCGGTGTGACAGCCTTACTCGTTCGCTTAAATAGCCATAGGAGGAAGATCAGAAGTATCGGGAAAAGGAAATAGAACTGCTCCTCCACCGAGAGAGACCAAATATGGAGGAGAGGCATATCCTCCGAGGTCGGGGCAAAGTAGCCCCCTTTGCGCATAAAATAGAAGTTCGAGCTAAAGGCAAGAGCCGCTATGGCAGACTTCTTCAGTACGACTAGATCTCGATCAATAAAGAGTATTGACCCCGCAATCAGTGTCACCAGTGTCGCAAAGAAGAATGCTGGCAGGATACGACGAATACGGCGGATATAGAATTGCTGGAAGCTAAATGTACCCGCTACAATCTCTTTGTACAGGGTACTACTAATGAGGTAGCCGGAAAGAACAAAGAAAATGTCCACACCCAAGAACCCACTAGGAAGCCAAGACGCATGAAGATGAAAAAGAAATACGGACAAGACAGCTAAAGCTCGGAGCCCGTCGATGTCCGCCCGATAAGATGAAGGATGATTAGCCATATGGATACCTAAACTAACTCGCAGGAAATTAATACAAAAATACAAAAAGCCCAATGCTCCTCCTACACGATTTCCCCAGCAGGGGATAAGCTAGTCCGTTATCTAGCGGTCCCCTTGCTCCACAGAGGCTTACTCATATAGAGTAGAAAGGTTTACCTCTGTCGAAAAAAAGGTAAACCTTCGCTGGTGAAAAGGCTAGCCTTCGACCCAACGAAGATATAGCTCCCTGCCAGGGAAGAACTGAGAGCGCTGTAGGAAAGACCTAGCAGAAAAGATCCAGCGGATTGGCTTCCCCAAAATAAAGGTGCGTATAGCCAGCTCGGACATTGCCCTTAGCATAGAGGAGGGTCGGGACTTCTTCGTCTCGGGCTGAGCGTTGCTGTCCCTTCGTAGGCTCTTCGCCCGTGGCAATACGTGAGTAATGGAACTCGTGCCCTCGCCATTCTTGTCCGCCGAGCTGGAGCTTGCGGTAGCCGAGGCGCAGGCGCATCTGCTCCATCGTCGCCTCCAGCTCCAGAATCCCAGCCATCGGGTACGCCTGACCTTGCTCATCCCGTAGCGCACGGCAGAGGTACATCATCCCTCCGCACTCGGCTAAGACCTTCCCACCTCGCTGGACGTGATCCCGAAGCGTTAGGCGTGTCTGATCGGCTGTCGCTAGTTGGTCAAGATAAAACTCGGGATAACCCCCTGGGAGATAGACGAGGTCAGAGGCAGGGACGGCTTCATTGGCCAGCGGAGAGAAGTACACCAGTTCGCCAAGCTGGGAGAGACGCCGAAGGTTCTCCGCATAAATGAAGTTGAAAGCTTGGTCTCTGGCCACGGCGACCTTCATCCCCTCTACAGCGGGCAGAGGAGCTTCTTCTCGAAGCATCGGACGAGGACGCTGGATCAGCTCGAGCAGTCGATCTAGCTGGACATACTGCTCGATCAAGTCAGCCACGGTCTCGGGTAGGGTATCTAGTGTCGATAGCTCCTCCAAGGAGAGCCCCAGGTGGCGCGAAGGCACCTCGAGGAGCTGGGTCTTCGGTAGGTACCCCAAGGGAACTACCCCCGCTTCCTCTGCCGCCTCCCTAAGGAAGCGGTAGTGACTCTCCGAGGCTACACGGTTAAAGACTACCCCGACGACTTCGCTCGTCGTACGGAAGTGCTTCATCCCATAGAGGATTGCCCCCACAGAGAAGGCAGACGAACGGGCGTCGATCAGTAGGATCGTCGGCAAACCAAGGGTCGCCGCGACCTCGGCCGAAGAGCCTTGGTCACGGACATAGCCATCATAGAGCCCCATGACGCCCTCAAGTACGGCAGCATCGCTACCAGCGCTATACCGAGCATATACGGCTCGTACATGCTCAGGGCTCATCATGAAGAGGTCGAGGTTCACCGATTCCCTGCCACAAGCTAGGCGGTGGAACTTCGGATCAATGTAGTCTGGCCCACATTTGAAGCCTTGTACCGTCAGCCCTCGTCGGCTTAGGGCACGCAGAAGACCTAGGGTAAAGGTCGTCTTGCCACTACCCGACGAAGCTGCAGCCACAAGACATTGGGGGATCATGTCGCTCTTAGGCATCATCAAGAGGAAAGGTATCGGTTAGGGAAGTAGCCCCTGCCAGAGGAAACGGTCAGGGCTAGCGAGAGCCTGCGTATCAAGTGGGCATCTCGAGAGCGCATAGATCGTAGCGCCAGAGCCTGTCATCAAGGCAAAATCAGCCCCACAGGCATAGAGAGACTCCTTGATCTCCCGTAGCTCAGGATAGAGGGGGAAGAGGCTTAGCTCAAAGTCATTGGTGACGACCTCACACCACTGCTCCAGCGGAAGCGCGAGTAGCTCAGGCAAAGGTCGAGCTGGGCGATGAAAACCCTGTAGTCCTCGGAAGGCTTCAGCCGTAGCGATATGCAGACTAGGCTTGACGAGCGTAAGGTAAAGACCCGAGAGCTGGGGGAGCTCCAGCGGACTTAGCACCTCGCCGATACCTTCGCCGAGGGCGGGAAGGTTGCGCACGAAGAGCGGACAGTCTGCTCCAAGCCGTAGGGCGAGTGCCTCTAGGCTCTCCGTAGAGAGACCTAAGCCAGCCATTTCATTGAGTGCAGTCAGCGTAAAGGACGCATCGGCCGATCCTCCACCCATACCAGCTCCCGAGGGGATGTACTTCGTCAGACGAAGACGAACGGGCGGAAAGGAGGCTTGCTCACGTAGTAGACGCACAGCACGTAGGACTAAGTTGTCCTCTAGACGCCCTGTATCGACGGCACCGACGACCTCCAGCTGATCCTCGTCGAGCCCCTCGGGATCGAAAGTCAGCTCTAGCTCATCATAGAGAGGTATCGGTAGGAAGACGGTCTCTAGGAGATGGTAGCCGTCCGATCGGCGTCCGGTGACGAAGAGGCCGAGGTTTAGCTTAGCATTGGGTCGAACGATCATCGTGTAGTCTAAGTCATTAGCAGGGGCATCATCTAGGCTGGATGCCCCAATAGCGAGACGACTCCTTAAGATTGCTCTTAAGGAGTCGTCATCACTTTCTATGTACGCGGGATGAGATTTGAACTCACACGCCGTAACCGGCACTACCCCCTCAAAGTAGCGTGTCTACCAATTTCACCACCCGCGTATTTGAAGCTTGCAAACTGAGGACGCTGTGCGTCAAGGCTGTGCCCAGGACAGGAATCGAACCTGCACGTCTTTTGAACACTCGCACCTGAAACGAGCGCGTCTACCAATTCCGCCACCTGGGCTAACCCGTTTGCACTGCAAAGATAGAACAAAGTTTTCATCCGACCAAACCTTACGTAAGATTTCCGTCTAACCACACTCCACCACAGCTCATTATCAGCAGATTATCAGGCGATCGCTCCCCTGGCGACCCAGTTAGCTCCTCCCAACTAAAGGTATACCTCTGCCATACTAAAGCTCTACCTTTCTGGGAAAAGAGATAGAGCTTTGCGCTATAAAGGGCAAATCACCCGCCAGCACACGGCTGCACAAAGGCGAGAGAAGGTCTACTAGCCCAAAGTCCTTCCTAATCCTCTACTCCAAGCGAGCAGGGCATTCAAGCGACCTTGGCTTCATCATTCATCCACTAGGCATTCACCCAAACCAGCCAATACGTCTAAACCCTAAAAAGAAAAGGTATGAAATAGAGGTGCTATGAGAAATATCCTCTAGCGGAAAAGTAGGATGCTACTAGCAGATAGAATACCTTCAACAAAGGAATAGAGGGAAGATAATCACAGCACAGATCTCGCTAGAGCTATGAATAGGTAGAAGATAGGGATCGATTCGCAGAGCTGTAGTAAACTATCCCTCGTAGCTATCTCAGGACTAGCCCAGCTCACTTCGTCTAACCATATAATAGATTTGGGTGTCCCAAGCATACGCTCAGAACACCCAAACTCTTCTAAAATGGCGGCTACCTACTCTCCCACTTT
>ERZ773233.842-NODE-842-length-18896-cov-21.552890_pt1 | contig 18896 bp, 17 predicted proteins | sample MGYA00580991_ERZ773233 | MGnify/ENA primary metagenome ERZ773233 (study PRJEB29015, sample SAMEA2738178) | human oral metagenome | biome: human oral; feature: human-associated habitat; material: saliva | place: China | collected 2161 ...
TAATCTGGCAGGAATTAAGAACAAAGCAAAACCATTTAGATTTATTAGATGAACGGAATCGTTCTATTCGCCAACAAAGAGAAAAACAATTTGAAGGCCTTCAGCAAAAACGTGACCAATTGTTGCATATGATGGAAAGAAAGCATCAGATGATTCAGTATACCCTAGGACAAGTGGACATGGATACTACTGAGGAAAGAGCACAGCTAAACAGAATAGCTTCTCACTTTAGTCAAGCAGTATCCATGGGATTTACAAGAAATCAACGTACCTTGGAACAAAGGATTGAAAATGAAGAGATTGAGTATAGACGAGAACGACGAAAATTAGAAGATGATATAGATACATTACATCGTCGAAAGATGAAACTCGAACAAGAAAAAAGGAAGGGATAGTCTATGTTTGATGAAATGATTGATGCCTTCTTCTCAGGAGCGAACAATAATATGACTGAGATTCAGAAAGGACTAGAACGCTTATTAATCAGTCATGTATATGCACCATTCAAATTAAATGAGCGCAACAATCTAAGGTCCAATAGTGATTTCAAAATAAAGACGGAAGCGCAGGCAACGAAAGCAACATTAGGGATGATTTCTAGTCAAATCGATACATCAATGAAAGGACCATACTCTACAAAAGTTGTTGAGACTTTGAAGGCGAAAGAAAAAGATTATGATACGATTGTATAAAAGGAATTACTTCTAATTGGTAACGAGATAAAAGATAATACATAAAAATAAATGATTAGTTTTTGTCTAAAAATAGAAATATGAACTTTTACTTTTTGTTGAAAAGACAGAAAAATAAGACATAGTTTCATGTAAAATAACGTGAGTAATTGCACACCATTAAATATGGGTTTAAAAATACCATTTTTAAATAAAAATACTTGTCTAAAATTGTGAATAATGTTAAAATAAAATAAAAAAATATAGGAGTGAAAATATGTCAGGACAAATCAGAGTATCCCCAGAAACGCTTCAATCACGTGCACGTGAATATGGGAAAGCAGCCAATGATATTAGAGTTATTTTGAGCAATCTTCAACGCTTGCAAGACACTTTACGTTCAGAGTGGGAAGGTGCTGCGTTCCAAGGATTTGATCAACAATTCCTCGAATTGAAACCAAAAGTTGAGAACTTTGCTGATTTGATGCAACAAATCAATACACAACTTGATAAGACTGCTCAAGCTATGCAACAAAATGACCAAGATTTATCTAGAAACTTTGGTCTTCAATAATTTAAGGCCGAGGTTGAGGAGTAATCCTCAACCTTTTTTTACTTTTTAGTTAAGGAGAAAATGTGAAAAAGAAAGTTTTATTTAGTTTAGGATTGTTATTGTTGTTTGTTACAATGCTAGTGTCTTTCTTTGCCATTGTAAAACCAACACCTATCAGTCGAACGAAATCAGAGTTGTCAGTACAACAAGCTCCTATTAAAGTTGCAGTTGTTAATGAAGATACAGGTAAAGTATATAATGGACAGCCGATTAACATTGCTAATACTTTAGTAAATTCGTTTATTTCTAAAAATAATTACAAAGTGGAAGTTGTTTCTCGATCAATTGCTGAAAGTGGTTTAAAAAATGATACTTATCAGTTGATGATAGTCCTCCCGAGTAAGTTTTCAGAAGAAGCTTTAGCTCTTGAGTCAACTTCACCTGTTCAGGCAAATTTTCAATACCAAATTCAATCAAGTGATCAATTAACTGTAAAGCAAGCAGAACAGGCTGTGGTAGCTTTTAAAGAACTTTTTAATAAGGATTTGATAAATATTTATTTCACTAGTATTATTGGGAATTTAAAGACAGCACAAGGTCAAGTTGCAGATGTAGTTGAAAATGAACAAGTATCGTTAACATCCTTTAATAACAATTTAGTGAATCCTCTGACTCAATATGGTCAACAATTTAATGGATTAGGTTCATCACCAAATAATCTATTATCAACTTATTCGTCATTTAACAAGGATTTGCTAAATAGTAACGATGCTTTTAAGTCAATTATTTCTGTCGATAAAACATATGAAGGAACTATAGAACAAATAAAAGCACAACAGGATAAATGGCAACTTTCCCTAGAATCTAGAGAACAAGTTTTATTGAACTATGATAAAGATTTTTCAGCATTATCAGTCGAAGATCAGCTATCTAAATTAGCAGAGATAAACACTAATCTTATTGATAATTTGTCTGAACCAGCTATTTGGAAAGAAACCACCGATACTGTATCTTCTTATAACAAGGATATAGTGGAACTTCTCGATTTTTTGAATAATAATAACAAGGACATTGATGAAACTTTGTCGAATTATGATACAAAAATAAAAAATGCGGTAGAGTCTTCCCTAGCCAATAACTCTTCAACAGTAGATGAAGCTAGTAAAACGCTTGGTAGTTATATCAAATCGTTGAATACTAGTATGCAGAATCAAATTATGCGTAAATGGCCAAGTGTGTACTACGATGAAGTAGCGATTAATAATCTTTCTTTATCTAACACTGATAAACAACATTTGAAAAATATAAGTTCTTTTATACTTTGGTATAGTAAGAAGGCGGGTAAAGACCTACCAACTTTACAAGCAACAACTCTTGAAAATGAAGAATTTTCTCGTTTAAAGGATGATATTAAATCTAAGAGTACAACTAGACGGGAGATTACTTTACCTTCATTTGAAGGGAAAATTTCAAAATTTATTTTATCAGTACCAAGTGGCTACTATCTCAAAGAATCAAACTATGAATTTCTGGATCTTGGAGGCGGTAACTATCAAATTAACCTCCCTATTGAAGCTTCTTCTGGTATGTCTATTTCTTATACATTAGGAATCAGGAATGAAAATGATATTAGTGTCTTATCACCTGTGATTGTTAAATCTAAATTAGATACGACAGAAGATGTGAAGATTGTAAAGGAAGATGATCCCTATCTAGAGGAAACCACCAAAACAGAAACAGTTCATTCAGCACCTGTAGTTCCAGCTACTCCTGTAACATCTCCTGATGATTCTGGTTCAAGTTCTCCATCTCCTTCCTCTGAAGATAAGAAGTCTGTTGAAAGAGAAATTCTCACTATAACAACGACCATTACGACTATAAAGACAAATAAAACAGAGAAAAGAGTCTTGAATCGTCATTATGAGTTGCAGGACATTATTTCTAACTGGGAATATAATCCTCAAAAAATTACCCAAGCTATTTATAAAGATGTAGATGCTTATCTACAGTTGTCAGGTCTTGTCACTGCGTATTATGGTTTAGATTTATCTAAAAATACGTATTCAGAACATATGTTTGTCCCCGCGGAAGGTTCTCTTGCTGGACTAGCAAATAATGATGATCTTAAAACAATTGTGACAAACTTAATTAAAGCAACTACAGTAGAGGCTTTAAAATCAGATTTGAAGATTTCGGATGAAAAATTGATGGATATTCAATCTCGATTAGCAAATTCTGAGAAATTGACATCAAATATTGAGCAATTAAGAACAACAACTAGTGATTTAACAACTCAGTTAAGTCAGTTAATCGAGCAGGCTACTCTAGTAGATAAAACAATTAAAGATAAGCCTAATTTTGTTGAGACAGAAAAAGTAGATAATACAGATTTGGTCACAGTGACTATGGATATGAATAGTGACTTATCTAAATTAATGTCAGCTAGTCAAACTTTAATGACAAATACTCAAGCAAACCAGGCCGTTTCGGAGATGATAGAAGCTACTATTAATCAGTTAGTGAATGATATTAATACTTTAGAGAAAGACGGAGAATCATTGAGTGGACGTGTTTCTGAGTTAAAAAATATCATGTCTAGTGAATATGGGTCAAATGAAGAATTTCTTAAAAACTTTGCTACTGTTTTGAGTAATACTAGAACTGGTAACGCCAAAAATGATGCTGTCTATGAATATTTGTCCAATCCTGTAGATGCCACTAAGATTGGTAATGTAGTATCAGCTGCGACAAGTTCTCAGTCACAGTCTAATCGTCAAGATGAGAGATCAGGGCTTCTTATTATCTTAATCAGCTATCTTATTAGTTTAGTTGTTGTTTACCTTTTCCAACATGCAGATAAAGAAGAATTGCAAAGATTGATGAATTTGAAAGATCGTTTGTCATGGCGAAATTCTTCTGGGCCGATGCTATTTTTAAGTGTTATTTCTGTAGCCGCAGGCCTTATAATTGCCACTGTTGCTGGAATCAAACTTGGTTTTTCTTTGACTCAATTGAGTTCATTTGTACTGCTACTGATGTTAATAAGTTTAACGATGACATATGCTCTCAATATTCTGATTGATAAGATGAAAAGTTTCGGATTCTTGATAAGTGTAGTCTTATTATTGATTTATATCATTTCAGCAACTCAATTGTTTGATGAATATTATGTTAATTCAGCACCAATTTTAGCAACTCTTTCTCCTTTAACTTATCTTGAGAGTGTAGTTAAATTGTTTGTTAATCAGCAAATTGGAGTTGTACAACCAGTAATTGTAATTGTAGTTCTAACGATTGCCTTAGGGCTTGGAAATATTTTCTTGTATCAACAAGTTAAGGATAACAAGTAATATGAAAAAAATCATCTTCTTTATTTTTCTATTGTTTTCGATTTTTACAGGTAATAGTGTCGTTACTGCAAATGATGGATCTTTACAAATAGATACATCATTAGAAAAAAATACAAAGAAAACAGAGATTCAGTATTTTGAACAGGAGAGCAATTTAACAAAGTTATTTCGTCCAGAAACATATAAATTAATTGATACGACTAAAAAAAATGATGAAGAACAGTATCATTTGGTAAAAACACATTTATTTATAACGAAAGTAGAATCAAAAAAAATCGTTAATGATTATCAGTCTGTTTTATTTACTAGTCAAATTCAAATCAACCATAATGATAAAAAGAATGTTTCGCTTAATAATGTAAATTCTCCAGTTTCTTGGACTGTAATTTTATTGTTTATACTAGGGGTAATTGTCACAATCTATTCACTTATATATAAAAAAATACATAAATTTAAACAATAAAATCGATAGAAAAATATTTTCAGGAGATACGAAAGTATCTCCTTTTTTATAAAGCAAAAACTTCTTTAATATTCAAGTTCTGCGTGATATAATAAACATAATAGTATAAGATTTGGAGGGTTTTATGGAAGATTACATTAATATTAGTCTTGATTGTTCACCTTTTTTATCTAAAATTTTAGATTTAAGAGTTCCAGTTGGATTGACAATAAAAGAATTGATACAAATTGTCTCAGATACCTATGGTATAGGAATCAAGATATTGAATCCAAGTGTAAGAAATCAACAGTCTGGAGAGGTACTTGCTAGTACTAGTAGTTTATCTTTAGTAAAAGATGGAGTTTTATTAAAATTAGAAAGAATATAAGTAGGGAGTAAGGTATGGAAATTCAGAAACATGAATTAGTGGTAGGAGATATCAAAGGAAATCGTGAAATAGCATATGCTCTATTAATGGCAGAACAGCCATATTTTGTAGCTCAAAATGTAATTGTGGAGGAAGATAAATTAACGATTGAAAGTCTTTTGATGGATGAATATTATTCTTGGGATAAGTTGATTACGATGATTGATGAAGAAAAGTTACGTCATTTGTTAAATATTGGGCAATTATTTAACTTACTTAAGGATTCTATTTATACTTATGAGTTATCACCCAATAATTTAGTATTTTCAATGAATGGTAACCCCTTATTTGTTTTTCGTGGTGTTAAAGGACAGATTCCTCCATATGATGCATTAAATGCAGATGAATTTGTAGTCAATTTCAAAGCAATGATAGTATCTCTTCTAGATAAAAAGGTAAGTTACGAAGAATTGATGGAAGGTCAGTCACCGTTTTACAAAGGAAAACTATTTTGTGAAACTATCATGAAGGCAGAAGGTTTGGATGAGATCCTATCTTTATTGCTAACAAATTACCTAGAAGAAAAGGAACAAAATAAAGAGAAATATTCACGTGTTTCTAATAAACTGGTTTCAAGATTAAAGTTAACCACCATAATCACATCTCTCATTGGTTTTTTCTCGATTATTGGAATACTTTATTTTGTATTGTTTGCTATGCCAAGTCAACAACTGGTTTCTGATTTGCGTCTTGCTTTTGTTCATCAAGATTATTCTACGGTGGTTACAACTGTAAAAAATACAGATTCCAAATCACTTACCCAAGATGATGCTTATATGGTAGCCTATTCAGTAATTAAAACCGAACCACTTACTGAGGAACAAAAGACAGAACTTTCGAAGATTTCAACGCAATCAAATATAGATTATCTCCGATACTGGGTATTGATTGGTCAGTCAAAAATTGATGAAGCTATGGATATTGCAAGTTATTTAGATGACCCACAACTACTAATGTATGGGTTAACAAAAAAAATTGATGAAGTTCAAAGGAATCCCAATTTGACTTCTGAACAACGAACAGAACAGTTGAACAATTATAAGAGTAAATTAGAAGAGTTTAAGAAAAACTATCTAACACCAGAAACAAACAAGTCGAATACGGCTACTACAGAGTCAAGATAGGAGTGGAGTATGAATTATTTAATTTTTGAAGATAATATTTATCCACTTTACATAGGAAACACTTATCAATTAGGTTCTTCAGTTAATTCTAATATCTATATACCTTGCTCAGAACATATTACTTTGGAAGTTCAGAAAAAAGGGATTGAACTGCTAGGAAAAACTTATACCTATGGTCGTCATTTAGTATCTATAGACGATAAAATAAATATTTCCCTACTAGTTATTGAAAATTCAGATTATTATCTTCTTCCTGAGAAGATACTGTATTTATCAGATAAAAAAGAAGCCTCCATTCGCTTAGTAGATTTTCCTACAGAAATCATTTTGACCTTTGATGGGACAAATAAGACAATTTATAGTATCAGTTCATATTATATTAATGGTGAAAGAAAAACAGGAAAACAAAACATTCAAGATATGGATCAAATTGTTTTTGAACAAGGTGTAGGTTTATCTATTCAAAAACAAGTTCTATCTATCCACTCACTATTTCCTATCGAGACTTCTTTATCGCATTTTTCAGAGGTTATGATTGATGATCGTTCAAAAGAGTTTCATCGTTCTCCTCGGATTATTTTAAGAGAGCCAGAAGAGAAAGTAACAATTGTATCGGCACCAACAGATGACGAAGGGAAAAAACAATCGTTATTAAAACTAATTATCACTCCTTTAGCAATGATTGCATTTACTTTATTAACAGTTTATTTTTCACGTAGTGGTGGAATGATGTTTATGATGATGGGGATGTCTATCATTACTATTGGTACTTCCATCCATACTTATTTTTCTGATAAAAAATCGCACAAAGAACTTCAGGAACAAAAAATTAATGAGTATATGGAATACTTAGAAACAAAGTACTCGCAACTATCTAACTTACGTGAAGAGCAAGTTGAAGCTTTAGTGTATCATTTTCCTGACATGGATACAATTTTAGAAATGGCAGAAAAAACTGATAGACGTATTTATGAAAAAACACTTTATCACTTTGACTTTCTGTCTTATCGGTTAGGATTAGGTGAAGTTCGATCTAGTTTTTATATTGAATATTCAGATTCTGAGTTGACTAAATATAATGCAACTGCAAATCAAAAAATTCAAGAATTACTTTCTTACTATCGTGTGACTAATCAGGTTCCTATTACTCATACACTAACGAGTCCAACAGGATATATTGGAGCACGCCAGACAGTTATTGAACAAGTTCAACAGATGATGATTCAGTTAGCTACTTTCCAAAGTTACCATGATTTACAGTTTATTCCAATTTTCCGTGAGGAAGAGTTGGATTTATGGAATTGGAGCCGATGGTTGCCTCATACGAAAATTAAAGCACTAAATAGTCGTGGTTTTGTTTATAATCAGCGTACTCGAGACCAACTATTAACCTCACTCTATCAGGTTATTAAGGATAGAAAGTTAGATAGTGAGCAAGACAAAGGAAAAGAAAAACAATATAGTCCTCATTATATTCTCTTTATTACAGATTTAAGTCTAATGTTGGATCACAATATTATGGAGTATATCAATGAAGATTTATCTCATCTTGGTATTCACTACGTTTTTGTAGAAGAAGTACTTGAAAGTCTCCCAGAACACGTTAAGACCGTAGTAGACTATAGGGGAGATAAAAAAGGTACAGTATTACTCCAGGATGGAAATTATACTAACAAAGAAATCCTCCCACTTCCATCTATAAGCTTAGCTGATAAAGAGAATTTTGCTCGAAATTTATCAGGTATTCATCATGTTCAGACTTTACGTAATTCAATTCCGAATAGTATTACTTTCCTTGAGATGTACGGAGTTAACAAAGTTGAGGAGTTAAATTTATTAAAACGCTGGGAAGATAATGAAACCTATCAGACTATGGCTGTTCCTTTAGGAGTAAGAGGCCGTGATGATATCCTTTATTTAAATATTCATGAAAAAGCACATGGTCCTCACGGATTGATTGCTGGTACCACAGGATCAGGGAAATCAGAGCTTATTCAGTCATATATTCTTTCATTAGCTGTAAATTACCACCCATATGAAGTTGCGTTCCTCTTGATTGACTATAAGGGGGGAGGTATGGCAAATCTCTTTGCAGATTTACCTCATGTTGTTGGTACGATTACGAACTTGGATGGAAACCAAGCTAATCGAGCTTTGGTATCTATTCAAGCTGAACTTAAAAAACGCCAGCGTATTTTCGCAGAAAATGAAGTTAACCATATCAATCAATACATGAAACTCTTTAAAGAAGGAAAGGTAAAAGAGCCCTTACCACACCTATTAATCATTAGTGATGAATTTGCGGAGTTAAAAGCTAATCAACCTGATTTTATGGAAGAGTTAGTATCTACTGCTCGTATAGGTCGTTCGCTTGGTGTTAAATTGATTTTAGCTACACAAAAACCAAGTGGGGTTGTCAATGATCAAATCTGGTCAAACTCTAAGTTTAAAATAGCTCTTAAAGTTCAGGATGTAGCTGATTCTAGAGAGGTTATTAAAACTCCAGATGCTGCAGAAATCACACAAACTGGTAGAGCATATCTTCAAGTTGGGAATAATGAAATCTATGAATTGTTCCAGAGTGCTTGGTCAGGTGCAGATTATAATCCTGAAGGACGAAATCATGTTCAACGAAGTACAACAGTTTATGAAATTACTGATAGTGGACAGTATCAGGCTATTAATAAAGATTTGAGTGGACTGGATAATAAGAAAGAAACAAAAGCCATCCCTACAGAGTTGGATGCAGTTGTTGATCGAGCAAATGAACTATTCAATAGTCTTCGTATTCCAAAGGTATCAAGTCCATGGCTTCCACCACTTAAAGAAAAAATATTTGCTAAAGATGTACAATCAACTAACTTCAAGGATTACTGGGGACATTCAGATGAACTACAACCTATTTTAGTAGGGTATCAAGATATTCCTGAAAGGCAGGAACAATCCCCCCTTTATTTCAATATGGAACAAAGAGGGCATATTCTATTAGTTTCTAGTCCAGGATTCGGGAAGTCCACTTTCCTGCAAAACTTTGCGACGGATGTGATTCGTAAGCACACACCAGAACAGGTCCATTTCTATCTCTATGACTTTGGGACTAGTGGATTAATCTCTATTTCAGATTTTCCTCATATTGCAGATTACTTCTCCTTAGATGAAACTGAGAAAATTATCAAGTCTCTTCGATTCTTGAATAGAGAAATAAAAACTCGTAAGCGAGCTCTTTCTCAAGCAAGAGCTACAAATCTAACGCAGTACAATCAGTTGTCAGATGAGAGTTTTCCAACTATCTTCATCGAGATAGATGGTTTTGATAGCGTCATGGATGCACCATTTGTAGATGCCTTTTATGATACTTTAAATGTCATTGCTCGAGATGGTGCTTCTCTAGGAATCTATCTAGTTGTGACCCTTTCTCGTCTCAATGCGATGCGTTTACAGCTACAATCCAACTTTAAGACCAAGATTTCTCTTTTCTTATTTGATAACAGTGATTTATCAGGTGTAGTAGGACGTTCCAACATTCCACTCGATGAAATTAAAGGACGTGCCATAGCTAAATTTGATGATATCGTCCAATTCCAAGTGATGTTGCCGTACAGTAGTGAACATTATACGGACTACATAAAGGAAGTTCGTGCAGAACAAGAAGCAATGGTTATGGTGTACGATGGCCCTCTACCTACAGGTATTCCAATGTTGCCAGAAAAGGTCACTAAAGAAGTGATGTCAGAGAGCTTAGAAACCAGTCGAGACTTTATCTTGGGACTTGAGAGAGAAGCAGTTGTCCCAGCATCCTTTAGTTTTGAACGCCCGATGCTTGTAGCTTCCAATAGTCCTGCTTTTGTAACGAATTACTATAAATTACTAGAATATCACCTAAACCGTTTATCAGGAGTGTATAATACTGTTATTTTAGATCCTAGCCAGCGTATTAGTAATCAGTTTTTCGACAGTATTCAACGCTTTGATGCGACTTTAGAGGTTGAGAATGTTATGAAAACGATATTGGAAGACTTTAAGAAACGAGTTGCGTTTCCAAATCAGGACTATCCAAAATGGTTGATTTTAATACCAGACTTAGCTGCGACAGCTATGGCAGCGGGAGTGAGTGAATCGGACTTCAAGCAACTCCTTAGTGAAGGTGCTCAGTATGGGGTAACCTTGGTATTTGTAGGAGCCTACCAAGATCTAGTAGCGAACAATTACGATAATTTTGTCAAACTAGTTAATCAGCTAGTAGAACAAGTCTTTCTCGGTGTACGGATTAGCGATCAAGATCATACTCGCTATCCTTACATCATAAATGAGCCGGCACTGAAACCGAACCAGGGCTACATTCTTTACCCAGATTGCTATGAATCCATTCAATTGTTAGAAATTTAGAGAGGAGATTTATGGTTATTTTACAAAATGATACGGTTACTGCTCAGCAACATGCTACAGCATTGATTCAAGGAGTACACACTTTATTAAGTATAGGGACAGTATTAAAAGATGATAAAACAACTCTTTCAGGGAATAGTGACGCTAGTTCGGCTATTGATTTGTCCCAGTCGATAGCTACCCAAGTTGCCAATACCTTAGTTTCTATGTCACAGAATCTTCAAAACGTTTCGGAAACTTTTCAAGCAATGGACTTTAACCTTGGTCAAAAGCTAGGGAATTTAGAAAGTAGTAAGGAATTTAGTTTGAATGAACCAAGATGAATTTAAAAGACGTAAAAAAAATTTGGTAGATAAGTTAGAAATAAATGCCCAAGCTCTTAAAGATCAAATACAAAAACAGGAGACTTATGAAGACTTATCAAAGGCTTCCTCACAATTTTTGACAGAAAATACAGAAGTTTTTGCCTCATCAATTGATTCTAAAATTTTCACAGAATTTCTAGAGGAACATTATCACCTTGATAAAAAGGTAAAAAAGTCTTTTATTCAAGAACATGAGGAACTTCTACATGAACAGCGTCGTCTTCATCAAGAAGAAAAGGATATTAATGAAGAACTCAAGCCATAGGAAGGGAGATAAACATGAGCATAGATATGTATCTAGGATTTTCAGATGCTCAAACTAGTAGTGTTGAGGGAATTCTAAAGAATCGAATTAGTTCGTATCAGTCACTCCAGTTTGCCTTAGAACAATTTATTTTCGCGAGTCCCAGTTTAACTGGGGAAACATACGACTCTGCTAAACGGTATAGCCAAATAATTTTAATTCCCTTACTGAAGGCATGTATTTTATTGGACGAAGCTATTACATCAGCTTGCGCAAAACTTCCTAGTGAATATCGTAACCATGTTGATAGCATGGATTTAAGGGAAAGTGAGCTAGTAGAGAAAATCAATAGAGCAGATAGATTGATTGGTCGCTATGTTGATTTAATATACTTAGAGTATCGTAAGGATACTCCCAATTATCCTTATATTTCTAATCTTAGATCAGGAGAAATACTGCAACGCAGAGTTAAAAGTCAATTGGAAGATAAGTTGAGAAAATTACGTGAATATAATACTGTCTCGAGTAAATTTTTTTCAGATATACCACAATTATCTAATGCTATTAATACGGCCTTAAGACAAACAAGAACGTCATGGGACAGTAGCAGTCAAACTTTTGTCATACCAAGTTCTAAAGAGTTGGAGTGGGCAAAAACAGTGGAGGAGAAATGGGAGACAACCCGAAATTTAAAAAATAATGTGGTAGATGCTGAGAAACAAGTAATTATAAAAAATGCTATGGAAGCTTATAGTAAAGGGGATATTGATAGAGAAACATTGGATTCAATCAGATCTGGTTTACTCAATGCTTCAGGTGCATTTATTTCAGAACTAGGGAAAACTTATTTTACGGAAAAAGCTGTAGAAAAATTTACAAAAAAAGCTTGGGAGTGGTTAGCTTATAACTACCAGAATACACAATTTGCAGGTTTAGGTGCTTTGGCTGGTGGAGGGACCTATGTTGTTCCCATTAATGTCAACCCATCTTATAGTGCTTTTGTTAGTGGTGTTGCTAAGTATGGTGCTCCTATAATTGGTGCCGCAATTGATTTTACTATGCAAGTTCAAAGCGGAGAAAATATTGGACATGCAGCTACAAAAACAGTCGGCCATGTAGCTATTGGCATCGGTGCAGCAAAAACAGGTGCAGTGATTGGTACAGCAATAGGTGGCCCTGTGGGTACAGCAATAGGTGCGGTGTCTGGATTTGTAATGGGTGTAGCTGGTTCAATGATTTTTGATACTATCTATGATAATGTTTTGAAACCTTTTGTTGAGGAACCAAGCAAGTTTATTGATAATGCAGTTGCCGGTATTTCAAATACACTGAACGATGTTGGGGATGCTGTAGTTGGTTTCTTTAAAAATATAAATAGTGTCTTTCAGTAGGTTATATACCATTTTTAATTAGTTAGTAGCGAGAAAATAAATAATCAACTTCTACTTTATTTTTTGATTAAGAAGTATTATTCGCTTTTTAGGGAATAACTAGGCAATTTTATTAGTAATAATTCTGCTGTTCTTGAAATGCTGTTCTCAAATTTTTGAAACTACTTTATAAAATATAATAAATTTTATAAAGTTAGAATTGATTCATCAGAGTTTAATGCTTATTTCAAATAGTATTAGGCCAATTGAGATATATTATTATTTAATATTAAATGGAGAGGGCGATTAAGTTGTATGGAATATAAAAATTTAGTACCTATGGGCTATATACAAAAAACCCCAATTTATTACGATCTATCATTAGAACAACTTTACTTTTCTAAGGGTAACGAGACTTCAAAAAATCAGACCAGCGTCTTATTGGCTAAAATTTTATTTTCATTACCTGTGATTTATTTCTTTGATAGGTATTTCATTATAGAAACAGTTGTAACTCGAATAATAATACTTATTTTATTTATAATGATTGCAAGCTTGTATATCAAAAAGTTCAATAAAAATCAGTACAACACTATAAAACTCGAATCTTTGCAACTTTCTTCAAGTTCATTTACAGAATTTGTTAATGAACAAGATAGAAATGTAAAGATACTTGATATATTGTTCATATTTGCCAATATATTTTTACTGTTCTTTTTATTACTTTTTATATGGATAGGAACTATTATGAATCTTGTTATTCTAGGAGGATTAATTGTCATTGATATGCTAACGATTTCAAATAAATTATATTTGAAAAGAGAAATATTAAAAAGAATAAAAAAGAATATGATTAATAGCTAATTCTTAGATGAAATAAAAAGACTCAAAAGGAGAAAATAATGACGTATTTACCAATAGGCAGTATAGTTCAATTAGTAAATGGTTCGGCAAAATTAATGATTACAACTAGATTTGCCCTTTATAATAATGAAGGGAATATTGGATATTTCGATTATGCTGCTTGTCTATATCCAGGAGGTTTAACAGATAACCAAACCTTCTTTTTTAACAAGGAGAATATTGACAGAGTATGGTTTAAAGGTTATATAGATGAGAATGAAGAGAAAACTCAAGAACTTTTTAACAAAGAATTAAGAAATATTAAGTATCCAAAGTTAAAGATAGATAATACAAGTAGCTAGTGTAGTATTCTATGACCTTAATACCAGACTTAGCTGCGACGGCTATGGCGGCTGGAGTGAGTGAATCGGACTTCAAGCAACTCCTTAGTGAAGGTGCTCAGTATGGGGTAACCTTGGTATTTGTAGGAGCCTACCAAGATCTAGTAGCGAACAATTACGATAATTTTGTCAAACTAGTTAATCAGCTAGTAGAACAAGTCTTTCTCGGTGTACGGATTAGCGATCAAGATCATACTCGCTATCCTTACATCATAAATGAGCCGGCACTGAAACCGAACCAGGGCTACATTCTTTACCCAGATTGCTATGAATCCATTCAATTGTTAGAAATTTAGAGAGGAGATTTATGGTTATTTTACAAAATGATACGGTTACTGCTCAGCAACATGCTACAGCATTGATTCAAGGAGTACACACTTTATTAAGTATAGGGACAGTATTAAAAGATGATAAAACAACTCTTTCAGGGAATAGTGACGCTAGTTCGGCTATTGATTTGTCCCAGTCGATAGCTACCCAAGTTGCCAATACCTTAGTTTCTATGTCACAGAATCTTCAAAACGTTTCGGAAACTTTTCAAGCAATGGACTTTAACCTTGGTCAAAAGCTAGGGAATTTAGAAAGTAGTAAGGAATTTAGTTTGAATGAACCAAGATGAATTTAAAAGACGTAAAAAAAATTTGGTAGATAAGTTAGAAATAAATGCCCAAGCTCTTAAAGATCAAATACAAAAACAGGAGACTTATGAAGACTTATCAAAGGCTTCCTCACAATTTTTGACAGAAAATACAGAAGTTTTTGCCTCATCAATTGATTCTAAAATTTTCACAGAATTTCTAGAGGAACATTATCACCTTGATAAAAAGGTAAAAAAGTCTTTTATTCAAGAACATGAGGAACTTCTACATGAACAGCGTCGTCTTCATCAAGAAGAAAAGGATATTAATGAAGAACTCAAGCCATAGGAAGGGAGATAAACATGAGCATAGATATGTATCTAGGATTTTCAGATGCTCAAACTAGTAGTGTTGAGGGAATTCTAAAGAATCGAATTAGTTCGTATCAGTCACTCCAGTTTGCCTTAGAACAATTTATTTTCGCGAGTCCCAGTTTAACTGGGGAAACATACGACTCTGCTAAACGGTATAGCCAAATAATTTTAATTCCCTTACTGAAGGCATGTATTTTATTGGACGAAGCTATTACATCAGCTTGCGCAAAACTTCCTAGTGAATATCGTAACCATGTTGATAGCATGGATTTAAGGGAAAGTGAGCTAGTAGAGAAAATCAATAGAGCAGATAGATTGATTGGTCGCTATGTTGATTTAATATACTTAGAGTATCGTAAGGATACTCCCAATTATCCTTATATTTCTAATCTTAGATCAGGAGAAATACTGCAACGCAGAGTTAAAAGTCAATTGGAAGATAAGTTGAGAAAATTACGTGAATATAATACTGTCTCGAGTAAATTTTTTTCAGATATACCACAATTATCTAATGCTATTAATACGGCCTTAAGACAAACAAGAACGTCATGGGACAGTAGCAGTCAAACTTTTGTCATACCAAGTTCTAAAGAGTTGGAGTGGGCAAAAACAGTGGAGGAGAAATGGGAGAAGCGTATAATTAGTAGTGAGAAAAATTTATATGAACGATTTAAAGAAATCATGGATACTGATGCAGCCAAGCGCTTAAGTCAGGTTTTAAGCTTATTGCCCAATAAATTTACAGAATCTGTTCTAAAATCAGACGGTTTTTGGGAGATTTTGTATGCAGTTGAGAAATCTGGTGCCAAGGGCTATAAAGCGGTTGATCTTATTCTGGAACACTTAGCTAAATATGAAGGCTTAGGTAAAAACAGCATCATATTATCAAAGTTAGTTGAGTATACAGAGAATATAGCTACTCCTGTTGAAACCCTAGTTAGAAAAGGCTTGGAAAAAGTTACAGGGATAAGTAGTTTTGGTGATTATATAACAAAGGGAAGTGAAGTCACTGGTTTGATAGGTAAAGGAATGAACTATTTTTCAAAAGGAGCAAAGCTATTTGGGAAATTAGGTACAGTATTTACCTTTGCTGATCTTGGGATTACAGCGATTTCTAGTGGAGTAGACGAATATAGCAAAACTAAGGATATAGGAAAAGCTGCTGGGAAAGGTGCACTTTCAGCTATAGCTAGCGTTGGTCCATTAGAAGGTGCAACGATAGGAGCTTCCATAGCGAGTGTTATTCCAATACCAGGTGTCAGCCAAATTGTTGGAGCTGGTGTAGGTGCTCTTGTTGGATTAGGAATTCAAGGTATAAAAGCATGGAAGCCGAAATTTTTTGACGATCCTGTTAAAGGAACGGAAGAGATAATAGATGATGTTGGTAACGGTATAAAAGGAACTGTTAAAAATATATCTAATGTTATAGGTGGGTTTGGTAAGGTATTAGGATTTGGGTAAAAAAATGAAAAAGAAATCAATTTTTAAAGCAAGTTTTGAAGAGAGTTTAAATTTATTAGATGATGGTTTTTTACAGTATCAATTGAAGGAACAAGATAAAAAAATTTCCAAACCTCCAAGGAATGTATTTGACTATTTTAAAAACGCTGTTTTATATGGTATATTGACACTAATTTTCCCGATTGGCTTCAACTTCTTATTATTGGCTTTTTCAACAATGCTTTATACTAGTGACCCAAAAGATTTAGTCTTTCCTATTTCTAATCATAATTTTTTAACGGCTCATGTTTATATAATCGGGTTATTTATATGGCTTCTCTTAGTTCTAATTGGTAAATTTTTCAAACCATTTTTTATTCTTCCATATAGGACTCATTTTCATGTCATAACGTTTTTGATTTGGTTTGTTATAGAGTTCGACCTTGCTGCTATTGGTTTAGCATCACCATTTCTAACAATATTAGAAATTTTTATTCTTGTTTGTCTTCTTTTAGCCTTAATTTATTGGATGTTTAGGATAGAACTTAAAGGTTTGAAAAATCGAATGTATGGAGAAATTAAGGCACCTACCTTACTCGATAAAATTGCTAAAGGCCTTGCTATTTATGGAGCAGGTATATTGGGCTTGGCTGTGATTGTTAATTATATTTTCAAAGCTTTCTCTATTAATTTTTCACATTCCGTAACTGTTTTAGGTCTCTTCATATGTTGGATTTTGTTAAACATTGGTTTAATTGCAATGCTTATTTTTATGGAGTTTCCTTATTTCCTTTATGCTTACTATAAATGGAAATATCCTGAAGAATACCGCGAGTGGGAAGGGAAAACTGTAGAAGAGTGGTATGGAAAAAAATATTTAAAAAAACACAAGGAGTTATTAAAATAGGATTTGGGTGAAAATCATGAAGAAAAGATCTATTTTTAGCGCAAGTTTTGAAGAAAGTCTTAATCTAGAAGATGATGTTTTTTTACAGTATCAGAAAGGAAATGTTTTCTCTAAGTTAGAAACATATTATATGGAAGGAAAGTCTAAACTAGTTCTTCATATTCAGAATATTGTTTTGACTCTTATCGGTTCTGTCATTATAAACTTTATGATTCTTGTTTTCTCACTGTCCTTGCACGACTCTGATCCTAAAGATTTAAGATTGCCTATCTATCAACATCCATTACTAACAGCTGAGGTATATCTAGTCTGTTTCTTAATTTGGGTATTTATCATATTGATTGGTAAAGTTTTTAGAAAAGCTTTTATACTGCCTTATCGTAATCATTTTCATGTCATCACATTTCTAATTTGGCTTAGTCTTGAATTTAATCTGTTAGCGATTGATATGTCATTACCAACTTTATCTATTTGGATGGTTGCTGCTATTTTTGTTTTTATTACTATATTAGCCTATTTTATGTTTAGCCTTGAAATTGAAAGTCTTAAAAAACTGATGTATGGTAATGGAAGTGGCTCTTCTCTTCGAAACAAAATTGCCAAAAAGATAGCGATTTATGGAATGAGTTTTTTGGGAATTGGAGTAATTATAAACTTTATTATAAAAAGTTTTTCCATAAAATTTTCAACTTCATTGGAAGGATTAGGTCTTTTGATAACATGGATTATCCTAAATATTGCTGTGATTGCTATGCTAATTTACATCGAATTTCCTAGTTATTTACAAGCATTCTACAAATGGAAATACCCAGAAGAATATCGTCAGTGGGAAGGTAAGACTGTAGAGGAATGGTATGGGAAAAAATATTTAAAAAAACACAAGGAGTTATTAGAAAATGAGTAAATCAAATGAATTATTACCTTTAGGGAGTATTGTCTATTTGGAAGAAGGAACACGGAAATTAGTGATTGTTGGACGTGGTGTAATTTTTGAAGACGAGGAGAGTGATGGACAAGTATTTGCGGACTATATGGGAGTCCTGTATCCAATTGGTCTTCAAACAGAATCAACGATTTTTTTTCAACATGAAAATATTGATAAAGTTGTTTTTAGAGGATATTCAGATGAGGAGGAAGATCGTTTTATGGATATCTACAGTAAATGGGAAGAAGATTTAAAGATTCCTAGAAAGGAAGTTAAGTAATCTAGTATTGTACGTATTAGTGATCAAGATCATACTCGCTATCCTTACATTACGAATGAGCCTGCCCTGAAACCGAACCAGGGTTATATCCTTTATCCTGATCATTATGAATCCATTCAATTATTAGAAATTTAGAGAGGGGATTTATGTCAGATACTAAGTTATTACCACTAGGCAGTGTTATTGTTTTAAAGGGAAGTACTAAAAAGATGCTCA
>ERZ773233.849-NODE-849-length-18775-cov-18.085043_pt1 | contig 18775 bp, 15 predicted proteins | sample MGYA00580991_ERZ773233 | MGnify/ENA primary metagenome ERZ773233 (study PRJEB29015, sample SAMEA2738178) | human oral metagenome | biome: human oral; feature: human-associated habitat; material: saliva | place: China | collected 2161 ...
CCAAACGTAGGTTGTTTTCAGCAACTTGGGCTTGAAGTGGTGTAGCCATTGCGTCAGCCAAGACTTTTTCAGCTTCAGTTTTCAAGCTAAGTGCGCTTGCGTAATCAGTTGAAGCTTTTGTCAAAGCACGTTTAGTATTTTCTGATGCAGTTGTTGCTTGTTCAACATTTGATTTTGCTGTTGTGACAGCTTTTTCAAGGGATGCTGTGTCGTTTGTTTCTTCAATTTTTGAACCAGCATAAACACCATATACGTTAATGCTGTAAAGTTCACCATCGATGATACCAAATGATGCTCCAAGGTTTGAAATTGCTTTTTGAATATTGCTTGAGTGTCCCCATTTTGATGGAGCGTCAGCGAAAGCTTGTGACATTACAACATTGTAGATTTCTTGCTTAACTTTGTACATAGTCAATGATGTTCCATGTTTAGCAAAAGCAATAGGTCCACCGTTTTCACCGAAGTAATCACCAGGTAAATGTCCATGAGTTAGGATATCTTTGTTTCTAGCGATGTATTTATCCATTTGGTCTTGAGCAGCTTTCATTGAACCAGCGTTCAATTCAAGCTCAGATAAACCAAGATTTTTACGAATAGCATTTACAACTTTCAAGTTATAAAGTGCAAGTTCTTGTTTTTGTTCATCTGTGATGTTATTGAAATCAACAATTTTGTTTTTATCAGCTTCACTGATTTTTGTTGAAGAGTTTTCGATAACAGTAGCACCAGAGTCAGTCATGAAGTCTGAGTCGCCTTCGGCTTTATCTTTCTTGAATTGAGTCAAGTCTGCAATTGTGACTGTATCAACACCAGTATTTGCCAATTTATCTTGAGCAGATTTTAGTTCAGCTTGAGCTGATTGCAATTTGCTTTCAACTGAGTCAGCATGTTCTGTAGCTGAAGCCAATTTTTCTTTAGCCAATTTGACAGTATCATTTTTAGTATTAATATCAGTTTCAGCTGATTTGATAGCTTGGGCGCGGTTCGCATCTGCTTTAGATGCGTTTTCTTTTGCAGTTTTTGCGTCTTCGACTGCTTTGGTTGCGTCTTTGACGTCAGTTTGAGCTTGTGTCAAATCTTTTTGAGCATTTGCAAGTCCAGTACCGTCAAGGGCAGATTGTGCGCTTGCAACGGCTTGTTTAGCTGTTTGGACATCTTTGTTAGCTTGGTCAAGATTAGCTTGAGCACTTGCCACGTCTGATTGTTCTTCTGCAAGAGCTTTGCTTTCAGCTTTGATTTGTTCATTTGTAGCTTCGGTTGCTTTTTGGTTAGCAGTCTGAGCTTCAACATTCTTAGCTTGAGCTTCTTTGACTTGTTCAACTTTTTCAGATGTTGCTTGAGCAGTAGTTGCTTCAGCATCTTTGACAGCTTGAGTTGCTGTAGCTACTTCTTTCTCAGCAGAAGCAACAGTAGCTTCTTTTGCTTTTACATCAGCTTTAGCTGTATCAATCTTAGCTTCAGCGTCTTTCACAACAGCTTTCTGAGCGTCAAGCGCAGGTTTCACTGTTGATGGTGCAGGAACTTCAGTTTTCTCAACTGGTTTCACTTGTGACTTAGTAACAAGAGCAGGTTCATTGACAGCAGTGTTAGAAGGTACTGGAGTCGCTTGAGCTTCTTGAGCAAATGCAGTTCCACCAACAGACGCAAGCGCAATAGCTGTTGATGTTGTGAGGGTTTGCAGTTTCTTCATCATTTTCTCCTCGTAAGGGCTAATAATATTGGTTTGACTGTTAAGTCAAACCATGATATATGTAGTATATCATGCATTTTTACATATTTTATAGCACTATTTTAACACAAATTTAGTTTATAGGCAATATTTTAACGAAATTTTGTTTGTATGTGGGTTATTTTACAGTTATCTTCCTTGTATCATGGTATTGAAACGAGGTAGCTTATGAAATCAATTCACTTACAAAAGTATATCGGACAACGAATACGAATCATACGAAAAGAAAAAAATTTAAGTCAGCAAAATCTAAGTGAAAAGGCTGGTGTGGGCATAGATTATATTTCCAACCTTGAAACAAAGGGGTCAAATATAAAGATTGATACACTAGAAAAGATTATCACAGCTCTTAATATCACACCATCAGAGCTATTTGAAAGCCGTATAACCCCAAAGAACCCACATCTAGAACTATTAGCTGACCAATTAACTCAACTTCCACAAACGAGTCAAGAACAGCTGTTAGAAGCCTTCCAATTACTTATAAAAACCGTAAAAGAAAAACCAAACCGCTAAGAAAATCCTAGCGGTTATTTTTTATTCCAAATATCCATCATCTGCATTTAATCTGTCATCAGCTTCTACAATATCTAGTGGTCTTGGAATTCCATAACCTCCAACAGCTCGATTATATTTTTCTACTTTTGCAACATCTTCATTAAATAAATCCATATTAAATCTTTTGCCCATAGCTGAAAATAGATTTTTTAACATGACAATAACAAGGTCTTTCTCGATGCGTTTATTTATTAAAAACCAATCTGCAACATCAACGAGTTCAGATTCATAATTTTCGAATGAAATTTTTTCTTGTAATGCTCTTTCTTTTTCAAGTTTTATTTTTCTTTTTTCTATACTCTTCATTTTCGATTCGTCGCTGTAATAATCTTCTATGATTTGATTTATAATCTTTTCATCATAGAATTTAGGATTAACTCCCAAATCAGGATTATGTTCATAATCTTGAAGAATTCTTCTGCTACTTTCTGCTGATAAATATAGCTTTTTTTTCAAAAAAGCACTTGTTCTATATGTTTTTCCGTCATAAATTTTTTCTTCAATAGATTTTTTTGCCATCTTTTACCTCTTTTTTTAAATAATCGATTAAACACGATATTCTAATCGATTATTTTTCTTAATGAGAGTATAACACTTATTTTATATATAGTCAAGAATCTTATTGTGCTCGCTTAATATATAATCGGTTATGAACCCCTGTTTCTATTGTAATAACCGTTTATTTTTGTTATGATTATATTGTAGCAAAAGCAACTGCTACAAAATAAATTAATAACAAGGAGGAACAAGTTATGGTGTTCTTTAAAAAAGTTAACGGTTACAGTGCTAACCTCGCTGAAGAGGCTCTTTCAAATGAGCTCGTTAAATTGGTAGGTAAACAACTTGAGACTCAATTTGAATTTGAAAAAACTGGTGAAATTGTTAAGGGTAAAGAAAAAATGAAACGTACTGATAAAATTTTAGGTTATCAAGTTTACGTTGCGACCGATAATCATAACCCATTCAAGGTAAAATTTTTACCTACTGATAAACCAGATTTGTCAAAATTCGAAATCGGAGATATTGTTGAGTTTGAAGATTTAGAAGCCTTCGAAAATCAGTACGGGCAACTATATTTTAGGGCAACAGGTATTAAGAAGAAAGGAAAATAAGACATGGCTTTTTCAATTAATAAAAGCCAATCTCAAGCTACATCAGCAACTTCTGCTGGTGTGGCTGAATTTGGCAAAAACAAGTTCGAGTTGGAACAATTCATTCTAAGAAATTTGAATAATGCTCTAGATATTAATAATGAATCATCATATTTAGGTTCGTTTAATATTAAAGTTGCAAGCAATGATACGGGTTTCTTTTACATTGTAAATCTCCCAGCATCATATTCGCTTGATTCTCAATTGTACTTTAAAATTTCAGCAATATGCTCTGGAATACTATATCCATACAAGACACTCTTACCTCAAAATAACGCTTTCTTTGTTCCTTATGATACAAGCAATCCAAACTTAGCTCGAGCTTTCTTCTTTCCATGGCTTGATGGGATTCCAACCCGTTTAAAGATTGATAATCTTCCATCTTTTATTAAAGAGAACGTATCAGAAAATGCTCTCCCAATCATGGCGAACAACATTTGTAATATCTCTATGAAAACGGTTACACATTTGGCAGTCAGCGGACCATCAGGCTCAGGCAAGACACATTTTTTACGTTATTTGATTACTTGTCTAAAATCATTTACTAACCAAATTATTTGCGTTGACCCCAAGCTTTCGGATATTTATTTGTTAAGTAAAGAATTAGGCTTGGAAGTATTAGCTCCAACGCACGGTTCAAACTTAAACAGTTTTATTACAGAGGTCAATGAATTGTTGGGTCGGGTCATTGAAAAGATATACCAACGTGGAGAGATATTACTGAAAGAGCCTAACAAGCGTTTTGAAAGAGTTTATATTGTAATAGATGAGCTATTAGCACTCGTTCAGGGAAGTTCAAAGCAGTCTCGTGAAGCATTTGGGCAATTGCTCGGGACGATTGCTCTTCTAGGTCGTCAGACCTCAATTTCACTCATTTTATGCAGTCAACGTTTTGATGCGACTGCATTTGCAGGGAATACAGCAGTTCGAGAACAAATCAACTGTATATTTATTTTAGGTGAAATAAATGCGAACACTTGTCAATTCTTATTGCCCAACGCTAACGTTGAAAATATTGTAGTTCCAACAGGGATTGGTACAGGCATTGTCAAGTTTACAGACAATGAACACAGAACTCACATCATGCCCTTGCTTACCCCAACATATACGATTAGAAAGGAACAAAGTACATGAGAAATTATTTCAATAAATATAATGTAATTAATGTTACAGCCTTTATCTGGATTGTATCTTTCATTTTGGAGCGTCTAAGTCTATTTTTATTTTATCAAATGAATTTAGAATCGTTCTACTATTTTGTAGTGTTTATTTGGATATTGCGTTTAATTATAGTGAGTGTATTTTCTATTTTATTTTTCGCAATTTTTTTAGAATTTTCATTTCGTCGTGCTGAATCGGATTATTTCAGAAACAGCATCAAATCATATCTAGCTACTAGAAAAATTCGTCGTTATTGTACTCACATCAATGTAGAGCCTACGCTGGAAGAATCGTCTCGTTATATGAATACAAAACAAGTCATTGTAAAGAAAGCCAATCGTTCATTAAAAGCATTGACTGTCACTTATTATAAAGATAATGCAGTATTAAATGGACGATTGCCCTCAAATAATGAAAGTGCTGATATTATTGAAAAATTATTCCCAAAAATAAAAAAGGAATTAAATTATTTAGATAAAGATTATCAATTCAACGATATTATTAGAGACCCTGAAGGTAAAAATTTTTCATCTGTTGCTAAATGTAATATTGGTGAAGTCTATCCTATTAAAAATAATGATGGTTAATAGTGCGGTGTACTGCTACCGAAGGTAGGCAGATACACCAGCACATATACACGACTAGTTATATGTCTAGGGTGTTGTGTAAAGATAGTATTACCTTTACACAACATCAAAGACAAGACAAAAAGAAAGTAAGGAATTTATAACATGTCAAAAGAACTTAATTCTCAATACAAAGCCAGCTCTTTCTGCTGTACTTTAAATAATATTGATAAACTTTTCAATATCAATGATACCACTTTTGATGACGAAAAGTATTCAGATGAAACTCGTAAACAAGTCGATGAATTTCGTAACAATCTTGACCCAAATAAAAATTATAGTCCTGAAGAGATGGTTGAGCATTTAATTTATCTCTGGGTTGATGGTAAAGAAGAAACTCGCTCAGCAGCTGCTAATTATGAGATAGGAGATAATGGCAATCATCATTCTCATCTTATTTTAGAAGCAAAGAATCAGACACGTTTTTCAGCTATCAAAAAGCTCTACCCGACTATTCATGTTGAGCTGACTCGTGGAACTCGTGAACAAGTCATAGCATATCTCAATAAGACAGGGAAGCATGAAGAAAAAGCTCATACAACTGTTGTTCCGATGATGAATCATGGTATTATTGAAGCGAATCAACAAGGAAAAAGAAAAGATTTAGAAGTAATTCAAGAGTTACTTGAAGCTGGTCTATCCCCTGAAGAGATTATGCGTCAAAATTTATCTTATCGCAAGTTTTCAAAAATGATTAAAGAACATTATTATCAGATGCAAGTCGCTAACGCTCCTTTGGTCAAGAACATCACTGTATATTGGCATTTGGGAGATTCAGGAACAGGTAAAAGTTATATGCAAGTTCGTTTAAAAGAAGAATTTGGCATTGAAAATGTTTATGTTTTATCAGATTATGGTACAGGGGGGCTTGATAATTATACCGGAGAATCAATTTTATTTATGGATGAATTTAAAGGGGATATTGATTATCAAACATTTTTAAAGTTGCTAGATGTATATCCAAACCAAGTTCATGCACGTTACAGCAATGTATATGCTTTATGGGATACAGTTCATATCTCTAGCATCTTTACTCCATACAAAATTTATAAAATGTTAGTTGCACCCGACAAACAGAAGTACGACCCCATCACTCAACTAAATCGTCGTATTCATTACATTGTTTATCATGTCAAAATTGATGATAATCAATACAAGGAATTAACGTTTGAAATGAGACAATATCTTGAGTTAATAGAGCAAAAACAATCTATTGAAGAAATTGTACGAAAACTCATTAGTAAAGGAATAGACACTGCTACTGAGGATATCTTATCAGATATAAAAAAAGTTATCGCTGAATCTCCTAATGACCAAACCAAGAAAAACAGCGACAACTAAAGTTAATGGAAATAGTAAATACTATTTCTATACCTTATTTTATCACAGAAAGAGAAAAATTCATATGACAGATAAAATTTTAATCAAAATAGACAATTTGGAAGTAAATCTTCCCAATACACACATTGTGGTTGAAAAGGAAGAATATCTCAATCTGAAGAAGAAAGCATCAGCTGGTCAATATATGACTCTAAACGATGTTTTAGAGATGGTTTCAGTCTCTAGACCTTGGCTACTGGAAAATATTCTCTATCGGTCTGATATTCGCTCAAAAATCGATATTGAAAAAAACAAAGACGGTTTTGTAAAATATCCGAAAAATCAAGGTGGAAAATACATCTTCCTTGCTTCTAAAACAAGAGCATTTTTTGAACAGCATTTTTCAGAGTTATTAAAAGAAACATGATATAATAGCCAAGACGAATGTCTTGGTTATCTTTTTAAAAAGAAAGGATAATCATATGGCAATTTCATATAGACAAAGAGGTAAAAAGAAAACTTGGGATTATAGGATTTTTAATAAAGAAAAAGTTGTAGTTGCTTCAGCTTCAGGATTTCAAACGAAAAAAGAAGCAATATTGGAAGCAAGTAAAATTGAATTAGAGTTATTAAACGGTAATGTAATTGATTCAAATATATCTCTCTATCAATTGTGGCAGAAATGGTATAATCTGCAAATTGTTCCCCTAAACAAAAGTGAAGGAACACTTGCACATCATAAACATAGGGGAAAACTTATTCTAGAATATTTCAATGATAAATCCGCTACTAAAATCAATTTTAGTGAGTATCAAGAATTTATCAACGAATATGCAAAGAGGGTTGGAAAAGATACAGTTCGGCGTTTAAATGCAGAGATTAGAAAAGTCATTCAATTTGCAAAAAAAGATAAGTTATCAATCATTGACTTTACAGATGGTGTTGTTATTACAGGGCAAGCAAGTCGAAAGATAAAAAAAGAAAAAGCTATTACAAGTTCAGAAGATTATCATAAATTATTGAAAGAGTTAAAACATAATATTGAGTTGAACTCTATTATTATTGATTATCTTCTCTTTACTCAATTAAAAACTGGCTTGCGTTTCGGTGAGGTGTTAGGGTTGACATGGGATTGTATTTTGAACGAAACTCAAGAAGTAAAAACATATCGGCGCTACGACCCACGGAAACAAGAATGGCGACCACCAAAAACAGAAACATCAATCAGAACTATACCAGTAGATGTAGAAACATTGAATATTTTGAATCAATTAAAAGAGATTCAAAGTAGAGATATTGTACAAACAAATATAAAAAATAAAGAAAATCATATTTTTTTCGATTTGTATACTATTGTGCCTACAAATCACGAAGTGAATAAGCGTTTAAGAGAGCATCTCAAAAAGTTAAAACTCAATCCAATGGATTTATCAGCAACTGGTATTAGGCACACGTACGCAAGTGTTATGTTAGGCTATGGGATTGATATTTGGGTTATAGCTTCAAACATGGGGCACAAAGATATTACACAAATAACTCAAACATATGGTCACTTAATAAAGGAAAAAGAAGAATCTGAAAACAAACGTGTTAGAGAGTTATTGAGTCAATAATTTTTTCTAACAAAAGTTGACCAAAAAGTGACCAAATTCAAAAAAGACCTTGAAAAATCAAGGTCTAATACTATTATATCAACCCACTACAGTTGACAAAGAGCCACTTATCCTCTCCTATTCAGTAAACAAAAAAATCCCTATGCCAAACTTGTAATTACTAAAATACAAGCCAATAAGCATAGAGATGTAAAACTACTACACATTAAATAATAAAAATTGTGTACGAAATGTCTCAATTAGTTTTCGCTAGTAAATATCATTTCCAACAAACGCCCTCTCAATTCCTTATCCTGATGATGCAAGATATTCATTAACTCATGAGAATTTTTAGCATTGATGAATTGATTTAACAATCTATCTTTTAATTCATATGGAAGAGAAGCCGTCTTTAGTAGTCTAAAAACTTCATCATTCAGAGATGGTATTTTATTATCTTTACATTCAAAATTAGCTGTATCATTCTTATTTGGCAATTCAATCATAGACACATTCGTTCCTTTAAAATGAATTCTATGTTTTCTATTGCTTGGAACGATACTAGAATCTCCTTGTAATGCTAACTCTACCATTCCCTTTTCCCAATCAATCGATAATCTTGTTTTATATCTTTGACCATTTTGATCTTCAATCATTTCAAAAGAATGTTGTTTGCCTGGGAATACATACCAATCTACAACTTCAGGTAAATCAACACCCATATCTATCTCAGAACCAACCAAGGGAATGATTGCACCACTTTTTGCAAACACAGGCATCGTCGAAATGTCTCTATAAACACTTAACTTCACACCACCTGTATATTTTTTCTCTGAAAAGAAGTCATACCATTCACCTTCAGGGAACCATACATCTACTTTTGCAGATTGGAATGCCAAATCCATCTTTTCTACAATGGGAGCCACCATCAGTTCTGTTCCAAAAAAGTATTGATTTGGAACATTATAGCTCTCATCATTCTCTGGGTAGAAATAATACATTGGGCTGATTAATGGGGCACCTTCCTCATGTGTCTTTACATTCATGGTATATAGATATGGAATCATCTGATGTCTCAAACGAAGGTATTTCTTCATAATCTTAGATGTTGTTTCTGAAAAAAACCAAGGTTCTTTACTATTAAAGGGGCTTCTAGAACTATGTAAGCGAGTAATCGGACTAAAAACGCCAAACTGTAGCCATCTGGTTTGTAGCTCTTCGTCATAATCCCCCAGCATGTGCCCACCGATATCATGGCTCCACCAACTATAACCGATATTTGATGCTGTCGCCGTAAAATAAGGTTGAAATCTTAAGGAATTCCAACTAATAATGGTATCTCCTGAAAAACCAACAGGGTAGCGATGACTACCGGGACCTGCATATCTTGATAAAATCAAACCACCTTCTGCATTTTTACAACTATCCTGATAGTGATAATGGTTTAAAAGCCACAGTGGATCCAACATGCCTTGTGTCCCTTGTTGCCAGTCAATCCACCAAAAATCTACTCCCTGCTTTTCTAGCTCATAATGAACATCTTTAAAGTAAGCTTCCCTAAAAGAGGGATTAAAAAAATCAAAAATGGCTGGTTCCTCTAATTCTACATTTAACCCTAATCGTTTGGCAACTCTAGGATAAGCTTCTTCATAAGCCCGTATACCATCAGCAGGATGGACATTTAAAGAGAGTTTTAACTTTCTATCATGAAGTTGTTGCAATAACTGTTCTGGATTAGGTATTAAGTTTTTATTCCAACTATATCCTGTCCAGCCACTTCCAAAACGAGCTGGAATGTCAGTTATATGCCAATCCATATCTAAAACACCGATAGATAATGGAATTTTCTCTGTTTCAAATCTGTCTATTAAATCCAAGTATTCATCCGACGTATAAGGCCAATACCTACTCCACCAATTGCCTAAAGCATATCTTGGCAACAAGGGTGTTGAACCAGTCAAATGGTAAAAGTCTCTGATTGCTCCTCTATAATCATGCCCATAGGCAAAGAAATACAGGTCAATTTGATTTTCTCTCTCAATATAACCAGACTGTTCATCCCAAATAAATCCTTGAGAATCATCCAATAAGGCTATACCATTTCGGCTAATAATTCCATCTTCTAACGAGATTGCTCCATCTGCCTTATCCAGAGTCCGAGCTGTTCCTTTTAACGTTTCAATAGATTCACCAAAATACCAGCGACTACCATATACGGCAAAATTTCCTTTTAATTCTATAAATAAATTTTCGGCGTTAAATTCTCCTTTATTAAAGTGCAGATGAAAATAGTCCGTCATAATATCTAGTACGTTTGATGTCTCGATATAATCTAACGAAACTTGACCAAAATCTCTATTATAGATAAGTTGTGTCGTTCTATCCTCAAAACTTCCAGTTTGAGAGTATTCTAACCTTACTAGCTTATCTGTTAATACAGAGATTCGATAAAACTCTCCCTTAAAAATTTTCAATTTGGTTTCCTCCTTTTAGTAAATTTCTTTACCTTATCAAACATTTTATTTGTTATCGTTACATTCATCAATCCGCAAAAAGCAAATCCCCCAAATGTAAATACGTAAATAGCTGTTAAAACTCGTTCTGGACTACTAAAACTCATATACAGTACAGAAATATTAAATAAAACCAACATTATCGCTTGTATTGGATTTAAAAGACAAATTAATACGCTATTTACAATACTATTTTTTAGATTATCTTTAAATAGACCAATATAGGGAAAAATAACACTCATCAAAAGTATTATAACAAATAAAAAGGGCAACACTAACAATAAACTATACTCTGAAAATAAACTTGAATAGCCCCAAAGACAATAGTTCACATATAAAAGTAATTCTATTAGGAGGATAAACAACCAAATAAAAGTTGACTGTTTAAAATTTTGTCTAAAGATCCGAAAATAATGATAAGCAATATCGGTATCTTTACCTTTTAAAATACGATACCACATTGTCGTAAGAGAAGTTAGTGATGCCCCAATTGTAACTATTGGAATACAACTAACAATAAATAGAGTATTTAAAATAATTAAATCTGTCAAAAAAGTTAAAATTCTAACCACTTTTCCATCTAATGAAAATAATTTTTGCATAATAGATATCTCCATAAAATCAATCGTCTTAACTCTATATTTTAGAATGTCAGTTGCACAAAAATATTACCTAAATTATTTAAAAAACATTTCCAAATTTCTTTAAAAATTAGAATAAAGGAAGCGAGATAATCTGATGTTATCAGTCTCGCTTCCTGTAATTAGCTAGTCCCTTGTTTATACAACCAAGAGTTCATATAAAGTATTACTCTTTTACTTCTTTTTGGTAACGATTATATGCTTCCTGTTGAATCTTCATAAATTCGTCCAAGCCCATATTCTTAAGAGTTTCTTTGTATGAGTCCCATTCTTTTTCTATGCCACCTTCAACTACCCATTTAGATGCTTGTTGTTTGACATAGGATTCAATACTAACATAGATTGATGATAATTTGTTAAGCTCTTCTTGTGAATAAATCACATTAGGGTAAGCTGGCAACGCAAATTGTTTCAAATCTTGGTCCATCTTCAATTTCAATCCATCACCTTGTGTTTGATCGATTTCTACGCGACTATTGATATCATCGCTTACGTATTTAGGACCAAAATCGCGAAGTGAATTAATCCATGCATACTCATCGGCTGATTTACCATCTTTAGGAGGTAACACTTTAAACTTATCACCATTCTTTTCAGTAGCTATTCCAAATGATCCATAGAAATTCTGAATACTTGCTTCATCTGTATATAATTTATCCAACCATTTCAATAATTTAGCAGGGTTTTTGCTCTTATTTGTAATCAAAATTTCATTACGACCATAGTTGTAATGATCTGGATCAGAAAAGACATATTGTTTACCATCCATACCTTTTAAAGCAGGTAGAGCAATATATTCACTTGAATGTAAGCCAAACGTTGCATCTGCTGTCCAACCACTAGAAACACCTACTCTAGATACTCCCTTATCCATACGTTTTGCTACACTCATAGAGGTATCTTCTGTAAAGATTTCCGGATCAATCAAACCTTTTTTATAAGATTCGTGCATTGCTGCAATCCCTTGTTTATAACTTTCTTCTGTACGAAGGTAGACTGGTTTTCCATCTTTTACAGACATTTCATATGTATTATCTGCCCCTAAACGATTATTGAACGGAAGAATATATGAGAATGTTGGATCAAAGTTTCCTGCTCCGAATGGAATTTCATCAGAAGCGTCTCCATTTCCGTTCGCATCTTTATCCTTAAATTCTTGTAGTACTTTTACTAAATCATCATAAGTTTCTGGAACTTTTAATCCTAGATTATCTAGCCACTTTTTATTAATAAATAGCTGATTAGCTACAGTAGGACGCATCGGTAATTTTTTAGGTAGACTGTAGATATGACCATCTGGTGCAGTAATCATAGCTTTAATCTTAGGTTCTTTCTCCATAGCCTTAGTTAAATTAGGCATGTTTTCCTTGATTAAATCTTCCAATGGAATAAACAAAGATTGGTTCTGAGCAATTTCTGAATCTGTAAATGCATTTGAACCCAAAAATGCATCTGGTAAATCTCCGCTAGCAACCAACACAGATTTCTTATCTGCCCAATCTGCAGCTACAAGTGTGTCCCATTTAACATCGATACCTGATTCTTTGGCAGAATCAGTTAGAAAACCTTTATGATAATCTTCTCCCCAGTCAGACCAACGAACAGTTGTGATTTTATAAGAATCTTCTCCAGACTTATCGTCCTTATTCGCATTATTAGAATTTGCACAGGCTGTTAAGCCAGCAAGTGTAACTGTTCCTAAGAACAAATATGTAAATGATCTATTTTTCATGTTTTTCTCCTATTCTTTCAAGGCGCCAATCATTACGCCTTGATTAAAATATTTTTGAACAAAGGGATACAACAACATAATCGGAGCGGTTGAAATAACAATTGCTGCATATTTCATCATATCAGCTTTGATACGAAGATCTGATGCCACTTCTCCTGTTGCTTGCGATTGTAACATTTGATTACTAATTAGTAATCGTCGTAAAATTAATTGCAATGGCTGTAAATTTTCATTCGTTAAATAAATTAAAGCATTAAACCACGAATTCCAAATACCAACTGCAGTCCAAAGTCCAATAACTGCTATAATAGCTTTTGATAACGGAACAACTATCTTAATAAAATAACGAATTGTACCACAGCCATCAATCTGCGCAGCCTCCCACATCCCGTCTGGAATACTATTATTAAAGAAAGTTCTAGCAACAATAATATTGTATGATGAAACTGCAAAAGGTATTACCATTACCCAAAATGTATCAATCAAGCCTACATTCTTTACTGTTAAGTAGGTAGGAATCAAGCCACCTGATACAAACATAGGGATTATGTATAGAATACTCATCCACTTTCTACCAACTAATTCTTTTCTAGATAAAGCATAACCAGCTGGAATATTGACTACTAAAGCAACTAAGGTACCAACAACAGTATATAAAATTGTATTTAAATAGCTACGCAAAAATAAAGGTTGTTGAATAAGACGTAAATATCCATCTAATTTCCATTCTCTTGGAATAAACCATACCTTCCCGTTTGCAACATCTGAAGGATTACTAAAAGATGCAATCACTACAAACCATAACGGATAAACAATTAACAGGATAAGGAAAATTGCTAAACCATAGGTAACTATATCAAATAATAATTCAGAGTTTGTTTTTCTTGATTTATGAAACCATCTCACTTTAAGCACTCCTTCCTTTAAAAAAGACCCGTTCTAGTATATCTTTTCGAGAACCAGTTAACAGATAACAAAATTATTAGATTGACTACCGTGTTAAATAACCCTATAGCTGTCGAATAACTATACTGAAAGTTCACCATACCAACTTTATAAACATAGGTCGAAATTATCTCACTTCCTGCTAAATTAAGAGGATTCTGTAATAGTAACACTTTCTCAAACCCTACACTTAATAAACTACCTGCTCTTAATATTAGCAAAATCATAGCAGTTGGCAAAAGTAATGGTAATTCTATATGCCGAATTTTTTGTAACCTAGAGGCACCATCCATAGTTGCAGCCTCATAATATGTAGGATCAATTGCAGAAAGCGCCGCCAGATAAATAATACTATCCCAACCAATATGTTGCCATACATCACTCCAAACATAAACACCTGCAAAATGACTAGGTTTTGATAAAAAATCTGGAATAGTGATTCCAACAGACTTAAATACATTCGCTAACAAACCACTAGTAGGAGATAAAAATAAGATGATCATCCCACACATAACCATTGTAGAGATAAAATGGGGTAAGTAAGTTGTCACTTGAAATATTTTTCTAAACTTCCCAACTCTTAACTGATTACTAATTATAGCTAGTATAATAGGTAAGGGGAATCCTACTACAATACTATAAAGTGAAATTTTTAATGTATTGAACATAGTTGTCCCGAATTGGAATGATGAGAAAAATTGAGTAAAGTACTTAAATCCTACCCACTGACTAGCAAAGATACCATTGGCTGGTGAATAGTCTTTAAATGCAATAATTAGTCCCAACATGGGAATATAGGAAAATAAAATTAATAGCAATATTGAAGGAAAAAGTAATATATATAACGGAATACTATGCTTTAATTTTATTTTATGAAGTTGAGATGCTACTTTCATGTTTTTCCTCCCATCTGATTTTCTACGATTATTTTACACCATATAGAATTCCCTTAATAGAACTTTTTGGACTAGGTTTATCAATTTTTCAGTTTTTTAATTTTAAAAACTATTACTTTTCCGACATCTTGATAAAACATATCTGTTTTGTTACATGATATCGTATTTTCAAAGTGCTATAATTTTAGTAGGAGAATAGTATATGAAATTAAATCACGACTTATCAAAAAAACATTCCATTCATTTTTTCTTTAAACTCCTACTTGTACTACTATTGATAAATATTTTAATCAATATTGCTATGAGTAACATAACCAGAAATTTTATTAAAAACCAAAATATAGTACACCTACGTAGTTCAATTGAAATTTATGCTGACTCTGTTAATGAAAAATTACATTCTGTAGAACGCTTTATGTACTCAACAATAACGCATAATGAATCTTTAGAGAAATTAAATCATGTACAAACGTTTCTTGAGTATCAAGAAAATCTTAAAAAAGTTCAAACTAGCTTTACAGAGTTTGAATATCAAAATGAAACTCATATGACATTCTTATTAGAAACCGATAGTACTGATCATTTTATAAATGTCTCCAATCTTTATATTCCATATGAAGATTATCTACTGTTAAAATCAAATCTAAAATCATTGCGTAGTGATATAAGTGACCGTAAATGGAAAAATGTAACTACTAAAAACAGTGAATACTTAGTTAAATCTGTTCATTACGAAGGAAAAATCATTTATGCCGTCATATCTTCAGAAGATATCCTAAAACCTCTCAATAAACTTAATATTGGTAATAATGGCAAACTCTCCCTAAAAGAGCCTAACAATATACCGTCCGCTAATTACCTAATTCATGCCCAAAATGAAAAAACGCATTTACCTTTCGATATTTATGTTTTAGTCGATTATGCCGAAGTCTTTAGAAATATCACACTCTTAGAAGTATTTTTATCAGCCGTTCCTATCATTATCACAATTTTATCAATCATCATTATCCTGTATATTCGTCAGTGGATGATTAAACCTATAACAAGACTCACTGAACGACTCTCTCAACTCGGGGACTCCATCCCCCCTTCTGAATTTTTTATATCTGAAGGTATACTAGAAATTGATAAGGCAAATGATAAACTTAATAAAGTAATATTTGACATGCAAGAATTAAAAATACGAGAATACCATTCACAACTAGAACTTAAGAAGATAGAACTTAATTATCTTAAGAACCAAATTCGTCCGCATTTCTACTTAAATATGTTATCAATGATTCATAGTATGCTTCAAACAAAAAACTACAAGGAAATTGAAGAATTAACTATCCTAACTTCAAATTATCTCCGTCATTTATTTATGGCTAATCAAGATTTTTCAGAACTTAAAGATGAAGTTCAGCATATTAAAGATTATTTAGAAATACAACGAATTCGATATGGAAATAGCATCTACTTTTCACTAGACTACAATTCTAATCTACAAAATACTCTTGTTCCATCGTTACTTTTACAAACATTTATTGAAAATACAATCAAACATGGTTTTTCATTTCAGGATTTATTTACAATTTTTCTATCAATAAAAAAAGTAAAAACTAAGAACTCAAATTATATTCAGATTTGTATAGAAGATAACGGTCCAGGTTTCTCTGAAGAAATTTTATCAAAACTAAACCAGAAACAGTCTCTAATAACAGAAGATGGACATCATATTGGGATCACAAACACCATCGAACGTTTAAATCTTCTCTATCCCAACGACTATACTATTACATTTGAAAACAATGAAGAAGGTGGGGCTAAAATTCTTTTACTCATTCCATACAAGATTATAGATGGAGGTTATAATGAACATCTTATTAGTTGATGACGATCGTTTTATCATTGAAGCTTTACGAGAGAAAATAAATTGGGATAAACTACACATTGACATTGTTTATGTTGCCTATAGCCTCACTCAAGCTCAAAATATTATTAGAGAGAATCCTATTGATCTCATGATAAGTGATATAGAAATGCCTCAAGGTAGCGGTCTCGAACTCTTATCGTGGATTAGAAATGAAAAATATGATATAAAAACAATTTTTTTAACCAATTACGCCGACTTCAACTATGCTCAAAAAGCAATTGAATTACAAAGCTTCGAATACTATCTAAAACCCATTAACTTTGAAAAATTAGAATTTATTATTCAAAAAGCCATTAGTAAAATTGAGAATCATAACTCAAACGGGAAAAATGATGCACTTTTACAAATAGAAGATAATTTCTGGTATGATTACCTTAGAAAACCTCAAATTTCTCGCATTGATGAGCTAGAAAATATAGCAAGCAAACAAGATTTTATTCTTCAAAAACACCAGTATTTTTTTCTTGCAGTTTTAACAATCAATCTTAATGAAGAAGATTATTCTGCAGAAACTCCATCATGGACTTCTCAACTAAAAAGAGAACTTCAAAGAATTTCACAACCTTCTTATAAGCTGATAAGTCTATTCAAAATGGAAAGCCAGGTTGATCAATATGTTTGTCTCTTTAGAGTAGACTCATCCAAACGTAGTGATAAATTGGCATATGAGATTCATTCTCAAATTTCTAATAACTTTAGTAAATACTCCAACATTATATATAAGAGTTGCCATAAAATATCCGATATTTTATTTCATACCAAAGAACTCTACACTTATAATGAACAATATGTTTCTTATTGGAATACTATTACATGTGTTCCACATAGTTTTCCAACTTCCTTTAAAACAGAAACTCTTTCAATTACTTTTTTAGATAGCTTAAGTGAATACGAATTAAGAGAAAAAATTAATTCACTTGCCTATAATTCTCAAATTCCTACTTTCACACTACAACAAATTTTACTAGATTGGACTCAACAAATAGGAATATATCTAGATCAAAATGGAATCTCGGCACATAAATTATTCCAAAATAGCACTCATGATTTCTTATTCCAACGACGCTTTCATTCAATTGAATCATTTCAGGATTACTTTGATTATTACTGGTCACATGCTAAGAAATTTGCAACAAACATTGAAAACCAGAAAAATAGTATTCAACGCATCGTCGAATACATAGATCATCACTACTATGAAGATATAAATCGTTCTATATTAGCAGATATGGTTTATCTCAGTGCAGATCATTTAGCTAGAATTTTTAAAAAAGAAACTGGAGAAACTCTTGTTAAATATATAACGGATAAGCGCATTAATGCTGCTAAATCTCTCCTATCCCAAACAAATATCTCGATATCACAGGTATCTTGTCAAGTAGGGTATGATAATTATTCTTACTTTACTAAAATTTTTAAACAAAGGACTGGACTTTCTCCTGGAGATTACCGTAAAACATATCAAAATAAAATGTAAGCAATTTAAATCATTGAAATGATAAGTAAAATTCAAGATTTGTAGTAATTTTTGAAATTCTACAGTTTTTCCAAAGATAAGTTAAATGATAATTTTTTAGATTATCATCAGCACAATATCTTTCAGTCCAACATAGCTCCAAAAATTTCTTTAAAATTGTTGATAAGGCAACTTCTTAAAAAGTCAGTTTGAAAAGAAAATCCAGTAAATATTTCTAGGATAAAACGTATACTATCAAGCTTTTACACTTCTGATAGTATGCGCTTTTTATTTGAATACTTGCTACAAAACCTCACAAGATTTACTATCATGCCATACCAAAATGGACTATTTTTCAATTGCAGAAAAGCACTATTTCTAAATACTTAGAAATAATTGAACAAATTAAATATTATTTCTAAATGTTTGAAAATAATTTCTATTTGTATTATACTATCTTTGAGGTATCTATTATGAACTATATCAAAAGACCACATTATTTAGACTTTTTAAGAAGACATCGTGACCGCCAAATCATCA
>ERZ773233.853-NODE-853-length-18757-cov-6.464121_pt1 | contig 18757 bp, 11 predicted proteins | sample MGYA00580991_ERZ773233 | MGnify/ENA primary metagenome ERZ773233 (study PRJEB29015, sample SAMEA2738178) | human oral metagenome | biome: human oral; feature: human-associated habitat; material: saliva | place: China | collected 2161 ...
CATATAGGATATAAGATTCGTATAGAATAACCTTTCCCTAACAAGGATAGTGATAGTTGCGGAAGATTTTTTTAGTATCTTATCTATTCTTTCACAAAATAATAAAGCTACATTTTTAACATAAAACCCTCTGTAACCCATTGAAAAGGTTTTGAAAACGTTAATATAAGAGTTTTATTTTTTTGAGTATGTTTTTTTGGATTTAAGTTACTTATTTTGTAACAATCAAAATCCATTATTATGCCTGGTAAAAAGAACAAAAAACGTCCATCTTCTTACGAAAGAAGTAATAAACCTGCAGACAATCTTCAGAAGTTTGCAGAAATGATGTATAATATCATCACCAAAGCCAAATCTAAGAATTGGAAGCAAGGTTGGTTAGGAGTAAAAGGAACCATATTAGGTTTGCCACAAAATATCACTGGTAGGACCTATTCAGGAGGAAATTCCTTTTTCTTGATGGCAGACACATCAGAAAAGGGATACAACACTCCTGTCTATATGACCTTTAAGCAAGCCAAAGATCGTAACCTTCATGTTAATGCAGGTGAGAAGTCTGTCCCAATTTTCAAATGGGGGTTATCCATTAAGGATGAAAAGGGCAAGACTGTATCCGAGGAAGACTATAATGCCATGTCAAAAGAAGAGCGTGACAAGTATTCCGTTCGTCCTTATCCAAAAGTTTACCATGTTTTCAATATTGACCAGACGAACTTATCAGAGGTCAATAAAAAGAAATACGATGCCATTGTTGCTCGCTTTAAGGCCCCTGATGAAGAAGTAAAGGACAGCAAAGGTATGTATATCAATGATGCTCTTGATAGAATGTTCAAGGAGAAAGCTTGGCATTGTGATATTCGTTATAACAAACCATCCAGCAGAGCTTTTTACGTACCATCACAGGATTTTATTGTACTGCCTATGAAAGAGCAGTTCAACATTGGTAAGACTACTGAAGAAGTCTATCGTGACGGTATGGAGTATTACTCCACCGCCTTGCACGAGATGGCCCACTCAACAGGTCATGAGTCTCGTCTTAACAGGCAATTTGGAGCAAAGCGTACCGACGGTTATGCTCATGAAGAATTAATTGCCGAAATGACAGCAGCTCTAGTAGGAAGTACGATGGGTTTTGATAAGAAGATATTAGAAAACAATGCCAATTACCTGAAAGGGTGGTTAGAAAATCTCAAACGTAATCCTGAAAGCATTACCACTATCATGTCCGATGTAGGCAAAGCATCAGACATGATTATCGAGAAGATTGACGAGCAGCGAGTTGCCTTAGGACAGACCCCATTGAAAGAAGGTAACTTAGAAGGTCTTACCGATGACCTTGGAGAAGAGACACAACAATCTTCTAAAATAAGCAATGCAGAAGTTCGACAAGAAGAAGTTTCAGGAGCAACTGTAACTTCATCAGAGAGACAAGATGATGACATTAGTAATATCTTAGACAATAAGCCTCTAATAGAGAAGGTTCCCTATGGTGAGTTTTATTTACCTGAATGGTCAATTCCCTATCTCAAAGACGGCAATGAATACGGATTAACAGCAGAGCAGCTAAAGACTGTAAAAGATTTCGAGAAAGATTTTCCTTCTAAGTTATCAATTGAAATTACAGAGAGTTCAATTGAAGGGAATCATAATACAGAGCTTGGTCCTGCAACTACTGTTGATAAGGCAAAAATTTATTATTTTGAGCAACATATTAGCGATCTTTTTCCTACCGATGAGTCTACTCGTGATAGACTTGACAAAGATTTGTCCGAAGACAATAAGAGTCGCAAGACTCTTTCAGATCTTCAAGCACAATACAGCAATATTAACGCCCAGTATCCAGCTGCTGTGAATGATGAAAGAACTCACCAGTTGGCAAAGCATATAAGACAGGCGGAGCAGATTATCACAGCTTATAATGCCAATGTAAAAGCTGTATATGGTCAAGATTTTATGTTTTCTGAAGCAGCAAATAAAGTTATGATACCTCAATCCATCTATTCAGGCCAGCTAAAGCCTCTTTCTGTTGTTCAAGACCAAGGAGCTGACCAAGAGAAGAAAGTCTCTGTCCCTGACTCTCTCCAGATCCCAGTATGGGAAGCCTATGAGAAAGAGAAAAGTCAGACAGGTGATTTCACCTATCAGGACACGGCAGAGGAGTATGGTAACATACTCTTAAAAGGAGTGGAAAATATTCTACCTCGCATAAAGGGAACTCTCACTATTGACCAATGGGGGTCTGATGTGCTATCTGCAAAGATCGAGGATGACCCCCGAATATTCGATACTTATATCATCCCCGAACCTTTAAAAGCATGGTTGGAAGTCTCTCCTAAGGAAGAGTCGCACTCTAATATGCAAGGTAGCTCCACAGGCAAAAATGTCGACATAGTAGCTGCATACGTATTTTCAACAATTCTTTTACAAAAAGAGAATCAGGAAGTAGGCCTGTCATTTACCATAGACGGAAAGCAGTGGGACAACTATAACGAAGTCATGCAAGGCAATTCAGACCATGTTATCTCCGATGAAGCGTTTGCTGCAGCTTGGGCTTTACAATCCTCTATGGGTATTTCCAAGCAAGATCTTTCCAAGAATGCTGTGGCTGTTCTTAAAGACCATATTGATACGACAGAATACTATGGGAAACCCACGCTCAATGGGTCAAAGGGAGGCATAGAACTATTGCAATCCGGTAAAGTTTCTGCAGATTATAGCGTGAAAGGTCAACAAGTCACAGTAGAAGCGTCACCCAAGATTGAGGAAGAGCTTCACCCTGAACAAGAGAAAGAGATTATCGAGGCAAACGAATCCATCCAGGAAAGCAAAGAAACCGATGAGGATATCTCCCTCTCCGAGGACAGCAATCCCGAAACCAATGTAGCAAGCATAGCAAAAAACATCATGGAAAAAGGAAATGTACCAAAGGAAGTTGCCGAGAAGCAGGCAACCGTCATAGCAGATGCCCAACAGGCTGCTATAGAAGAGAAGAAACAGAAAGCCGAGCAAGCTAAGCAAGCCGCCCTGAAGAAGGCAGAAGACGAACGTCGTAGGGAGGTCGAAGAAGAAAAGCGTCGAGAAGAAGAGAACAAACAGCAAGAGAAAGATAGCGGTCCGAGTTCCAAACTTCTCCTCCATGCTGCCCTTCTTCTTGGTGCCTTAGAGCTTGCCAAAGGCAACAAGGGTATTTGGATGAACAAGGCAGGCAAGAGCAATGCCGAGTTTATTGGAGCGAAGCGTCCCATCATGGCTTATAATAACATCATGATGAATCTGCAATCAGATAGGCAGGGCTATCGTTCAAACGTATATACTACCTATGACAGTGCTAAAGATGCTGGCACGGCTGTAAAGCAGAACGAAGAATCTCTTGCTTTCAATTGGGTTAAATGGGACTATCAGCATGTAGGCACAAAAGAACTCATCAGTAGAGAAGACTATGATAAACTTCCTGCAGAAGAGAAGGAGTTCTATACCAAGCACAAGTCGAAAGAAGAGTATGGTATCTTCAATATTGATCAAACCACTATGCCTGCAGGCAAGCAAGCAGACTATACAGCTCTCTTGAAAGACAAAGGAGCCAAGATAGATCAACTCTCCGAGCGTGGCGTAAGCAGTATGATGAAGTTTGCCGAGAAGTTAAAATCCAACCATCCTACCTCTATGGTCATTGCTCGTACTGACAGTAAATATCAGATTTATGGAAAAGATGCGTCAAGAGCAGGAAAGCTCTTAAACTTGCCAGTCAGTCAGACCGAAGAAAACGGTCAAAAAGTCAAGTCAGTAAGTTTCCCACTTGACAGGATTAATGACTATCTACCCAAATTAGTCGAAGCTAAGCAGTGGGTTGTAGTAGCCGAGAATCTTGATAGTGCCGAACTTATCAGACAGCTTCCTAACGAGAAGGAAGTCATCTCAAATGCCAATCAGACAGCACAGAGAGTAGCCAAATCTGCAGGTATAGGCTATGAGCGTGTCATGGTGCTTCAAGATGCCGCTTACGACAAGCAAGCAGATAAGATTATTGTCAGTGGGATGAGCGATAAGGATGCTGGCGATAGCCGTCAAGCTGCTCTTCAGAAAGCCAATGACATCTATCGTGCCGTTGTTGCAGCCACAGGTAGCGAGCATCGTCTTGACAGAATGGGACGTAACAACCTCCTCCCTGGCGATGATGCTAAATACGAACGTTTCGTTCAAGACCTAGCTGCAGGAGTTCTCATGGCACGTCAGGGCCTTCCAGCTACTCTATCAAAAGAAAGCATGCAAAATGTTAACTATTTGCAGCGAGAGATTAGAGAGAACCCTAAGATGCTCGGTTTAATCGAAAAAGATGTCAATAATGCAATAGAGTCTATTGACAAGCATCTAAAGCAAGAGATTGTCAAGTACGAAGATATCCGCAAGGAACTCACTCCAAAGGATTTTATTGTCAGTCCAAAGCAATACAAGATTTCTAGCGATTTAGCCAAGATTCCCGATATAGAGTCCAAGCAAATCGTTATTGTCAGAGACAAGGCAAAAGGTGCAGCCGATGTTATTCTTCCTGAAGGAGCATCATTAGACGATGATGTAGAAATATCAGGAATCCGCAAAGACCGCATTAAAATAGCTTTGGGCAAGGAAGGCATCAGTGATGTCAAGTTCTACAATGCAGGTGGTGGTTTAGGTTTAAATGAAACCAACGACTATTACAAAGGCAAAGAAGTCTCTGTGGATAAACTAAAGCAATATGAGTTTAGCCAACACAGGGATATTGATGTAAAGCCACAGATAGAGGCAGCTAAAGTTGCCAATATAAAACTCTTTACACCTATCAAGGATGATAAGGGACAATATGCCTTCTTCTTCAAAGTAGATAACGAACCCTCTTTTGCAGTCTATCCTAACGAAGCTCATAAGAGAGCCTACTTTGATGCAAGAAACACAGATCAAAAGAAAGAGATACACGAAGCTCTTGCACAGAAATACTATTCTGTTGCACAGAAGCACCCTGAAATTAAAGTGGACCTTATCATGCCAAAAGTCCCTGCTGTCGATATGAGTAAGATAGAACGTCCTACCATCACCAAAGACAGAGATGATCCTAACAAAAAATATGTTATGGCCACTATTGACGGTAAGCTCATGAAAGAGCCGATAAGCAAAGATCAATGGAATAAGATGTGGTTGGCCGACGATATGGCAGAGTATAAAAAAGCTGTTGCAGCAGTGACCTTTGCACCCTTTCTCAAAGTAGAAGAAAAGAATGAGAATCCCATAAAACAAGAAAAGCAGGAGAATGTTTCTTCAAACCAAGAGCAGACGCTATCTCAATCTGAAGACACAAATGAGGAAGACGTTCAGCAAGAAGAAACTACTCCAAGAACAGTTAAACCTCGTGGTATGGGAATAGGATAAGGAAAATAAAAAATAGACAAACAACATGGCAATTTCACCATCAGAGTTTATCAATCGATACGCCCCTTATGCTATGGAGCAACAAGTCAAGTATGGTATACCCTCTTCGGTTATCCTTGCACAGATGGCCGTAGAGAGTACCTGGGGCAGTTCCGACCTCGCCAGAAACGACAACAATTTCTTCGGCATCAAGCGAGGTTCCTCATGGACAGGCAGAGTTAGTTTTCATGACGATGACCGTCCCAATGAAGCTTTCCGTTCATATAACAGTGTAGAGGAAAGTCTTAACGACCATTCTGCCACCCTCCTCCAATCAAGATACCTTCGTCGTTGTCCTGTCAATGATAGTACTGATCACTTAGGTTGGATACGAGGAATTAAGGCAGGCGGTTATGCCACTGCCCCCCACTATGTAGACAGCATCGAAGGTGTTATCAGTAAATACGGATTAGACAGGTTTGACCGTCTAGCCATACAGACGGCCAATCAGAAAGGTATTCCCATAGGCTATATGCGAGGCCAAGGCATCAGCCCAGCAGGCACAGCACGTCCTGCTGCACCAGCCATCCTCCTTAATCCTCTTCAAGGCAGATGGTGTATGCCTATCAACTTAGAAGGGTTACGAGTGTCAGGAGAGTTTGGCGAAAGTCGTCCGGGGCATCATCATGGAGGGGTAGATATTAGCACAGGAGGCAAATATCTCCCCATCTATGGTACAGAAGATAATGGAAAGGTCATTGCCGTTAAGCCTAATAATGGTGCAGCAGGCAATATGATAACCGTTGAATACAACCGTGCCGATGGCAGCCGTTTACAGTGCACCTATATGCACCTAAGCAAAATAGGAGTCAATGTTGGCGACGTTGTCAATGCAGGAACCCCTTTAGGTATGTCAGGCAATACAGGTCGTTCCACTGGAGCACATTTGCATTTTGAGACCAAATTCTATAATAGCAAAGGTGACCTTCAGCGTTATGACCCTGCCGAATACCTTGCCGAACTCTCTTTCAGAGGCAACCTCCCAGTTCCTTTAGACAAAGGCGGTCAGAACATGGTAGCTCGTTATGCCTCCCTTATGGCTTATAACAATGGGCAACCAGGCATGGGAGGACAGCCCATCGACAATCCCCAACTCCTATCTAACCTCACTAATTCCGATGATCCTAACCGGTGGTTACAATACCTTATGAATAGGAATGGTGAGGAAGCAGCCCAAGCAAACAATGGTATATCAGGCCTTCTATCCTCACTCTTCATGAGCATCTTAACTCTCGCCCAGGAGTTAAAGCAAGACGAGAGTAACGACCTTGCTCTTACAGAAAAGAACGGACAGGAAGAAACCAAGGAAGCTGCTTCGTTAAGAAGAGATAGAGAAAGTGTTGATGTCGGCCGACTTACTCAAACCGCCTCGTTAAATTACGATTCAGAGCTACCTGAAAAGCAGCAAGAGAATACGATACGTAGAGTATAAAACTACAAAGAAATAGGAAATATGATTAAATGTAATGTCACAGCATGCGGTACTATCAGTAATTCCGCAGTAGAGAAACAAAGCAAAGAAGGAACACCCTTTATTTCCTTCAGTATAACTATTCCCATAGCAGGCAGCGACGGTTCAGGAGCCGAGCTACAAGTCTTTGTTTCCGCCCCAGGCAACAAAGATACTATGGGACAGTATTCCACTGGTCGCAGAGTGAAAGTTAATGGTACACTCTACATTAAGAAAATAGACGAGCGTACTTATTACAACCTCCGTAGTGATGGTGAGATAGAGATTGTGAAGTCCACCGAAGCAGATGCTCTTACAGGCTCTATGGAGTTCAAAGGAAAGATCAAAGGTGAAATAGTTGAACGCACCAATAAAAACGGTCATCAGTTCCAAACCTTTTCCGGCATATCCCAAGACAAAGATGGCGAGAAAGTCGGCTGGCTATGGGTTCGCTTTCTTGCACCTACCCCAGTTAAGCAAGACTTCTTCAAGCCCGATGCCTACGTAGAAGTCAAAGGCGAGCTTCATTTCCATATCTATCAAGGCAATGTTAATATCGAGTGCCGTACCAGCAGCATAGTTCCATGGGAGCTAAGCACAACACAAAAATGATGTGTCATATTTTTTAAGTATTTGAACCACCAGTTTTGCAAAGCACTATCCATACAAAGATAAACCTTTGCAGGCTGGTGTTTATAAATTCTTTTAACTATAACAAGTATGAGCCAAAGTGATAATAAAAAAAATATCTTTCACAACCACCTATTAAGTGGATGGGGTAAGATATTTGGAAAGAATGTCGAGCAATCATCAGAAAAGACAGAAGTAGACAGCACAAAGAAGAAACCTTTCCCTCAAAACCATTTTTTCTCTGTTGAAGAATTATCCTTCCTATCAATAAATCAAGAGCAGCATACGCTATTAGAGCGATGGGCATTAGAGATGAGTTTATGGGCGAAAGGACGTTGTAATGATACTGACAAGCACAACTCCAAGTTCTTCCCAGCCGTTCAATGGCAAGACGGCTTGCTAAGTACCTGGATAAATTCTAAGCCCTATGCCGAAGATTTAGATCAACAAGCCGATCGTCTTTATCAACTACAATTAGCAGGATACGAATTATCTGAAGCCTATATAAGAATGATAGATGCCAGGTCCTGCCGAACCCTTGTAGGTAGTCTTTTTATAGACAACAGAAAGGACAATGAAACATCTCATAATAAAAATCGTTATATGAGAGTTAAGGAAGTTATAGACAAAGACAGAGAGCCTTTGTCTTTATGCGTCTCTTTCTATGATAAAATCAGTCACCACCCATCATCTGAAGATTATATCACCTACAAAGAACTAAAGACACTAATTGATACAAAGAATTTCACCGTTCTTAGTAACGAAGCTCTCCACAAATGGAATGAAGAAGCCACAGTACGAGATGATGTTGAAAAGAAGTATCTATCATTGATAGATATGATAAAGCGTGCCAACCATTTACAAGGTATGTTCCCTGTCAATAACTCCATCTACGTAAATCTTGGTGGTAAAACCTATTATCCCAAAGCATGGTCACTCTATGATAACAAGATACGTATAGATTTCAATTTGGATACACAAGAGGTCCAGGCGTATATCATTGAAAATGATGAATCCTATCTTTTTGTCGATGTTTTGAATTATATAGAGAAGACTTTAAACGAGCGTACAGTAACCAACGACCTTGCATCTATGGTAAGGATCTTCGGTAATGCTATCAATGAAAATGGAGCATACGTGCTCTTATCTGTAGAAAAAAGTCTATGCAGCATCGACGGTAAGGAAATCAACAGAGTTGCTGTAAATGCTTCAAACGAAGTCATTGTATCTAACACTGAAAGTAACATAGCTACCACTTTAACATCCTCTGACAAGGATACGTTGCTAAGGAGCATCGTAGAATATTGTGACTCTTTAATCAATGAGTATAAGAGGGTCCAAAGTAAAAGTACAGATAAGATAGTAAAGGAGCTATTACAAGCTAAACTTAACACTATCTACGAAGGATTGTCAGTCTATTGCAAGACAACAGAAAAGCAACCATTGGATACACTGTGGCAGAGTATTCTCACACGACTTGGGATAGCCCCTTCTCCCTCTTCAAAAGCAGCTGTCTCATCTGCAAACGTTGTACAGACAGAAGTATCTTCTGTGCATAAAGAAAGTCTTAAAGTGCCTACAGACAAGCCAGCAGTAAAAATAGAACAACCGGCTGCTGCACCCCTTGAAGCAAGCTCTCCACTTATCACCGAGCAAGAAAGAAGCAGTACAGGTTCTTCAAATAGCAGTATGTCTTCAAGCGAAGAAGCCGATCCTTCCGGCAAAGAAGAGAGAATATCCATTCCCCAAGGTTATATACAGGTCCAACCAACCCCTACAGGTAGGTGGCATACTGAAGAGATGCAAAGAAGAGAAGCCTATCGTGTCTATGGTATGTTATTAAGTAAGAAACTCAAAAGGCAGCTTGATAACGGTGATAACCCATGGGTATCCAAGCTAATGATGCTTCCAAGAGATACAGAAGGAAAAGTTTATACAGGCACCAATGCCATTATGTTAGCTCTATGGATGGAGGAGAAAGGCTTCGAGTTACCTTTCTTCATTACAGAAAGCGAGTTATTAGATAAAGGCTATGGTATTTCTGAAGAAGCAGAAAGTCTATATATTCTCAAAGATGCAGGTACAGAAAGAGTTTATAATATTTCGCAAACCACCTTCCCTATTAACCAGCGTCGAGCTTATGAATCACTAAAGTTAAACATGGTAGCTTTGGAAAGAAAGAAAACCAGTGGTTATCAGTTCCTTGATGCAAACGACTTTAGTAAGATTGAATTAAAGCATGATGGCACGCCAGGACTATCACTCTATGACCACACAAGTAAAGTCATTCACATAGCCTCCAAAGACAAGTATGAGAATGGGGACGATTATTATAGGGATTTAGCAGTTGCCATGATAGAGAGTACCAGAGATATAGACTTCGATACGCTCTGCTTTGACTCCTATCTCTTTGAGAACCTCGTTTCCCATTTAGGCAGTGGTATCATCAGTCAGAGTTGCCGTTTTGACGCTACCAATCCCGAATATTCCAAGATATGGCGAGAAAGGTTAGAAAACAACCCCAACTATACCAAACGTATATTAGAGCAATCAGAAACCTCCTCCAGTCAAATCTTACAACTTTCCTTATCATAAGGGGATATATCCCCAAAACCTTAATAATCTATACCAGGAATACACCGAGGGGTATAGGGGGCGAGAAGCCCCATACAACAGAGAGAAGGCGGCCAGCATCACGCAGACCGCCTTCTATAAATACAACTACATGTTGTAAAAAACACTAAACTGCCATCATTTGTGTCACGATTATTTATCTTCTTGCGCTTTTTGTATTGCTTCAAGAATAGTTTCTTTCATAACATCATAATTAAGTCCTAATGGGAAATGTACATGTCCGCCTCCAGCAATAGCACCATCAATAAAGAGACGTACATTCCACCATCTCTTGGCGTTATTTCTAGTAATACCGAGTTCATCCTTACATGCTTTCTTCGACCCCATAGGATTTTGATATCGCCACAGTGTTACTTTTATGGCATTTTCAGAGCTTCCTAAAGCCTTCAGTCTATTCTGATCTTTTTTCCACTCGTCATATACCTCCATTGCAGAAATATAGGCATCTTTATCTTGATTACCATTACTACTTTGGGACAGAAATTCTTTCTCCTGCTCCTTTTGTTGCTTCTGTCCTTCCTTTTGTAGAAGATCCCACACCTCTTGTGGCATTTCATCAGAATCATCACCATACCTCCATTCATTGATGAACTGCTCTGCCCCTTCTTCATTGCCCTCCATATATCCGAGTACATCGCACCATTCTTTGTAGGTATTTATCATTTCCTCTCCGTGCATGATGATGCACTCGAAGTTGGTAATTTCTTCCCGATCGAGACGATCGAGCAATTCTTTCTTTAATTCAGCCATATCATTTTAGTATTTAGGGTTATTATCTATGCATACCTCTTCGTTTCTGTTCTTCCTTCTGCACATTCTCATCGCCAAGGTGGTAGAACTCACGCTGCATTTCCTCGGTATAATCATCTTCAGAAATGTAGTCTTTGAAAGAATTATCATCATCTTTTACCCAGCATCCATATATACCGAAATTAAACGTTGGTAATTCCTGTGAAGCAGCATTATCGTATTGTTCTCTATCTCCGCTTACCACTTTGATTCCACCATCAGCAAGAAAATCCAGTCCGAAAGTGAATGTTCCCTCTTGCTTATCTACCGATAGTACATTGCCAGTACACATCTGTGCCACCTGCTCATTAGAGAGTTCGAGTTCGCTCTGCAGAGTGGATAGGTTATCCTCCATTAGCGAAACAGGAATATATAATACTCTGTTTGTCTTATCATCGAGCTGTACAAAGCACTGCTCCTTTCCAGGCATCTTTGTAATGATGACTTTACCACTACGCAACGTATTCTGTTCATCAGGCGTGAAATCCTCCAGGTCCGCCATTTCGCTTCTTGGAGCAATCAGTATATCCACCCCTTCTGCTCTTCTTTCTAATTTTAAGCGAGCCTGGATCGTTCTTTTAACCCCATCTCCTAAATCAACCCGAATAGGTAAGATTGGAGTCCAGTTACCACTCAACAGTTTATTCATAACCACTTCAGGAAGGTCATCCACCATCTCCTGTGAAAACCCTATACTTTCAAACTTCTTATAGGGTATCTCATTTTCTGCAAAAATCGTCTTCATCTTTTCTGTTTTTTGTTTTTGCAAAGATAGTTTCTTCCTTTGAAAGAATCCCCCTAAAAATTATAAACCTTTTATATTAACATTTTCAAAATCTTTTTCCACGGATTTAGGGGGTTTGACGTTTTGGAAATGTTAATATAAGACTTCCTTTTTTTTCACACGCCTTATTAAATAGGTTTATTCTATTTTTGCAGTATAAACAAAGAAGAATATGATAACAATTTTGAGATACATCTCTCTGCTTATTTTAAGTTCAAGCACCCTTCTATGTTATGCGCAAAATAAGTCGGATAATGATAACTTACAAGATTATTGGATAGACAAATATCTTAGTGTAAGTTTTCCGCTTCGTAACATCAAAGTCAACTCATCCTTCGGACGACGTAGAGACCCTATCACAGGTAAGACAAAAGATCACTGTGGTCTTGACTTAAAGGCACACTATGAGAAATGTCTTGCCATGTTTGACGGCAGCGTCCTTAACACCGGCAGTGATCCTACATCAGGCAACTATATCATCATGCAGCATGGCGATTACACTATCAGCTATTGCCATTTATCACAGATATGGGTAAGAAAAGGCGATAAGATATTTGCTGGTGATCCAGTTGGCGTTAGTGGTAATACAGGTCGTTCCACTGGAGCACACCTCCATATCACCAGCAGATTACGAGGAAGACTCGAGGACCCTTACAATCTCCTTACCTATATAAGGGATGTAAAGTTAGAATGTATCGCTGCCCTCCATGTCAACGAGAACACTCTCCTTTCCCCTAATGATTTCTTCAAGAAGTATGCCCATGCAGCCATGCGCCAGCAGAAGAAGTATGGTATCCCAGCCTCTGTCATCCTCTCTCAAATGGCATTAGAAAGTCACTGGGGAAGCAGTACGCTAGCCCAAGCAGGCTTTAACTATTTCGGTATTAAAGCTAACAGGAGTTGGCTTAATAGCGGCCTTCCTTATAGCGTCCATGATGATGACCTCAAAGGTGAGAAGTTCTGCAACTTTGCCTCCCCTGAAGCCAGTATGGAGTACCATTCCATGCTGCTGATGAGCGATCGTTACAAGCAATGCTGGCGTTACAGCTCCACCGATTTTCACAACTGGCTTGTCTCTATTAAATCAGCAGGCTATGCTACTGCACGAGACTATGTTCAGAAGTGTGAAAGCATCATTTTTAAGTATAAACTCTACCTCTATGATGCTGCAGCCCAAAAATTATGATATAGAATAATTGAAAATAAAGTATAAAATCAAATGAAGAAAAAGATCTTATTATTATCAGCTTACGCTGTCATAAGCCATTCCCTCTATGCCCAGGTCGTATATGGCACAGAAGAAAACATGTATGTGAAATCAATGTATGACAATCCCATCAGTCACATTGATAATCCCGAAGAGCCTGTAGTGCCAACAATAGAAGAACCACGCTACCAGCTATCAGGTCTTACAGACAATTGGTTTGTTTCCGCACAGACAGGTTTCCTCTCCTTCTTAGGATCTCCAGTCACCCATACCGATTTCAGCGGCAGAACCAAATTAGGTTTTGACTTTTCTATAGGCAAATGGCACTCTCCTTATTTTGGAACTCGTCTTGTCTATCAAGGTTTTAAGTTTATTGATTCACAGAAAACGCCCCAATCTTTTGGGAGTTATCATATCGATGCACTTTTCAATGTATCCTCTTTATTCCGTCCCTCTTTTGACACTCCTGCAAAATGGAATATAAGTCCATACCTCGGCGTCGGTCTTATAAGGCATAATAACCTCAAACGTTCATCCTTTGCTTTTTCTTATGGTGTTACAGGTAGTTATAACCTTAATGAACGTATTGCTTTATCTGCCACTCTCGGAGGAACAACAACTCATGGCAATTTTGATGGTTATGGCAATAAAAAATATTTTGCAGACAATCTATTGTCAGGTTCTATCGGTATAACAGTTGGTATCGGACACTTAGGATGGCATAGAAAGGAACAATTACATTCAACAATAGCTAACGAGGAGAATATAACCCATCCTACAGCTATCAATATTCCTTCCTATCCACGTAACAGCTATAACGGACTCCGCTCTCTTCAGGAAAGAATTGCTAACGGTGAAGGAAAAGATGGCACCAACAGTATTGATGATGACAATATCGCAAAGTTTGATGCACCTATCCTCTTCTTTTTTAAGCGCAATTCTACAGAACTCATCGATAAGCAACAATTTATCAATATAAGAGAGATAGCTGCAGCTGTAAAGGAATACGATTTAGATGTTCGTATTGTAGGTTCAGCCGACAGCAAGACAGGAACAAGTAAGCATAATCGTACCCTTTCCATCAAACGCTGTCGATATATAGCCAAACTGTTACTAAAAGCAGGTGTGCCTAGAGATAAAATGACAGCATCTATCAAAGGAGGGAACAGCTACTACAAGCCGTACACCGCCAATCGTCATACCTGCGTCATGCTATATAAAAAGAAGTAATAACAAAACCATCCAAACCAATAGACTATGGCAACATTAAGAAAAAATACGGATTATCGGATGACCGATATATCACCTCGTCTGCAAGATACGCTCAATGCCAATGGCATGCAGGCACATATTACCATGACCGATACAGGAGACTATGAATTAGTTACCTTATCGCATAATTCTTCCGAACCTCGTCGATACGCCCTTAACCAGCAGCAGGTTGAAAACTTGATGAACAGTGGCACCAATGTTTGGGATAAGAAAGCCTACAACACCTTTGTCAGCATTGTCAAAGATGACTATTATATACCAGGATCCTATGTTGCAGCAAGAAATGCCAACAGCCCTGTTAATATGGGCTTAGACGGTCATAGACTTGCAGATGGCGAATACGGATATAGAGAGCCACGCTTTTTCCGTCCTTTTGAAGGACCACGATTCGGTCGTTTTGATAGTATCATAGATGGCATCTTAGGCCTTGCAAGTGGTGGCAGGGTAAGGCGTATTGATGGTAGACCTTTCTATGCAAGCAGTGCACCAGTAGTTATAGACCGTCCTGATGGGCGTTTACGACCAGGAGAGTTAAAAACAGGAGCATACGGCTTTTATGATAAAGGAACAAGACAGAAGTCAGATGTTCTTCAAGATATGAGTATTAAGGAAGTCCAACCTCCCAAGATTGAACGTCCTAAAGGTCAGTCCGTGCCTCTTAACTCGATCACCTCGCCAGTCTATATGTCATCAGCAAAGTTCCAAGAAGTACTCTCATCACATGGCATTGTCATTGATGAGAAGAAGAATCTTTTGACCATCAAGTCATCAGAAGTGAACAGCAATCTTGAATACCAGCTGAAGCCTGAAGAGACTAAGAAACTCATAAGTGAAAAGTTCAAGTATAACGATAAGAAAGGTGTACACAACAAAGATGGCATCTCCGTCAACGAGAGACTTGCTATCTTAAATGCCGTTATAGGAAAGGATTTTAGTGACAAAATAACCACCGATAAACTAAATAGTAAAGACTATATCGACATCAAACTAAAGCCCGAAGTCGAGCAAGAGTTAGGTCTCCATAAGGAAGCTGCTAAGCAATACTTAGATTCAAAAGTAGATATCATAGACTTCAAAGCATCACGTGAAGACTATAGAAGCGGTTTCTTAGACCGTTGGAACTCTATTGGTGTTGTCGATGGTCGGTCACTTGATCCTGGCAAAGGTTTCTTTCTCCCAGTCAAAGATGGTCGTGCCGTATCAGTTGGTGAGATACAAGTATCACCAGTGAACGATGGTAAGAGTGCAACCACCTATCGTATGACGGCTATCATCAATAACCAAGTCATGTCGCACGATATCTCCAAGGATGACTACATCAAGTTTATTAACTATAACGACGAGTACCGTCTGAAGCTCTTCGATAAGAACTTCGATGAAGTTAAGATTAAGAGTGCATCTAATGGTATTATGGAAGATGGAATCCGCTCCGGAAAGCTGGACGAGACTACAGGCGTTGCTGTACTAAAAGGCAATTATAATCTTGTTAGCGATACAGCTACAGCTGCTATAACAAGTGCTATGGCATATAAAGATCAGATATCAGGTAATTATATGCTCACTATGCGAGAAAGCAAAGATATTGGAATGTGGTCATATAAGATTACAGAAGAAGACTATCTTGCTTTCAGGCAGGCTGACGACGATGGCAAGGCAAAACTCTTATCAACGCTTATACCAATCAAAGATGAGAAGGGGCAGTCACTATCTATCGTGAAGGCTGTCACCCTTCCTATTTCCACTGCCGAAAAGAATATCACTTCGTATTCAGAGAATACTGATATGAAGGAAACTACCAAAGAAGGTGTTAGTCGACCTTATAATGAAAGGATGGCAGAGGCACTTAACAAAACCCTCTTTAAGGACTCCGAACACATCAAGGCAGAAGCTCTTTCAGAAGGAGATGTTCAAGCTATCAGACAGACAGAGAGTAAGCTGGTACAAGAAGGTAAAGCACGGCCTTCGTTGGAGGAATTACGTCAGAATGTCAAGATAGCCCTCCAGGGCGAAGCTGGTGTGAATGGTGAGTCCTTAGAAAACCTAAAGCCCAGTAAGCAATGGGTTAGAAGTGGTGGCCATGGCAGAGCTACTGATGTAGGTGATATTGCTGTCGAGCGGTTACGTGATGCTGAAGGTAAAGTCATAGAAGGCAAATACAAGATGACCGCTGTCATTGATGGTAATGTATTCTCTCATGAGATTACCCAAAAGGATTTTGACAAGTTCCGTGCCGTCAATGATACCCAGCGTATGAAACTTTTTGATAAGATTTTCCCTGAAGTAGAGATGAAGACAAAGCCAGGTCATGGTTTCAACTTAGGAGCAGCTATTCTAGCAGCAGTATCTGTTGGGTTAGATGTTGTTGGTAGTGTTATGTCCGAGCCACGTTACCGCCCTGAACTTTATGCTAGCCGAGATGTCTATTCCAAGCCTGGTGTTGTCTCTCCTGAAGCCGTATCGGCAGCTCTTTATGAGGCGGAGAGTGAACCACTAAGAAGAGGTAACGGTGAAGGCAGAGGAATGGGTATATAGTAATTCTCAATATGTTAGATATGCTTAACAATGAATTTATACCATTCCAGACAGTGACAATCCGCCCTCACTGGGGACAGTTCTGTATTAATGAGTTTCCTGGTATCTTGCTTTGTATTGCAGGATCCTGGGTAAGTCGTTTTACGGACTTCGATTTTCACGAGTTTTTTATATGGCCGTCCTTATTCCTTACCATCTATCTGTTTTTTCAGATTGTCTACATGGCAAGGATTGAGTATGTTCTAACAGCAGAACAACTCATCACCTTACATGGTGTTCTTTCTCACTCAACAGACTACATCGAGCTTTATCGTGTCATAGACTATCAGCAACACCAATCTCTGCCACAGCAGCTGTTTGGACTGAAGACTATTACCATCTATTCAGGTGATAGGAACAATCCGAAGCTGAATATGATAGGTATAAAAGCAAGATTAGATATTGTTGGTGAGATACGCAAGCGAGTAGAGTTTAACAAGAAAAGAAAGGGAATTTATGAAATTACCAATAGATCATAGACGTATCCTTTTGCTTATAGCTCTCCTTTTAGGGACTATATCTTTATCAGCACAGGGACTTTCTTCGTCCAACCCTGCTGAATATGCAGCTATCATAGCAGGAGAGACACGGATAGATAGTCAGGTTGTAAAGCAATCAAGAGGTATGACTGCTATTGCTGCAGAACAGATGGCAATGGTTAAACTCAATACCAAGATGAAGAATTGGGAGAAGAAGTATAACGATTATCTAAAGACAGTTTCAGGCTATGCTTCAGCCATTAAAGCAGCTACTACTCTCTATTCTGATGGTATGCAGACCCTCACAGCATTATGGGATGTCCACACTGCCTGCAGAATCAATCCACAAGGTATTGCAGCCTCCCTTTCCATGAACAATCTCTATATGGAAACGGCAAGCGAGTTTATGCGAACCTATAAAACCTTGAAACAGGTTGTAGCCAAAGGTGGAGAAGGTAATATGCTTAGCGGTGCTGAACGCACGGAGCTACTATGGAATCTAACAGATAATCTAGCACGCCTAAATAGGAAGTTACGACTCCTGGCAGTGAGCATCACCATGCACTCTTTTGAAGATGTGTGGAATAGAGCCATTAATGGAAAGATAGGTAAATCCAATAAAATGTTAGCAGTAGAGTCTTCGAGACGAATGCGGAGAGCAATGAGCAATGTTGCTAAGTTCTATAGATACAGACAATCACATAAACCATGGGGCCAATGAAAACAATCATAATAAGAATAAACTTACTGATTTTCATGTTATTTCTTGCCTCGTTTACGAATATTCATGCACAGAACGGCCCCGATGGTGGTCGTGCAGCACTGTTTATTACTTATGCCAAGAAGGCCAAGAAGGCTATACGAGCCCAAGATGCGTTATTAGCAGTCAATCTTACAGGACATAAGTACCTAAAAGAGGAGGTTAAGGAAATAACAAACCTACAACTCCAATTCAATGAGTATCTTGACAGTTTGCAGGATGTTATCAACACTGCTGCTGATGTTTATGGTATTTATATGGAAGTCAACGAGACGTTGAAGAACTTAAAAGTAGTAAAGAGTATCGTTGTCAGGCAGCCGGCTAATGTATTAGCTGTGGCCTTATCTAGGTCTAAAAACAATATTTATCATGATCTTATAGAAAATGGTACTAAAGTAGCAGGAGATATAGAGCATCTATTTCCATTTAGCAAAGATCCTGATAAGAGGACAAAGCTAACGCAATACGAAAGGATCAAGATAATGGATAATATACGCTTAAATCTACGTGCTTTAAACGTAAAGCTACGAACGTTAAGCAGACTTGTCAACTATACAACCATAATGGATTCATGGTATGATCTAAAAGGAACTGGTAAAGAATACCAACCACGCAAAATGAGGACAATTACTAACGACTGCTTAAAAGCATGGTCTAGGAAAGCTAAAAGTGTAAAATATTAAAAGCAATGGAAGAAAGTAAAGAAATACAAGGAACGTACAGTATATTCAGGACAACCATA
>ERZ773233.859-NODE-859-length-18659-cov-5.925177_pt1 | contig 18659 bp, 25 predicted proteins | sample MGYA00580991_ERZ773233 | MGnify/ENA primary metagenome ERZ773233 (study PRJEB29015, sample SAMEA2738178) | human oral metagenome | biome: human oral; feature: human-associated habitat; material: saliva | place: China | collected 2161 ...
GTGAAGTCTTTCCATGATCTACATGGGCGATAATTGCGATATTTCTAATTGCCATCTGTTTTTTGGTATAAAAAATAAAAAACCAGAATCAGATTTCTTGGTTTTTTCTCTAAAATCAAGCATTCTGAAATTGGTCTGAGTATAGCGAATTGAGGAACTTTTTCAATAAAAAAACTTTTTTCATTTTGAAGAGCTAGTTTATTAGTTTATTTTATGTGTTATTGTGCATCAATCTCTTGACATTTTGTATAATATAATTATAGTCTATTTTATAAAACAAAAATGTTCCACTAAAACTTATTGAGAAAATGAAAAGGATATTCTTTTTAAGCCTGCTAGCTCTTGCCTCCTGCAGTTCTCACTCTCCAGTAAGGAAGGTACTTGGAGAAGATGGGAAAGTACATGTACTACTTTCTCCTGATGCTGATATCCAAGACTATGGGAATGGAGTCTATCACTTCATGTATAATCATAATCTTTTTCCAAGAGCGTTGTCAGCATTTATAGCTGCGCATCCAGAGCTTGAAGTTCTTGCTATTTCTGGAGATGCTGCTAAAGTTTATGGTCAAAATTCTGGATATTTCGTAGTCTTTAAAAAAAAGACTATAGAGTAGTCTTTAGCAGCTAATCTCTGCTAACAACCACAAAAATTAAAGCTGACTTCATCTTGAGGTCAGCTTTTTTTGGTTAAAAATTCATACTGAAATGTTTTAATCTTGAAAAAAAAAGCAAAATTCTTATACTCCTTGGGATTTTATTTTTGTATATTATTACTCATGAGAATACCTATCGGAATATCAAACAGACACGTACATCTGTCTCAGGCAGATGCTAATACCCTTTTCGGATCAAACTATGAATTGACTCCTATCAAAGATCTTTCTCAACCAGGACAGTTTGCTTGTGCTGAAACTGTTGTAATCAAAGGGCCAAAATGACAAATTGAAAAGCTTAGAATTCTTGGACCTTATAGAAAATTTTCTCAGGTAGAAATTATGCTTTGAGACAATTTTAAGCTTGGAACTCAAGCTCCTATTAGAGAATCTGGAGATCTTGAGGGATCTGAGGCAATTACTTTGATTGGTCCTGCAGGAGAAGTTGAACTAAAACAATGACTTATTGTAGCAAAAAGACATATTCACATGTCTGTAGCTGATGCAGAAAATTTTGGGGTAACAAATGGACAAATCGTAAAAGTAAAAACCAACGGAGAAAGAAGTCTGATTTTTGATGAGGTTGTTATTAGAGTATCAGATAGTTATGCTCTGGATATGCACATTGATGTAGAAGAAGGAAATGCTGCTGGGCTCAAGCAAGGTGATCGAGGAGAACTCATCAAAGACTAATATTTAATTTTGTTGGTTAAACTCAATGAAAAAGATTATACGAATAATTGTAATTGCACTTATCATTGCTGCTGGAATAGCTATTGTAATTTTAGGAGGATTAGATCCTAAAGATAGCTGTTTGGATCAAGGAGGATCTTATGATCATCAAACAGGAATGTGTAACAAATAATTTTGTCCCTTAAGTCATATGAAAATGCAAAAAAATATACAAGAGCTTATTAATCTTGAGATGCAGAGGCAATCTGTAGGTATTGAACTTATTGCAAGTGAAAATTACCAATCTTTTGCTGTTCTAGAGACACAAGCTTCAGTTTTTGCAAACAAATATGCTGAGGGTTTCCCTGGAAGAAGATACTATGGAGGACAGGAAAATACTGATCAACTAGAACAGCTTGTTATCAATCATGCGAAGGAGATCTTTCATGCCGATCATGCTAATGTGCAAGCGCTTTCTGGAGCAGCTGCGAATCTCTGTTTCTATAGTGCAGCTATGGAGCCTTGAGATCATATTCTTGGTATGGGAATGGGATTTGGAGGACATTTGACACATGGGGCACCAGTCACCTTTATTTCGAAGGTTTTTAATTTTCATAGTTATGGGACTTTGCCTGATGGGTTAATTGACTTTGATCAAGTTCGTTCTTTAGCCTTGGAATTTAAACCAAAAGTTATTTTGGCAGGTTTTAGCGCCTATCCCAGAGAACTCAACTATGCAAAATTTGTAGAAATCGCAAATGAAGTTTGAGCTATCGCTTATGCAGATATTTCACATATTGCTGGATTTATTGCCGCTTGAATCCTCAAAAATCCTCTCGATTATGGTTTTCATGCTATGATGACCACGACTCATAAATCACTTCGTTGACCAAGAGGAGCCTTGATCCTTAGCAAGGGAAAAGTATGAAATCCACTCAAAAAACCTGAACCAACGATCGAAAATCTTCCTACGAGGATTGATCGTGCGGTGTTTCCTGGAATGCAAGGATGACCCCATATGAATACTATCGCTGCTATTGGTGTAGCTCTTCAAGAAGCTCAGACCCCAGCTTTTGTGGATTATGCAAAGCAAGCTCTCGAAAATGCTCAGATTATGGCACAGGAATTTCTCAGACGCTGATATCAGCTTGTGACTTGAGGGACTGAAAACCATATGATCATCCTGGATTTTTCACAAGAAGAGTTTGATGGAGGAGAAATTGAGGAGATTTTGGATCGTGTAGGAATTTCTGTTTCTAAATCACTTATCCCAAACGATCCTCGCCCCGCCTTTCGCCCATCAGGAGTGAGAATTGGAACTCCAGCAATGACTACCAGAGGAGTAAAATCTAAAGACATGATTCAAATTGTTGATTTTATTGATCAAGCAATAAAAAAAAGAGATAATCCTGATTCACTTGCCGAGATTAAATCTCAAGTAAAGGATTTTGCACTAAAGTTTCCTCTTCCGTAAACAATATAACAAAAAAAGAAAACTGACCTCAAAAGTCAGTTTTTGGTTTATTTTAATTTTCTTCAATACTAATGTTTCGCTAGGAATTCTGCAATTTTCTTTTCAAGATTTTTCTTGTAATTTACTCCTTCAAAAAGTCTTCCCATATCAATTCTATTGATTTTTTGGTTGAGTGGCTGGATATTGGTCTCACCTGCAGTTGCAAGTTGATTGAGGATAAGACGAGCTTCTTTTACTTTCTTGAGATAGGAAAGAGACCAATGCAATTCAGAGCTTTCATCCAGTTTTTTACCTTCGATCATCCTGATTAAAACAGCGATGGCTTCTCCATTGGTTAAATTTCCATCTGGATTGAATTTTCCTTCAGATCCATTGAATAATCCATACTGACAGGATTGGAGCATAGTTTGATAAAGGTCTGATTTTTGATATTTTTCAATATCTGAGAAACTACAAGTAGTCTCATCATTTACCTTGCGAGCTAGTCCTTGTTGCTCGGCAAATTTAACAAAGAATTTTGAAGCTTCTGCTCTTGTAATCAAATTATTTGGAAGAAAATCATTGAGTTTTGGAAATTTAGTCATCCCTATAGAATGGAGAAAGTCTACCACGCTTTGATCAGAAGAATATTCTAGCCAAGTATTTTTAGCAACTCTTTCATCATTTGCTAGAAATTCGAGAAAATCTCCTCAGCGGTCATTCGCAAAAGTTGGAGTCATAAGTAATGATCAAAGAAGAAGTGCATACAAAAGTTTTTTCATAGCAAGAGAGAAGAAATATAAAGTTTGGTAAAGATAAATAATTTTGTCAAAAATGCAAGGAATTTCTTTTTATTCTTGATTTTTGAGTGAGAATTGAGAGAATGGATCAGATTTTTCTTTTTTTTGTGAAGAAGTTTTTAATTTTGAGATAGTAAAAATGGCTAAAATACTCTTTCTCATTGCTCCTTCGGAAGGGAAGGCTGAATGAGGAGAAAATAAGGCTGAAAGTCTGACTTTTGATTTTGAAAAACCTCTGGATATCGCAATCTCAGCAAGTGAAAAGGATTTGAAATGCAAAGGAAAAAGATATGAAGAAGCGCTTTGGCTCAATCAAAACCTACAAAAGTCCCCTACTCTCCCTGCGATCTTGCGTTATAACGGCGTAATGTATAATCATATCAATTATCAGAATATGAGTTCAAAGGGAAAGAAGTTTTTTGATGCGCATTTTCTGATCTTATCGTGAATGTATGGGCTTTTGAGACCACAAGATCTTATTGCAAATTATAAACTGCCTATTGAGACTAGGGGTTTATACCAGTTTTGGGGAGAAAAGATCATTGATGCGATTATCAGTTTAAAACCGCAAAAGGTTTATAATTTACTGCCTTGATCCTATGAAAAACTTTTATGCCTCAAAAAAAGAGAAAAAAGCCTGACTGCCGAGGGAATCGAAATCATAAAACCAGATTTTTCTACCTTTGCAGGAGAAAAACTTACTCACTATACCAAAATTCTCAGATGAGACCGAATTAGGCAACTTTGTGAAAGTGATAGTTTTAATTTATAATAGATGGAAAAAATGAATAATTGGATTTTTGAGATGATTGGAATTATAGCGGGAATTTGTATTGCACTCCCCTCTATTCCTCAAATATTCCAAACACGAAAAACTAAGGAGGTAAAAGGACTCTCTCCACTAATGTTTGGGCTCCTGGCAATGGGAACAGGATGTTATTTTGTATACGGACGATATTTAGGATCAGTATCTATGATGCTTTTTAATGCAATTAGCGTAATATCCGCTCTCATAATGCTCATTCTGATTTGGAAGTATCGTAAATAATAATCCTTGACATCTTGATGAAAATAATTATACTTCGTGGTGCAGTTGCTGGGAGTTTTCCTTATTTAGCAAACTCAACTGTGATAGAAGAGAATAATCTTTTCATCAACTATCTTGTAAAATAAGGCCTATGTATTATGCATAAAAAAACAGCTTTGGATCACTATCCTAAAAATATCTCTGAAAGGATTGATCTTCTTTATCAACGTATTACTCAACGCCAAAATTTACCTCCAAGTCTAAAACCAGTTTTAAGGAAGATTCTCTCCTCTGCATATTCCCAACTCTTTCAGTGGATTCCTCCTAATCCTGACAAGCCTGTTCGTTTCTTTCATCAGGATAATCCTGAGCATCTTTTACTCGGTTGTTTTTTAGATCAACTAAAATGGGCACAATATACATTTGGATATATCCTCGAACCTGGGTATACTAAACATGATCCAATATTTGTATTTGTAGAAGAAACCGGTGAGAAGTCAGATTTGCATTCATATCATGAAAGACATTGGAAAAATGCCCTCTTTCGTTATGCTAGTGGAGAGGATTTGGACGGTAAAGAGTATATGTATCATATACTATTTCTTTCAATGCTTCAAGGGTGGATACTATCTTTGAAAAATGCGTTGCATAATCAGTTCTTTAAAGAGTTTGATTATAAGGCTTGTTTTGCTCTTATTTACTTAATTGCTAGTCCTTTCTTGTATGAAACTAAAGAGGGAGATGAAGTCTTTGACCTGCTGCTTCAAGCACTAGTCCGCATGAATAACAATCAAGAACTTTCTGTAGAATTTTTTAAGAAAATTGATCCACATCAGTGGGAAGTAATTTACGAAAGGATCTCTCAGATTTAATTCCTTCAGAAACTTCGAAAAACTACCTCTTTTCATAGCGACTAAGTATCTAAGTAAAAGAGCATTTTACTAGTATTCTAGTGAGATGCTCTTTTTCCCTAATAATAAAAATATAAATTTTGAGGCAAAATGAGAATCGGAAGTCTTGCTTTTTATATCTATTTGACTATACTCGGAGTCAGTTTTTTTCTATTTTTTTGAGTGAAAAAACTTTTAGTATTATAAATATATAAAATATGCTTGGTATTATACTTGGAATTTTGATGTTTATGTTTTTGGTGATTATCCATGAGCTTGGGCATTTCTGGGCAGCAAAAAAGTCTGGGGTAAAAGTAAAAGAATTTGGAATCTGAATTCCTCCAAAGATTTGTACTTTGTGGAAGGATAAATCAGGAACTGAATATACACTTAACTGGATTCCTCTTGGAGGATTTGTTTCGCTCAAAGGGGAAGATAGCAGTGAAGAAGATTGTGAGGATAAAGATACTTTCATGGCAGCAAAGCTGTGGAAGAAGCTTATGATTATCGTAGCTGGAGTTGTGATGAATTTGATTACAGCATTTGTAATTTTTACAGTGATTTTTACTATAGGAGTTAGGCCTATCAGTATCGTACCCAATGAAGTTGCTGGGATTAAAGCTGAAAGTTTCTTAACACCATCAATAGATTTTTTGACAAAAGAGGGACTTTTGACTGAAAATGAGCAAAAAAAGCCACTCATTATTGAGTGAGTTCTCAGTTGATCACTAGCAGAACAGCTCGGACTTGACATTGGAGATCAAATCAGTATGATTAATAATCTTCCTGTTTCTCCCTATACGATTGGAAATATCCTCTCAAAACATACGCTTATGACTGGAAATACTCTGGTAGTAAGTGGAGAAAACTCAAATGGAAAATACACCAAAAATCTGACTTTTGACTGTGATAAGGATTGTTTTTTGGGAGTTAGTTATGAAATGCCAAACATAACCATCAAAATGCCTTTTCATAAATCGCTTCTTGCTTCTCTCAAAGAGATAAAAGGAGAACGAAATATGGTTTTAGGGGGTATCTTTGCGAAACTCTTTTCAACAAAAAAGTGAGTTTTCCTAAATACACTTAAACAGCTTACAGGTCCGGTTGGTGCGATCAAAATTGGAGAGAAGCTCTTTGACCAAGGTGGTCGATTGATATTCCTCGGATTTGGAGCAACGATTTCTTTGGCGCTAGCTTTTTTCAATATCTTACCAATTCCAGCGCTAGATGGAGGAAGATTTTGGACAAGTATTATTCAACATTTGAGTGGAAGTAAAGCAAAACATTTTGCCAAGTATGAGTGATGGGTAAATATGATTTTCTTTTGCCTATTAATACTAATGGCAATTGTAATCTTAGTCAAAGATCTTATTGTTTGGTGGAATGTAAGTCTTCCTTTTATCGGATAAGGGAGCTCCTAGATCTCAAGTATTTTTAGTTATTTCCTCCAAAGTGAGGAAACAATAGACTTGTGCGTCAGGATTTTATTTACGATGAATACATGAATAGAATCTGATTTTTTGTACTGTTATTATTGACAAGTATTGGACTTTTTACTTCAAGTGCGTACGCTGTAGCTTTACAATCAGAAAATAACTCTGGCAATAAGCTCGCTGAACAAACTACTGGACTCCTAGCTGGAGGAAGTGGTAGTATTGAATTACCTTTTGTAGATGCTGAGAAGATTAGAGAAGCATGGCTTAACTGGCACAATGAAGAAAGAACTTCTAAATGACTTGAAAAATTGAACTATCAGAGCGATCTGGAAAGAACGGCAACTGATCGATCAACGAGTCTTGTCGAGAAATACACAGGGCATAAAAGGCCAGGAATGAACGGTTATTATAATTATAACGCTATCAAAAAATGGTTTAGTGAAAGAGGTGTAAATTTTATTGATATGACTGGAGCAAAATCTCTTTTTTCAGAGAGTATTGGATATAGATATTACAAATGTAGTAGTGGAGACTGTACAGAAACTGCAATTAAATCATTGAGAAAAATCTTTGATGGATATCTCAAAGAAGGAACTGGTGGTGTACACTACAAAGCTATCGTAATGCCTCACTTTACTCAGATGGGAGTTGGTGTTAAGGTGAATCCTCAGGATAATATGATTTATGCAACACTTCACTACGGAGTTAATCTACAAAAATAGGAAAAAAGTCTGATCTTTAAACTAAGGTCAGATTTTTATTTTTTTTAAAAAAATTGACTATTTTTATATTAAAATGTGTTTTTCTTGCTATTTTGGAGAATTTCTGTAAGATTATGAATGTTGTTTTATATTATCTATTAAACTTATGCAACTAACAAAAATCATTGCAACCGTAAGAGACAATTATGAAATTGAAAAAGTTATTGAGCTGAATAAAGCTGGAGTAGATGTTGTGAGAATTAACTTTACTCATGCAACTCCTGAAACAGCTGGTGATTTGATTTCTCAAATTGTTGACCTTAACAAACAAGGAAAACTCAATGTATCTGTTCTTTTGGATACTAAGGGACCAGATATTAGAACTGGTATTAGAGAAACTCCACTTTCTCTCAAAAAAGGAGAAATTTTCAATATCTATGTAGATCAATCAAAATTGAGTCAGAATTCTGATATCTATTGTGATTATCCAAATATTATTACTGATTTGCCTGTAGGATATCAGATTGTTGTAGATTCTGGTGCAGCATTGGCAGAAGTAGTTGAGATTTTTGAAGATCATATTGCTGTAAAAATCAGTGCTGATGTTGAAATTGGATCTAGAAGACATCTTAACTTGCCAGGTATGAAAATTAAACTTCCATCTCTTATCGAAAAGGATAAGACAGACCTCTTGTTTGGAATCAAAGCAGGAATTAACTATGTAGCAGCTTCTTTCATCAGAACTGGTGAAAATGTGAAAGAAATCAGAGAATTTTTGGATGCAAATGGAGGTTCACATATCAAAATTATTTCAAAAATCGAAAATCAAGAAGGAGTTGAAAATCTAGAAGAAATTGCTCAATTCTCTGATGGAATTATGATTGCGAGAGGAGATCTTGGAATCGAGCTTCCTATCTGGGAACTTCCTGTATATCAAAAGAGAATCCTTGAGATGGCACATCTTTATGGAAAGCCAGTAATAATGGCAACTGAACTTATGAAAAGTATGGTAAAGAATCCTTTCCCTACTAGAGCTGAAGTTTCAGATGTTTTCAATTCTGTAATGGCTAGAGTAGATGCTGTAATGCTTTCAGATGAAACTGCAGTTGGACTCTATCCTGTAAGAACTGTAGAAATTATGGCAAATACGGTTCAAGAAGGAGAAAAAGAAATCTATGATGAACATGATGACTTTGACTTACTTACTGATGATGAAACAGAACAGAGTAAAAAAGGGATAGCAAGACATGCTTTGTTGATGGCAGATGAATTTGCAGCAAAAGCTATTATTGTATTCTCTTATTGAGGACGTTTGGCAAGTTACCTTTCTGCATTCAAACCTAATCAACCTGTTTTCTCATTTACTGAGAATGTAAATACTCACTACTCTCTTGGAGTGAACTATGGTGTTTTCTCTAAAAAAGTTGATGGATTGACAGGAAAAATGTCTGAAGATCAAGAAAAGGCTATTGCAACACTTAAAGCTGAAGGAATTTTGGAGGCTGGAGATGCTGTAGTTGTAGTTGGAGCTAGAGATCATAATGGAGAAAAACAACCTCAAATGAGAGTTGTTAACGTGAAATAAGTTATTCACTAAAAAAGAAAAAAGACTGAACCATAAGGGCAATCAGTCTTTTTTTGTTAACTTTCTTATTTTATGAGAGGATTCTCCCCTTTGTCGTTTTTGTAATTTTTCAAAGCTTGAGAAGGAGAGGCTCAATATCTTCTTCTAATGTCTTTTCGCTAACCCCAAGCTGAATAGCAAGACTTTTTAGTCCCAAAGGACGATCTGCATTTTCTAAGATTTCAAGATATTTACTATGAATAGGCATCATTCCCCCATCTTGAATCTGCGTATGAGCTAGGAAATTAGATCGATCTTGTGGAGTCAAAATTTTTAACTTTTTACTAATTAAATAATCTCTAATTTTTACAGCAAGATTGTGAATTTCTCTAGGAACTGGAGCTACTTTTTTACTGATCTCTGATAGGAGAGATGATTGATAATTGACTTGGTAGAAAGCGAGATATTGACTCAGAATTTTCTTCTTTTCTTCCAGAGTATAATCCATAAAATGAAACTGATAAATGAATCTATTTTTCATCGGGTGAGAGAGCGATTCTGGCTTTGTAGTAGCTCCAATAAGGGTAAAAGGATTGATGGGAAGCCTGATACTTCATCATTCAGGCATCACCATATCAATCAGAAAATCCTCCATAGCAATATACAATACTTCTTCAATAGTTGGCTTTAGACGATGGATTTCATCGATAAAAAGAATATCTCCTGCATTGAGACTATTGAGTACGCTCACCAGTTCGCTTGGTTTGCTCAATGCATATCAGGTAACTACCTTCAAAGAGGTTCCCATCTGCTTGGAAAGAATCCCAGCAAGGGTCGTTTTCCCAAATCCACTTGATCCTGAGAACAAAATATGTCCTAACTCCCCTGCTCTGAGTTTTGCACTTTCGATTGCTGTTTTTAAAACAGCTTTGATTGGCTCTTGTCCGATAAAAGTATCAAAATCTGTTGGCCTCTGAGAAGCTGGAGATGATGTTTGTGATGTTGTAGCGATTCTTTTGATTTCCATAATCAAAAAAAGCAAAGTAAAACCTTGCTTTAGACTATAATGAAATGAAGAGAAAATAAAAGGAAATCTTTATTTGATCGCAAAGATACGATCTTCATACGCATCATGATCAGAATGGAAACTATCTACTTCCCACCCCTCTTTAGTTCTAATAACAAGAAGACGGTCTTTATTAGTAAGATAAAGCGCATAAACTTCTCCATTTTTCCAAATTTGATTTCTCATTATTATAGGATTAGAAAACGCTGATAAAACAGATTCTTTATTACTTCATACTGTAAAAAATTCTATAAGATCTTTACTAAGCTTCTTTGAATTTGCTATAGTATAACCAAAGGTATTTAAATTTTCAAATATCTTCTGAATAAGCTCTTCTCTTGGCATTTCTAGCGAAAGAGAGTGAAGTGATAAATCATGCTTTGAATGAAAAGGAGTAATGATTTCAGATTTTTCTACTTTTTGTTCTTGACTATTTTCAAAAACCTCAGCGAAAACTTTCTGATCCTCATCTATAATTTCTAATCCTAAATCCTCAATCAAATCAAGAAATTTACCCTCATCTTCTACTTTAATCAATCTATTTTCTCAAAAATAATCTGACTTTTTGAATGGTTTCTGATTTTTAACCAAACGTACTATTTTTCTGATCAATTCCTTTTGAGACGGAAGATCAAGGCCAAAAGTGAGAATTGCTTTCTTGATCATTTTTTCTTTTTCCGGAGAAATCTTAGTTTGGACTGCTTCCAACACACTAAGAAATTGTCTATCTTTCTGATCTCTTATAAAGGGACTTTCTAATTTTTCTTTTTCAGCTAATTGTTTATTATGTGATTTTTCAAAAGCATCTTCCAATTCTTTTCGTACATATTTTCTATAAATCTCAAAAATTGTTTTAAGAATAGGGACTAATTTAATATAAATTATCATGAAAACTTCATTATAAAAGCTCTCTTCTCCTAATTCTCACTGTGAAAAAAGCATGTTTAAATCCTGATGTAACAATTCTGTTAATGTTTGTTGTAATTTTGTAATAAAATTTTCTCTAATCTCCTTATTAAATTTTTTGGAATTAATACTATTATAAATTCCCTTTGAAGCGAGAGGATATTGCTCCAAAAGAAACTTTCCTGCCTCTTTTCTCTCATAATAAAGAGCATCTCTAAGCTCTTCAGGCTGTTGTTCTTCAGGAAGAAAATCGGAAGCGACATCCTTTGTAATTTCTGGAATAAGAGATAACAAAAAATTTTCTTGTGTTTCTTCATACTGTGTAGACCTCGTCTTCTTTCTTAGAATTTTTTCAATAATCGTCGAAAGTCTATCCTGATACATTTGCCATTCTTCTAGATCTTCATCCTCTTCAGCTTCAATCATCTTTTCCTGTTCCCATTCTGATAATTTATCCAATATATTAGCTCCATAGTAAGCATTAAGTAAAGAAACAAGATCCATCTTTAGTTTTTTTCCGTCAGATCCTTTGAATGTTCATTCATGAAAAATCTTTTTAAGCTCTTCGTAGTTATCTTCCTCTAAAGCATTAAGTAAAGCTTCTTTAGTTTTCTGAAATTTAGAATTTTTATAATCACTTAAAAGAGATTCTTTCTGTTGAAAAAAATCTTCATCGTTCTGTAGATCTTTTTTAAAAGGGTTCTTCGTCCCTCAAAAGTGAGATAAATTTTTCATATTCTTCATACGAAATAAAATTTACCTCTAGTATATTGATTTGTTCTTTAAAAAGCAAATTTTTAGATCTTTTTACTTAAGTCCTAAAGTTCGATAGAGAGAGGAGATCAAGTGATACTGAATAGTTCGATCAAAAACTTTAGGAGAAACAGAATCAAAAGTCTGATTTTTGAGCTTTTTTACTCCTTGAATAATAGATTCAGGACTCTTGGGAGCAATAAAAACAACCTTGCCAAAAACAACCTCTGGAATAGATGCGATGCGTGTTGTAATCAAAGGGATCTGCATCTGACAAACTTCACTATGCACCGATCAGAAACCTTCAGAAAGTGAAGGTGCAATTACTCCATCAACCTGAGAAATAAGCGCTCTTAATTCGCTTTTTTCTAGTCAAAAATGCAGGCGAATGCGCTCTCCTTGATCGCTTGGTAAGGTATCAATTAGATTTTGCAATTGGAGTCTGATTTTCACTCCCCTCTTCGCTGGGATAAAGTTGAAGATAAACTGCAAATTTGGATAAGTTTGAAGTAATTCTGGCAAGGCAATAATCAGCTGATCTATCCCTTTAGAAATCCCCGTATGACCGAAATAAAGGAGATTCCAAAATCATTGAAGATGAAAAAGTTCAGAAATCTGATTTTTTTCTTCTATTTTTACTAGATTTGGATCTCGAAATGAAAGATCCACTCCATTATGAATACAATGATTTTTCTCGTCAGGGATAGCGTAAACAAGCCTAAGAGAGTTGAAGGTATACAGCGATACACAATGGAAGGCATCAAATGGAAGCTGGAAAATCAACCGTTCAAACATACGATAAATCCATCACTTCCACCATCCTTTATACTGATGCCAAAGCTGGGCAAAAATTTCATGCACCGTGATAAGCACTTTTTTGCCAAAGAGCTTTGCTAGAAGAGAAGCTGGGATTGCTCATCAGTAGGTACTCGTATGGATAAGGTCTATTTGTTGATTTTTAAGAATCTGAGCTCACTTGAACAACGCCTGAAGCATAAACGAAATTCTTCATTTTCCAACTCTATAAATCTCAAGATCATCATGTTTTTCATAGGTGGGAAGATTTGGATCAAAGTGTGAAGTCAGAATTATTACTTTTTTACCAGATGCAACTGTGCGTGAGATAATCTGCTCAAAAACAGTCTCAACCCCTCATCTATGGGGGAGATAGTAGTCTAGAATATATAAGACAACTGGCTTCATATCTCATAAGCATAAGGTAAAAACTTAGTATAGCCGTTTTGAATCTTTAATTTATATTTTTTGTCTCACCAATCTTTCTGATGCTGAGATCTTCTCAATTTCAAGCTCTAAATAGTTTCCTAGATCGAGTTCTGATATCCATTTTGGTCGCTCAATCACGATATATTCAAATTCTGCTATCTGAGAGAGAATCCCCTTTTGTACTGCTTCTGATAAAGAATTGAGCCTATACATATCGATATGCAAAAGTTTATCCTCATAGATATTGACATAAGCATAAGTTGGACTTTGAACGATTTGAGGATTGATTCCGATCTGCTCGGCAAAACCTTTGATCAAAGTTGTTTTTCCTGCTCCAAGATCTCCATGAAGGAGCAAAATTTTATGATTTTTTGCAAGATCTTTCCCTAAATCATGCATTTGTTCTGGAGATTGGATATTCCACATTGTAGGAAAAATAGAAATAAAATCTGAATTCTGATTTTGGATTATAATCTCTCATAAACGATATATCCACGGAGAAATTCTAGTTGAAAATAGTCTTTTTGTTGTTATTGCCCAGAGTATAGGCTTTCTCTGCAAAGTTTCAAGCTTTTTTGATCAAAAAAAGAGATGAATCTCATCTCTCTTTCCTATCGTTGTCCAATGACTAATATTCGATTTTGTCAGATTTCTTTTGCCATTCTTCAAAAACTTTTATTGCATTTTCCCTACCAACTTGTTCTATTGGAAGAGATCTAATCTCTAAGTCCTTTTTGAGTTCTTCATAAATGAAGTCATCATCAAATCCGATATTTGCTGCATCTACTCTGGTATTTGCATAATAAATTGCCTTAGGTCTTGCCCAATAAATCGCACCAAGACACATAGGACATGGTTCACAACTAGTATAAATAATACAATCATCAAGCTGGAATGTCCCTAGATTTCTGCATGCATCTCTGATAGCAACAACTTCTGCATGTGCTGTTGGATCGTTTTCACTGGTTACATGATTTGCTCCAGATCCAACAATTTTACCATCCTTTACGATAATTGCTCCAAAAGGGCCTCCCTTCCCTGATCTCATATTCTCCAAAGAGAGCTCAATAGCTTTTTCCATAAAATATTCGTGGTTCATGTTTTTAGGTATAATAAGATAAAAAATCAGATTTTTATTCTAATAACTCTTCTCAATAGGAATTATCGAACAAATGCAATTTTTTTGTATACTTCATCAAGTTTTGCTTGAGCTATTGCTCATGCTTGAGCTGAGTGCTTTTCAAGCAAAGCTGTGATTTCATCATCTGAAATTTGAGCAAAACACTGCTGAATTGGCTCTAACATTGCAGACATCTTTTCGTAGAGGTATTCTTTGGCATATTTGTATGAAAGTCCTCAAGCCTGATATTTAGCTCTCAACTCTGCATCCTCTTCGGGAGTAAGGAAAAGATGCAAAAGCTGATAGACATTACAAGAATCTGGATCTTTAGGTTCTTCTACAGGTATTGGGGAAGTTGGGATTTGTTTGATTTTTTTGAGTAAGGCATTTGGCTCCTCGAGGAGACCGATATAATTATTGTAAGACTTTGACATTTTACGACCATCGGTTCCGATAATCGTAGCAAGGGATTCTTGAATATATGGCTCAGGAAGTTTAAAAGTATCTCCATACGCATTATTAAATTTTTGAGCAATATCTCTTGCATATTCCAGATGCTGTTTTTGATCCTTTCCTACTGGAACGATATCGGTATCATACAGCAAGATATCTGCCGCCATCAAAATAGGATAACAGAATGTTCAAACTCAGAGTTCCCCTGCTTTACCTTTCGCAAGGTGATCTTTGTAAGAGTGCATCCTCTCCATCGTTCCCATGATAGTCAAACAAGTCAGAACCCAAGAAAGCTGAGCGTGCGCAGGAATCAGCGCTGGATTATAAATCAAAGTATGATCTAGATTTACCCCACAAGCCAAATAGAGCTTTGTGATAGTAAGAGAGTTTTGCAAAAGCTCTTGAGGATTGTGTGTTTGAGTAAAACCATGCATATTTGCCAAAAAGAGAAAGAAATCTGACTCAGATTCTGTTTGCTGGAGTTGAAGAAAAGGCTTGATCGCTCCAAAATAATTTCCGAGATGAAGCTGTTGCCCTGTAGGTTTGAGTCAGGTTAAAATTCTTTTTTTCATATTAGACAATATAATTGAGTAAAAAAATTAGCTAATTCGATCCTCGAAAACTCTATAATCATGCTGAATTTGAGCATCCAATTTGAGTTTTTTAGTAATATTTTTGATTGCATAAATTGCAGTAGCGTGATCTTTTCCACCAAAATAATCTCCGATTTTTTCCAAAGTCCAGTTGAAATGCTGTTTGGCAATATACATGAGGAGTTGGCGGGCTGTTGTAATCTCCTTTTTCCTACTATCAGACTTGAGGTCTGCAATCGCAATATTATAATACTCAGCTACAATCTCTACTAAAGTGTCAAAATTTTTGGTAGACTTTTTATTTTGCTTGAGAAGATTTTCGACATTAGGAGTTGAAGGATCAATAGCAAATCCCAGCGTAGTAAGGGTATCTAGCACATCTTGATGAGAAATCTCCTGTCCTGAAAGTTGCTGACGAGTCAACAAAAGATTTAAGGCTCATTCAAGTTCTCTGACATTACTTGTTACATATTGAGCAATAAGGGAAAGATATTCAAATTCGATTTGCATACCTTTGACTTGGAGTTTTTCCTGCAAGATGGCAATTCTTGTTTCAAAATCTGGTGCCTTAATATCAACCACCAATCCAAGTCAGAATCTTGATTTTAATCTTGGTTCGATTTGAGAAAGCTCTTTTGGAGGGCGATCTGAAGAAAGGATGATTTGTTTTTTTCTCATATGAAAATCATTGAAAATATCATGAAGGACTTCTTGTGTCCTATCCTTTCCAGCCAAGAACTGAACGTCATCGATCAAAAGCACATCAATAGTTGCCATTTTCTTGTGAAAAGCATCCATTTTATTGGATCTGAGAGCTGTAACGATCTCCTCAATGAGCTTGGTTGCAGGGAGGTAAATTACGACTTTATCTGGGAAGTTTTGCATAATTTCATTTCCTACTGCTTGCATAAGGTGTGTCTTTCCCAGTCCTACATTTCCATAGAGAAAGAGCGGATTATACGCAGTTCATGGAGCTGTAGCTACAGCTTTGGCAGCGGCAAAAGCCATCTGATTTGTGGCTCCTGCAACGAAGGTATTAAAACGATATTCTGGCAAAAAAAGAATACCAAAATACTGATTCAATTCATTTTTTATACTTGGATTGAGGGGAGAACCTACATGAGAGTCAGCTTTTTTTTCTTTTTTGGGAGACTGAATATTGAGAAAAGATTTTAGATCAATCAAAAGATGATTCTTTTCATCTGAAAAACCATTATAGATCATATAGTTAACCCCATATTGCGGGTTATAACAGTTTTGAACTGCATCCTTCAATGCCTTATTGAAAAACTTTTTGGCCTGAGTAAGCATAAAATCGTTAGAAGCACCAAAAATAACCTCCTTTTTGTTTTCATCAATATCGATAATCCCTACCTTGGACAATGACATCAAGATTTTTTCTGGAGGAAAAGAAGCTGCAAGATGAAGAATAATTTTCTCTCGAAGCTCTAGAAGATAAGCGATTTTACTCTGGTCATAGGAAGTTGTTGGATCAATAAGCATAGATAAGATTTTAATAGATAAGAACTAGTTTTTTTGTAAGATAATATATCCGATCTTGTACTCTTTATTGATTCAAGGAGCAGGGTTGGTATAGTCTCCAAAATCCTTGATGGAAAAATTGTGCCTAAGATATTTGAAATCATCCAGGGTATATCTGACAGCATCTTCATTTTCTTTCATCAAGTGAGAATCACTATGATGATAGGTCAAAAATATAAATCCTCCCCTATTGAGATGCTCATAAATCGAGCTAATAAATTCTCCCAGGACATATTCTTTGTTCATATACATCACGATATGTTTTGCTATGATGAGATCATATTTTTTGGTAATTTTGAAATCAGCAAGGGGGCTTTCATGAAAATTGATACTTGGATGTGCTTTGAGATAATCTGGATAATGATTTCTAATTGAGGTATCTTCTACTGCGTCAACTTGTGCTCCATAACTTGCCGCCAAGATACTAAAATATCCCTTTCCTGCTCCAAGATCGAGAATCGTTTTTGGATGCTGAGATTCGATAAGATTACTTACAAGTTTTGCTCCTTCCATAGGTATATCGGTATTACAGAGTAAAAACAGTTGAAAAATCTGACTTTATATGAGAGATTTATTGCTCTAAATCGTGTTTTTGGGTAGCAGTAGCAGAAGTTTTTATTGCATAAACTGCTCAAGAGAGAGTACGGCTAGTCCAGATCTTGTATTGTACAAGTCTTCTAATGTAAACTCCTGAGCTTCATCAGAAAATGCAGCACAAATATCAGCGATCAATGCAATTCTAAATCCTCTATCATAACTCTCCTCTACAGCCATTCTTACACAGAGATTGGTAGGGACTCCACAGATGATAAGGTTTTCAATCCCCTCGAGCTCATCAGCAAGAAATGTTTGATAATAAGAACTGATATTTCTCTTGGAGATAACAAGTTCTCAGTCTTGAGGCATTAACTCTGGTATAATCTCAGAATTTTCATCTTTTTCTGAAAAGGATCCATGAGGATCAATATGCTTGATAAAGATAATCTTGTATTGCATATCTCTAGCATGAGCAAGAAGTTTTTGTGCCTGAGGAATAAGGCTCTCAAAGTGCTCTAAATAATAGTCGGAAGATTGATCTCTCCATGCAGACTGAAAATTGATCAGAATGAGTGCGGTATTTGCCATATTCATCATATAGAGGATAAAAGCTCCACAAAACGTAGGTTTACTTTCACTAGAAAGTAAAATCGATACATCTGTTATAATATGATTTTGCTTAACAGTTTCAATTTGAAATTGTGAAAAAGTTTTGTCTATCTTGATTTCTTAGTATTTTGGAAAACATATTATAGTAATTATTGCTATATCAAAAAAAAGCATTAACTTCAGCTTTTTATTCCTTCAGTAGTATAAAAAAATAGCAAAACAAAAACCCCCCTTAGAGATACCTAAGGGGGGTGCCTCCTTAGGACACTAAGGGGGGGTTAAATAAGTGAGAGATATGCCAAATTCACATATCCTCTAACCTAAGCTTCCGAAGCATCTACGATAATGGTATAGCGGAAGCTCCTGTTACAGTAGCATGAATCTCAGCTCCTGGTGCATTCGCATAAGCCTCAGCTCCATCTGCATTCGCATTAGCAATAGCTCCTTCCGCATCCGCATACGCTTCAGCTCCTTCCACATTCGCATGAGCAATAGCTCCCCTCCGTTTCGCATTAGCAATAGCTCCTTTCGCATCCGCATGAGCTATCGCATCTTTCACGTTGGCATTAGCAATAGCTCCATCTGCATTCGCATGAATTATTGCACCTTTCACATTGGCATTGATCTGAGCCTCAAAGGTAACTTCAACCTCTATTGGTA
>ERZ773233.860-NODE-860-length-18648-cov-7.508847_pt1 | contig 18648 bp, 15 predicted proteins | sample MGYA00580991_ERZ773233 | MGnify/ENA primary metagenome ERZ773233 (study PRJEB29015, sample SAMEA2738178) | human oral metagenome | biome: human oral; feature: human-associated habitat; material: saliva | place: China | collected 2161 ...
ATGAACGCCCAGCTAGGAGGCCCAAAGTAGTTTTTAATTTCATGTTTCTATTATACCATACTTCGCTCAGCAGTCCTATTCTTATATATACAGAGCGATCTACAACTCGCTCTTTTAAATACTTAAATATCACCAATAAATCGGTAGTGTATTTCCAGTTTAATTTGTCTATTCTTGCCTCTACCAATCGGTTGGTGGATAATAATTTTATCAATCAATTCGTTGATAATTTTCGGTGTCAACTTCTCAGGCTGAGTATATTTTCGAATGGTTGTCATAAATTTTTCAATGTTGTGGGCAGATTTCATTTTCGCCCCAAGAGTTTCGGTGGCGGTTTGGACTTTTTCCTTCAACTCGGCTTGTTCCGCCTCATAGCTATCGCACAATTTTTTGAAACGGTCGTCTGCAATCTCACTCAACAGTTGCTTTTCGTAGAGTCGCTGGATGATAGTATCCAACTCCACCATTCGCTTTTCGTTTTTGGTCATCTGTTTTTGCAGTTCGCTGAACTTCTTGGTTTCTTTGATTTCAAACTTGTCCTTCAAGCGTTGTGATAAATCTGCTTCGTTAATCTGAAACGAGTTTATCAGTTCTTGAAGCTCGTTTAAAATTAGGTTTTCCAATACTTCTTTACGAAGATAGTGACCGCCCGAACAAGTATCGCCAGCTCGCCTAAAATGGTGACATTTATAATGGTCGAGGTTAACGCCATCTTTTTCTTGTGGGCAAAAACTTAATTTATGCTCGTTTTCGCAATAAAGCAAGCCTGCAAACAAATTTTCGTGTCCTGATTTATTTTTCCAGTTTTGCCTTTGAATGACTCGCTTGTGTCCCATCATTTTTCTTGCAATTTCAAAATCTTCCTTCGAAATAATCGCTTCGTGGCTATCTGGGAAAATTAGCCAATCTTCACGAGGTCGCATGCGACAATTCCGCTGTTTATAGGAAATTTTTGCGGTTTTCAAGTTAATGGTTGAGCCGATATATTCCTCTTTTTCCAATATTTGCCAAATCATCTGAGTTTTCCAATAACAAGGGTCGCTCTCTAAAATCCGATAGTTCGCAACACCCAGATTTATTTTGTAGCGAGCAGGAGTGAGGATTTTGTCACGCCTTAAACCTTGAGCTATCTCGGTTGGCGTTCTGCCTGAAATATACTCCGAAAATATCCGTTTAACGATTTCTGAAGCATATTCATCTACCAACCACTCCTTACGATTTTCTGGATTATTGAGGTATCCATAAGGGGTAATCCAGCCGATTTTTTCACCATTTTTGGCTTTGGTATGTTTCGAAAGCTTAATTTTCTCGCTACACTGCATACTATACCAGTTGTTAAACAGGGAAACTAACGGTGTGAGATAGGCATCTTGGCTGGATTTCTTGTTGCTATCTATATTTTCTTGTAGGGAAATGAAGCGAATGTTTTTCGAAGGGAAAGTTACTTCCAGAAGATTGCCAGTGAGCAGGTAATCTCTTGAAACACGGCTCAAATCCTTTACCACAAAATTCGAAACTTGGTTGTTTTTAACCAATGCCAGAGCTTGTTGGAAAGCTGGACGCTGGGCGTTTGAACCTGAGTAGCCATCATCGTAAAATACAATTGGGTTGCTCAAATTCTCTCGCTCCGCCAGTTTGCTTAAAATCAAGCGTTGGTTGGAAATTGAGTTAGATTCACCTTCGTTTGCGTCTTCTGCGGAAAGCCTACAATACAAAACGCTAATCTCGCTCAAACCTTCAAACTCAACCTCCGTCCAATCTGGAATCTGCTTTGTTAATGTGCTGTTTGTCATCGTGTCTCCTTTCAATTACACTCTAACCCATGGACAGGATACCTCGAAAGGGCGAAGAAGTCCAGCGGTTTATGGGTTATAAGCGTTTTTTTAGGTAATTTGTGGTAGAATGAAGCTAATAAAAAATATTGAGGTGTTAGTATGGAATTACCTGTTATTCTAAATGAAACTCTTCCAAATTTAATATTTCCTACTATTTTTAGAAATTGAAGATGGGGATGTTATTGTAGATACTGACATTAATATTCTTAAAAAAAGAGTCCCAAACAGGACTCATAAATCATAAACCGTTCAATTTTTTAATTTTACGATTGTATTTTTTGACCTGTCTTGTTGATTTCAAAATCGGAATGTATACTCCTTTAGGGAGTGTTATCTCTCCATTATCTGCTCTTCGGGAGAACATTAGAAGTTCCTCGAAAGCCCTAACTCGGCGTTCGAGTGCTCTATCTTTAAAAAATTTAATTATTCCCATCTTACCTCCTCAAAAAGAAAAAACGAAATAGAACAATTACAATCCACAGGTCTGTAAAGTTCTACTTCGTTTTTAAGTATGTTCGAATTATACTATAAAATAAATGTTTTGTCAATATGTAGAACAATTCTTTATTTTTCCTGCAAAATCAGCTTTTCCAGTAATTCTTTCAAACTTTTCGAACCACCAAATCTTCGGTCAATCTTAAAAGTTGCTCGCCCGATTTTGACAATTCGTTCTTTTTCATTATTCATCTGTTCGTCCTCCAATCCATGAACTAAATTCCTCCAGCGTCACCACCTGAAACATTGGGTGAAAGTTGTTTAGCTCGCTTTCTATTTTCTTCGAAATCGCTTCTTTTCGTTTGTCGTGTGGTACAATCCATATAACAAGTGGAAACACACCGTCTTGCTCTCGCTGCTCAATGCCTGTTTGGTAGTAGGCGATGTATTTTTTACACTGGTTAGCCACTCGATTTAGGGTTTCGGTCGCCATATCAATTTCATAAAAATAACTGTCCTCGTATTCGCCCAAAACCAGCTGGGCAAAAGCATCAGGTTTCAGAAAAATCTTCTTGCCCGAAAAGGTGGCGTAGGTGCGGTGGCAGGTGGGTTCAAAATCGAACCGTTCCAGCTGGATTTTGCCAGCTTCTTCCAACAGTTTCAGAAAAACATACGCTTGTGTCACCGCCAGCGTGTGTTCCAAGTGGTGGGCGGTGGGTTCATACTTATTTTTAAAGCGTTGTGGACGGTGTAATGCTTTCATCCCTTTTATCGTGATGTGCCAAACGAAACTGCCTGAACCTGCTCGTACACCACCGATTCGCCGTTCGAGGTGATTGATGAGTTGGCGATTTTTGATCTGGTTTAAAAGCAAGTTAGCTCTTCGGAAAGCAGTTCGCGAATGCTGGCTATCCTGAAAATAGAGGGCAACAATCTGCTTGGTGGTCGCATAACGGCACTGGGCGAGTAGGGTTAAAATCTTTCGTTCTTTTTCCGTTAGTTCAATTTTCTCCATTTTGTCCTCCTCGCTTCTTCCGTCCTAAGTTTTTGGGCGGCGTTTCATCTTTCTTGTTTTGAAGTGGGATATTTTCGAAATTGACTAAATCGTCGCCGTAGCGTTCCAAACTTTCGACATAAAGTTCATCAATTGGCTGAGCATTTTTCGAAAGAGGCAGACTTTGCCCTGAGACCCACTTGAAGTGGTTGTAAAAAATAGGCATCTGAGCATAAAAGTAAAAAGGTGCAAGGGTCATAAAATCTTCGAAAGTGAGCTCTGGAGCTTGGCTGGCGAGTTCCTTAGCTTCGTGGTGTTCCAGCGTGAAAATGATTTTACTGCGACAATTACTCAAAATGCTGGTACGGAGAGTTGGTGGCAGTTGCGTCAGGTGCTGGCTGGCGAGAATGTAGCCCACTTTCATCGAACGAGACACCGCGAGGGCATCCTCCAAATCCACAGGGAGCTTAAGGAATTGCCCCAGCTCATCAATGTAAATGGGCAGAAAAGGGCGATTTTCAGGGGCGAGACGGGCTTGGTGTAGGGTTAGCTGGTAGATGTAGTTGGTAATAAGTGACCCTATAAATTTAGCGTTTGCCACCCCAATCTGCCCTCGGTTAAGGTTCACCAGCACCACCTTTTTACTCGTGAACAGCTCAATCAAATTAAACTTTTTTGAAGTGGAGGCAAGCATAGCTCGCAGTTCTTTTCGCAATAATAGCTGACGAACTTTGTTCAGAACGGGCGAGATTAATACCTCACGGTTTGCTTCGCTTAGCTGGTTGTAGCCCTGCCAAAAATCCAAGAGAAAGGGGTCGGAAATCTGCGAAAGTATCTGATGGCGAAAGGCAAGGTTGGTTAAAAATTGAGGCAGTTGGGTAAGATTGGAATTTTCAACTTGTGACAGGACGGTTAAGGCGTGGCTGAGCACATCAACCGTGCGAATACCCCAGTTGTCGCTGAAAAGTTCTTGAAAAAGATTAAGTAACATATCTGCCACCAGCTCAGGCGAGGTGTAATGAGTCAGGTCAAAGGGGTTTAGACCGATAATTTTGTTGCTGGAGCTGGGATCAATGATAACCAAATCAGCTCGCCGTTCTTTTGGGAAATGAGCCAACACTTCTCGCACCAAGTCGCCTTTTGGGTCAATTAACAGCGTGCTTCTACCTGCCTGAATATCTGTTAAAATGAACTGGGCGAGTAGGGTAGATTTACCGACACCCGTTCCGCCTAAAACTAATAAATGTTGAGTAGCGTCTCGAGGTAAAATCTGGAGTGGTTCGTTTTTGAGGCTTTCACCAAATTTTCGAACAGGCACATCTGGCACTTTATATCCCAAAGGCAGGCGGAGAATTTTGGGGTGAATATTAGCAATCCCAGCTAGCTCGCCTTCGCCAATAGGGGCAAGCCAAAAACTGGCAAGCTCCTGCGAAGAAAGGGTGAGTGGAAAAGACCACGGAATTTGAACTTTATTCACTTTCTCGCTGGAAATTGGGGTGAGAAAAAGTTCGACACCGCTGGATTCTAACATTCGAAAGGCTCCTAAAACGGTATGGTATAGCTCATTCTTACGAAAATGACTATCACTTCGCACGCCGATCCGTACATCTGCTTGAAACTGGGCGTGGCAGAGTTTTTCCCGAATTAACTTGTCAGCATCTTTGGAAAGTTTTGGAATATTACCCGAAATCCATTGCCACCAAGTGGCGTTGAGGTGCGATAAATCCCGAGCCAGCGGTTTTGGCGAACGAGACTTGCCCACCACAACCTGCACGCAGATTTCCTCTAATGGTTTGAGGTGATGGCACAGTGCTAAAAAGGAACGAGTGAAATTTTCAACACCATCTGTTTTGAGGCTAAAATGGTTGCGTTTGATAGCTACACGCCACACTTTTTCAGATGTTTTTCTCTCTTTAGGGTGAAGTTTCGAAAACTGAATGTTATTGGAAACCTGCAACATTTTATGTAAATAGGGCGTGTCCAGTGGGTTACTGAGAAGCAAATATCGCACCTCATTTTTCATTAAACGAATCTCCAAAACGAAGGGCTGGCGTCTGGTGTAGCCTGAGAGTCGTACCATCAAATCTAGTATGTCTTGAAATTCCACGGGGCGAGTGTAATCAATTTCATAAATTTCAAAATTTGTTGGGCGTTTCATTGGTTACCTCCAATCTCTTTTGTTTTTCCAGTAGCGAAAAGCAAGCATTCCGCCACCAAGTAATACGGCAAGCAGGCTTAAGGGTAGGGCAATTTCGATTAGCCAGTAAATCGCCCGATTGACCAAATAAGCCAGCAGAACGAAAAGCAAGGTGTAGCCAACTATTTTTCGCACACTTCATCATCTGCCTTTCTGTAGTCAATGGGATTTTTAGAATATTTAGGAACGGGATAGTTAGAGATAATAATGTCGCTCTCAACTTCATTACCCCATATAGCCCACTTTTTATTAGAAGACACAGGTCGCCTTGCAAAGAGCTCCAAATAATCTGGTTCAGAACAGCGTTCGATGATGGCAAAGAGTTCCTCGGGCTTATGGCTATGGTCTTGTTTGGGGAAGAAGCCCCAATTCATTTGACCTTTAAACTTGATAGGAGCTTTTCCACGAGTAGCGAAAATTACATGCTCGGTGGAATTTCGCAGATAAGTTCCCAAGCCCAGAGTTGGTTTAACCCAAGTAAAAATGCTTTTTGGCTCAAAGCCCCACGCCCGAATAATATCGTAAGATTCTTCTATATAAGAGTTGGAAGTCCAAAACCAGAGATGGGCGTTGTCTGCAGCGATGTCCTTGATGGGCATATTGCGGATATCCTCATGGCTCATCAGGTTATAATGCTTGCAGGCTCCGTAGTTTCCCGTTTGATTTTTCATATAGGGAACATCAGCGAGGATGGTTTTGAATTTTTTTGGTTGTGTAGTATTTGTCATTATGTAATCCTTTCTGTTTTGTGACGCTCCGAGCATACCAGAAACTACTAGTAAAAGGGAGCATAAGCAGTTTATGGATTGGGAGCGATGCGAATGGGACTAAATCTGTTAAAGTGCTAAAATATTCCTGTTTTGTTTGATGATGTAAAAATTACTTCATTTTCGAAGTTCTTTGAGTAATTCCGCCTGAGCTGAGAGGAATGCCTCGTTGACGGCTTGCCTTTTTTCGAGAAATTGAGCTAGTTCAATTTCTTCTTCAGTGTAAACAGGAGGAAGATTTTTGTTTTTCTCTTTGACAGGTTGTTTTTTAGATTGAGAATCAAGATATACCAACAAGGCAATAACGCCAGCCACAAAGCCAAGAGAAACGGCAAAAATTATGTGCAAGATAAGTTCATTCATAGGGAACCTCCTATCTTATCTGTTGGGAGGCGACCAAGGCAAAAGTCTTGATGATGAAATCTGTACGTTCCTTGGCATGGGGAGTTTTTGCCAGAATATCTGCCTCGAGCTTCGAAAGGTCGCCTACTTTGTTAAGAATGTCTGCCGTCAGAAGCTGATTCTTTTGAAGCACCGCCATATCCTTAGAAAGTGATTTGGCAACTTCAAGCTGAAATAGATTCGCCAGTTTTGGTGTAGTGTCAGTTTGGTTTTGAGTATTTGATGGGAACATTGTTTTTCTCCTTTATTTTTAATGGAATGCATGTTGGTCTTATTCGCCGATAGGCAAGTCCTCCTTTCCTACCACACCTGAGCTCTGGTGTGGTATAATGTTGTTAGCTCACTGATGGTTTAAGTATATCACCGACTGATTGTCCTGTCGTTGTGAGAAAAGAGCCTAAAGTTGTGGTTACAAGTTGGAGGAGGAAAAAGCTATGGAGTTTATTCGATTAGGAACTTTTTGCCAAATTATCAATAATTCACTTTTTGAGAGAATAAATTCTGATTTTGAATTTAAGAAAAACCAAGAAAGTGTCGTAACAATGACATTGCGTATCTTGTCTTATGATTCAAATGATGAGTTGGATGAAAAATATAATGGAGAAGATGGTGATAAAATATTGGATAAACCTTACTGTAGTAAAATCTGTAAGGGAACAGAAAAAATCCATCTATCCCTCCTAAAATTTTTACAAAAAGATGATTATATAGAGCGAATTTCGACTGTGGAAGGGCAGTTTTCAAGTATTGAAGATGACGCCTATTTCTCGAAATCAGTCGCTTGTCGTAAAATATTAGAGCTTTTCACTTCTCCAACTTACAAAATTATTGAATTCATCGAAAATCCTCATATTGAGAATCGCTGGGAAATTGATGTCAACCAGCTGGAAGAACTCTATAAAAATAAGGAATATGACCGATTTTTAGCGACCTCCTTAGTCTTTATCGCTACTTATATCTCAAATTTAGATAAGAAACACCAACCAGAACTTCAGGAAATCGCTTCTTTGCCAGAGGTCTCAAGTGAGATGTTTGACTCTATTTGTCGGGGCAGATGTTTTGACTCTTTCAGACGCAAAATCCGCATCATTCCACGCAAGGCTACAAAAGATTTTCTTATCAAAAGTGAAACTGTTTTTGAGTCAAAGTTTGTTAATCCAAGATTGATGGAAGATGGAAAATTGACCTATTCTTTCTCTTTCGAAACAAAAGAGGAAGCTGAAAATCATCATTTGAAGGTTATGATTAACGGAGAAGACTTGGAAGTTCACTCGAGGCTTGATACAAGTTGCGACAGCGTCTACCCTTACAAATTGATTCATTCCGTTCACGATATACCACATCACCGCTACTACGAAGTAAAATTAGAAGTGGAACAAATCCGCAAATGTCCCGTCTTTCAAACTTCTTATCGTTTGACTGCACCGTGCAAAAGTTTTAAAGTTGATGTCAGTGTGATTGGTGAAGACAAGGACGATTGGGTAACTTCGTTCAATATGTTTTCGCAAGCCAAATACCGAGATTCTAAACATAATCGTATTAACACTATACCTGGTAGCAATGCGGACAGCGTTGATATCAATCAGTGGATTTCAGAACGAACAGGTTACTCTTTAAATGTTCGTCCTAAAAGAGACAAATGGCTGGATTACATTCCAGCCATTGACAAAACATAAATATTGGTGTATAATAAAGCTATAAAATTTAATATTTTCGCAACTTTCCAGAGCACTTCTGAGAATAGTTAATCCCTTGCATTTGGTAGAAAATGAAACAATCTACCGAGCAAGCGGTAGAAATCTATTTTTAGAGGTAACTCACATGTATTCAAAACGCTACAAACAAATCATTTGGAATGATACTGCAGCTAATCCCTACTCAAAAGAAAATCTTGCTCGTAGATTATTGACTTATACCGATGATGCTGAAAAAATTCAGGCATTAACAGGTTTTAACGAGAAAAAGCAAGATGCTTTAAGAGAAAAGAATAGTCAAGCAGTGAAAGTTTTTAACGATTTTCTTCTTCATACGATGGAGTGTCAAAATCAAGGTATTGATTTCAGAAGTTCCAGAAACGGAGAAGATTTAGATACTGCTGTAATGGAAGTTTTAGATTTGAATGAAGAACAATATATTTTGCATAAACAAACCATTCTAAGACGTTTAGAGCGTGAACAAGATAGACGTTCAATTTAACTCCAAGACCCCATGTGGGTCTTTTCTTTATTTTACGCATGAATATTGCTTGGATAATTCATTCAAATATGATATACTCGTTACTGTAAAAGGAGATGGATGCCTAAATGTTAAAAACACAAGAAATTGCCGATAAATACGGTATAACAAGACAGACATTGAATAATTGGATGCAAAAGGGAATAATTTCTCAACCTCGAAAAAATAATCGTTCCGCTTATGAATGGGGGGAAGAAAATGAAAAAGAGATTGTAAGAGTAATTTCAGAAGAAACTCCTGCAAAATATTATGTTTCAAATAGAGAGACATTAAAAATTGGAAATCGACGCTATCTGGGGAGTAAACAAAAGATGCTTGATTTCATATTAAAGACAGTATCAGAAAATATTGGAAATATCGATAGTGTCGCGGATATATTTGGTGGAACAGGTGTTGTTGCAGACTTATTTAGAAAACAGAATAAAAGAATTATAGTGAATGATATACTCTATAGTAATTTCGTTTCCTTTCAAACTTGGTTTTCGAATGAAGATGTAGATATTGATAAAGTTTCTAATATAATTGATGAATTAAATAATTTATCCCCTAAAAAAGGCTATGTTTCTAAGAATTTTGGTGGTGCTTACTTTTCTGAAGAAAATGCTGGAAAGATTGACTCAATTCGTGAAGAAATTGAAAAATATAAATCAGGCAATCAGCGAGAATATTTTATGTTGCTTACAAGTTTGCTCTATGCTATGGATAAAGTAGCTAATACTGTAGGTCATTATGACGCTTATAGGAAAAAAATGGACTCTTGCAAGGAAATATATTTAAGAGTCCCTGAGTATAATGAAAATAAGCAGAATGAAATTTATAATAAAGATGCTAATAAATTAGTTAAAGAAATTTATGCAGACCTTGTCTATATTGATACGCCATATAATTCACGTGGTTATGAAAATGCTTACCATGTTTTAGAAAATATTGCTGAATGGAAAAAACCAGAAGTAGAAGGTGTAGCAAAGAAGGCAATTAATCGTTCAGAAAAAGGTTCTGACTATACAAAAAGTAAAGCCCCTCAGGCTTTTGAAGATTTGATTCTAAACATTAACGCTAAATATATATTGGTTAGCTATAATAATATGAATAAAAAGGGTAATTCACGCTCAAATGCTAAAATTTCAAATGAAGAAATAATCGAGATTTTATCGAAAAGAGGCAAGGTTCAGGTATTTGAAACTAATTTCGCGCCTTTCACGACAGGTAAGTCTAAAATTGAAAATCATAAAGAATTACTTTATTTATGCACTATTTCCTCTGATAATAAAAAAGAAGAAAAGTTAATAAAAAGTGCTCTTAACTATACTGGAGGAAAGTATAAGTTGCTTCCTCAGTTATTACCTCTTTTCCCTGAAAGCTATAATAAATTTATTGATTTATTCTCCGGTGGAGCAACAGTAGCAGTTAATCTCGCTAACATTGATAAATCAAAAAGTAAAAAGTATATCATCAATGATATAAGTGAGGAAGTAATTGATTTTTATAAATATTTGGAAAGTCAAAAAGATGTAACGGTATTTTTGGATAAAGTAGAGAAAGCTATAGAATTTTATAAACTTTCGAACACACAGAAATATAGCTATGCTCGCTACGGTGTAAACAGCTCTACAGGACTGGGGTCGTATAATAAAGAAGCTTTTTTAAAACTTCGTCAAGACTACAATAAGAAAAATTATAATAAATTTGATAAGGAAGTGTTATTTTATCTATTAATTGTATTTGGTTTTAACAATCAAATAAGATTTAATAATAAAGGAGAGTACAATCTTCCTGTAGGTAAGCGTGATTTTAACGCTAATATGAAATCTAAACTAATTACGTTCATTCGAGGTTTACAAAATTACAATTTTGTTATCCAATCTTGCGATTTTCGTAAAACTATGAATCAAGTAAATAAAGGAGATTTTGTATATGCAGATCCTCCTTATCGCATTACTACTGCCGCTTACAATGAAAATGGTGCGTGGACATTAAAGGATGATTTGGATTTGTTTGAGTATTTAGATAGCATAAATGATAAGGGAGCTTATTTTGCTCTTTCTAATGTTGTCATTCATAACAATAAAGAAAATAAAGAATTGATGAAATGGGCTTCAAAGTATAATTTATATGTATTAGATTACCATTACAATAATAGTAATTATCAGTCTAAGGCGAAAATGAGTAATACTGTTGAAGTATTGATTACAAACTATAATTCGAAAGGTGATATATGAGGCTAAAAGAGTCAACAAGCATTTTTAATATGGGTGATACGAGTATTCGTGTTAAAGAAGTTGTCCCTATCTACAAACAGATTTTAAAAACTCTTCAAAAGCATAATCAGTCAAATCAGAAATGGAACAATGAGAGTCAAGCAAGTTTTTATTCATCAGTTTTAAGCGATTTTGCAAAAGCTGAAACAGAGGATGGAATTAATCTTTTTGGGAATTTGAATAGAAATGAAATAACTGGTTTAGACAAAAGAGGGAGAACTCTAACAAATGCTCTTGTCAAGATTGGTTTTATTAACTATGATAGAAAATTATCTCAAGTTGGGCTGAATTATATTTCTGAAACAGAGCAAGCTTTTGATAAATTAGAAGAACTTTTTGGTTTAACAATTGATAATCTTGTTTATTTTAGGCAATTATTGAAGCTTCGTATATATGATAGTAACTCTGATAAATACTTCTATAATTTCCGTTTTGCTCTTGCTTTTTTGAACAGATATAGCAAAGTTCCTGTTAGAGATTTTCTATGGATAGTGGAAAGCATTAAGCCAAACTTTTCAGAAGAAAAAATCAAAGTGATTATCGATAATTACCAATCTGTTTATGATAACAATAAAACTTTTGAACAGTATAGAGATGAAGAGTTCGCTAATCATATATTGATTCCTGAAAGAGTGGATGAAGCTCGCAAAATGTTTAGGAATAAAAATTTTTCGGATGAAAACTTCAAAAAACTTTTTCCAAATCGAAAGAATAGTAATAAAAGTTTAGAATATAAAAGTTTTGTTCTTTCAATTATAAAATTTACAGAAGAAAAGACAGAGCGGTCATTTGAAGAAATGATGAGTCTTTCTAAACAAGATGCTATTAAGAAAGCTTTTGGAGATGGTAAGGCTGTTTTCAAGTATAAAAATAAAGATTCTATTCAAGATTTTATAACTAAAAACAGTGATAATCCATTGCTATCAGGTCAATATTTGGATATATATTATGCATTTGCATGGTCTAAGCATAATGATTTGATTAAAGAATACAGTGATATGTGTAAAAGAATATTTTCTTTGTCTGGAGTAATCAGTTTTAATCAAGGAATTGTATCGCTTGGTCGACCTTGGATTTTTCCTAAACTTTTCTCTTTATTAAATGGTAATTTTAAGATTTCTGGGGAAGCAAGCTATGAAGAGTATGAGAACGATATAAAGAGTTCTTTTTATCAAGATATCTGTATATCGGATATTTTAGAATTATCTTATACGCAAGTTTTAGAAATACAAAATCAGATTGCCGAAGAATTCGGCATTGCTGATATTTCAAATATTAAACAATTTGTAGCAGACAAACAGGAAAGAGAGTTTAGGGAATTTGTTGAACAAGAATTTGGTATCACTAAAGTATCTGAAGTTTTGAGTTTTATTTCTCAAAGAAATGATAAGAAAGTTCAAGAACTTGTTACGGATAATGCCTTAGTTCCTACTATTTTCGAATATATATTGGCCATTGCATGGTATTATATATCAGATAAGAAGTTTCAACTTAGAAAATCCATGCAGTTGACATTTTCTGCCGATAACCTCCCACTATCACATGCTGGAGGCAATAAAGGAGATATCGAGATTGAATATAGCGATAAAATGCTTTTACTTGAAGCGACATTAATGGATAAATCAACTCAAAAACGTGGTGAATTAGAGCCAGTTATACGTCATTCTGTAAATTTAGCATTATCTACTAATAAACCGTTACAAACAATATTTGTAGCTAATGAACTAGATGATAATGTGGTTAATATTTTTAGGGCTACATCGTTTATTCAGCTAAATGGAACATTAACGAAAGGTAGTGTAAAAGGGCTAAATATCTTTGCTTTGACAATTCCAGAAATTATAAATATTTTGGATAGAAAGATTAACGAGCAGAGAATTTTCGAAAAATTATATGATTTTTCTACTATCGAACCTTATAGGATAGAAAATGGATGGCGTGAAGAGATAGTATCTGAAATTTTAGCATAGCCTGTAGGAAATGCGAGTAATTATAGAGGTTTGTATAAGATAATTGATGTAGAAAGGTTTGTATTCAATGATTCAAAGAGGTTCAGAGTTTAGAAAATGGGATTTACATATTCATTCTCCCTATACAGTGTTAAATAATCAGTTTGATAAGCTGCCCGATGGAAGTCCAGATATAGAAAAATTCATTCAAAAGATAAAGGACGAAGGTATTTCTGCTGTTGGATTGACCAATTATTTCAGATTTAGTGATGATGATTTTAAGTTAAAAGATAGGTTAAATGAAGAAGGAATTGCAACTTTTTTAAATCTTGAGGTTAGATTATCAAACATTAATAAATCAGATGAACTTTTTGACTATCATGTAGTATTTGGAAATGAAGTTCAAGATGATATAGTAAAAAATTTACTTGGTCATTTAAAGGCTAATATTGGTGATGATGAAAAATCATTTAATCGTTTAAGTAAAACTGAGATAGAAGATAGGGCTCATATTCCTTTTAAAGATTTATTAAAAGTCTTAAATAGTGATAGAGAACTTAATGGTCGTTTTCTAACTGGCTTTCTTTCGAGAGGTCACGGTAGTGCAACTAGTGATTCTGATTCTAAAAATAAGGCAGTTTATGAAGATATTTGTATCAATTCTGATTTTTTGATTCATTCTAGTAATGAAGTAAATATCACAAAAGATAGAGAATTTTGGCTTGATAAATCCCCGCATATAAGACCGCTACTTCAATCCTCAGATTCTCACTCTTTGGAGCAAATAGGAAGTAAATATTCTTGGGTAAAAGCAGATTTAACTTTTGATGGCTTAAAACAAATAAAGTATGAACCAGAATATCGCATTAGCGTTGAGAAAGAAAAACCAACTCTCGAAAAGGATGAGCTTGTCATTGATAAGATTCTATATAACGGTCAAGATATTTATCTATCCGAAAATCTAAATACAATTATTGGTGGTCGCTCAACTGGTAAATCAACTCTACTAAATTCTATAGCTAAAAAGCTGGGACGAGAGCTGAATGGTGATTCATATTATTTTGAAAATATGGATGATTTTCAAATTATTTGGAAAGACCAGCAAGAAGATAATTCCAGACAGATAGAGTACATACCTCAAGAGTATATGTTTGCTTTAGCCAGAGACAATAAGAAGCTTAAAGATTTGGTAGGAAGTATTATTCAATCCAAAGAAATGAACTCTGAATTAAAGAAATATGAGCAAAATTGCACTACTCTACATCTTGAAATTAGAGGGTTACTTGATAGTTATAAAGAGAATCAAAAAAATATTCATGAGCTAATTAAGCCAGAAGCAGAAAAACAAGCTACTCAAAATCGAATAAAAACATACGAAACTAAGAAAAAAGAATTATTAAATGCTAGTGAGATAACGGAGCAAGAAAGAGATTTATTTGAAAATAAAAACAAAGAATTGCAGTTATTGAAAACACAAAAAGAGATTCATGAATCTGACTTGCGATATGTATCAAGCATTCTTCCAATTACATTTGAGATTAAAAGCTTGCCCACAACGACTACTCCGTCTCAAGATTTAAGGGTTAAAATTGGTCAGATTACAGCTCGGTTGCATGATTCCGTCAAAGCACAACTGGATCATGAAATTAGGATAATTAAGTTAGAAAAAGAAAGTCTAATCAAAGCTAGTGAAAATAAAATTGCGGACATAGAAAATGATGACATATACAAGAAATGTGTTGAGGCAATGAAAAATAATTCAGAGATAGCGAGGTTAAATTCTTTAATTAAGAATGAAGTTGATATTTTAGCCAAAATTGAAGCATTTGAAAAACAAAGGGATGAATTCGATAAAGTAACAGAAGAAATTCAAAAAGAGATTATTTCGAAATATAAGGAATACTCTAATATTAGAACTGAATTATTGAATAATTTCAAGATTGAAGATGATAATGGAGATAATTTAAAGATTTCAGTCAAGTTCTCATTAATTGATTTAGAGGCTGAATTTGATTATATTAATGCTCGAGGTCGTTCGAAACAAGATTTTATAGAAAAAATGATAGATTCTTTTGAAGAAGTTGTTGATTCAATATTTGACGAGGATAGTCTTGCGTTTAATGGAAATAGGAACAAATTCAGTCACATTGAGCATTTCTTCACTACTAATTTTTACGAATATGGTTTTGAGATTGAATATCAAGGTGATAAATTTGAACAAATGTCTCCTGGTAAAAAAGCGTTTATTGTATTAAGATTAATATTAGAGTTTTCAGATAGTAAAATCCCCGTATTAATTGACCAGCCTGAAGATAGTTTGGATAACAGGGCAATATATAGTGAATTGACAAAATACATCAAAAAAACTAAAAAGAATCGACAAATAATCATAGTTACTCACAATCCTAATATAGTTGTATCTGGTGATGCGGAAAATATTATTGTAGCTAATCAGCAATCTGATAATTCTCCAAATCAAAATGGTAAGAAGTTTGATTATGTAAATGGTGCTTTAGAGAACCGTAATAGTGATTCTACATCTGAATTCATACTTCAAAAATACAACATCAGGGAACATGTATGTGATATTTTGGAGGGTGGAGAAGACGCATTTATGAGGAGGGAGAAAAAATACAGTATCAACCGTTAACAATAATTTATATCTGCGAAATAACAGGAATAGTTATTTTTGTGTTAAAGTCTAACACACACATTTAGCTCGAGGAGACTCGGGCTTTTTGGTTGGGTGAATGCTTTTACGCAGTGGAGAAAGGAAAAATATTTAAGGTAAATCGATAGCTTTCTGCGTTCTCTTCGCCTTTCGGTTCGGGTTACTTAACTTTGCACTAACATCGCCGTTTCTGCCCAATTTTGGCACACGACTTATTGTATTTTTACACAATATTATACTCTTCGGAAATCAAAAAGCAAATCACGTCAGCGTCGCCATACCGTACTCAAGTACAGCTTACGGCTAGTTTCCTAGTTTGCTTTTTGATTTTCATTGAGTATTAGTCTGTGTAGAGGAGGGGAAATTTTTTATTGAAAACGCACAAAAAAATTTTTTTATTTCCTTTTTTTTGCTTCCGTTGCGATGGATTGCCTTTCGAAAATCTCCAGCAGTTGAGCTTTTCACAACTTCACATTCTCACAAAAACACCAGCAAAAAATCTGCATTTTATACCTTTAAACCGATGTAAATTAAACTCAAAAATAGACTAGACTTCCGTGCCAAAGAGAGTTATGATGGACAGGTAAAAGAAATTTAACAGATAGGAGCGATATGTACATCGATTTAGAAACGGAAATTTATTTACAAAAATTAGAAGGTGACATTCGTAGCCAGCTATATTGGGGCGTAGTGCCAGAAATACCAATTGAATGGCAACCAAACCAATTAGGATTTTACCTCAGCAACCCAATATCTTTGCCTGCATTTTTAACGAGACTGCGAATTTTCGAAAAAGGTTTTGCCTTCGATGATGTTGAAACTAATGTTTTTAAACGCAAGATAACAGTTTTTGCCATTAACGAAAGCAAAGAGAAATTTATTACGAAAATTGAAAAGTTGCTTAATTGCCAAAGTAGAGGTGAAATGTGCGAAACCTTGCTATACATTTTGGCAACACCAGTAACTTGTATCGATGAAGCGATTTGTTAACCTAAAATTACAACAAAATTGCCCCAGTTTTACGACTGGGGTGATTGTTTCGATTTGAAAATATATAGAAAATTTTCTTGAAATAAACTTAACATTTCGTCAAAATATCAGAAAATTAAAAATGTTTCCAAAAATACTATACTCATATTGCCAAAAACTATAATTTCATGTATACTTAGAGCACTGAAGATTTCTTATTTTATCCAACCGACATTATTTTAACGAAAGTGAGGATGGAGCGGCTAAAAAAATAAAATCGATGTTAACTACAGCAGGTGTTGCCAGTATTGGTAGCGTAGTCTCTGGTCATATATTCGAAAATCTTACTGTGATAAGTGTAGCGATAGTCGTTATTTTACTAATTATTTGTTGCTTTGCATTCCTGGTTATCAATTCTAATAAAAGAACCAGAAATTCAAAAGATCTGATGGCCACTTGGCTTAGAAAGGGTAACAACTATACTAAACTTAAGAATAGATCTTCTCCAAGAAAGAGAAAAAATCACCACTAATAGTGGTGAAGCTAATGTAAATCAGTCTTGTCGTTCTCTTGTTGGTTAACTACAAGGCTGATAACTAAAAATAAGAAATCTTCTTCCCAGTGATACTAGAACTATCATTGGGATTTTCTTTATCTCAAAAGCATATATTTTATAGCTGTCTGAGATAACTTAATCTATTATACAGACTTTAAGTAATTGTGTCAACAGTTTTGTTAAAAAAAGCGTTAAAATAACTAAAATTAAACTTGTCTGCAATTTACAATTACAAACGGCAAATTAGTCCAAATCTTCCATTCTGCAACAAACAATATAATATTTTTCGACACATTCTGGATTAAGAAAACGGCAAGTATAAACCCAAGAATATTCGTCCGTGATGGGGAGTTGCACTTCGAAAACGAGGCTTAAAAACACATCACCCACCATATAATCGTGCAATTCTTAAAAAGTGTAAGGTGAACTGTTTTAATTTAGGGGAGTTCAGGCGGTAGCAAACTTCAAAATTTGGTTGAATCATATCTCTCCAGTAGTAGTCAAAATTTTCGAAGGCTTTTAGTTTTGCTTTGTTGCCAATTTAAAGCTCGGTAGGTACCGGAGCCTCTTGTGACAGTTTGCCTAACTCGTAACTCACCCGAAGCATTTCTTGAAGCGTCCAGACCGAAATATAGTGAAAATCTTGGCTGTCTGAATTTTGGAGTTCCAGCGTAGGGATTCTGCCAATCATGCTGGCTACTATAGTAATTTCTTGGTCTCGGGTGGTGTCTTCGTTTTCAAAATTGTGGCCATTTCGAATGCGGTCTTGAAGCGAGAATTGCTCTTGCTCAAGTTCATTATTTTGAATATTTCTGTTGGTGAATTTTTCCATATAATCTCCTTTGCTTTATCGGTGTGTCCATCATAACTCTCCATAGGGGAAGAGTCAAGCACTTTTTCACGAAAAACCCAACGACTTGAAATCGCTGGGGTTAAGGGGTTAGAGTTGGTTAGTTGTTGGACTGCTGAGTGAGGTGTGGACATTATATCATAAAAGAGGGAAAAGACAGATTTGAGATTTTGCAGAAACAAAAACAGCCCGATGAGGGCTGTTGGTTAATAAATCAGTCTCAACTTAAATCGCAAACAAGTCATTCAAGTTCTCAGCCAAGGTTGGGTGAGTGAAGATTTGTTTTGTGAAGTAAGTGTAAGGAATCTTGTTGTCCATAGCAACAGTGATGATGTTGATGATTTCTTGAGATCCTTCTGAGAAGATGCTTGCTCCAAGAATTTCTTTTGTTTCAGTATTAACAATAGCTTTGAAAACTCCTCGAAGGTCTCCGTTTACGTGACCACGAGGCATTGCTGCAACTGGAATTTCCTTCACAGCGTATGGAAGTTTCAAATCAGCTGCTTGGCTTTCAGTCAAACCAACTTGTG
>ERZ773233.865-NODE-865-length-18561-cov-4.640279_pt1 | contig 18561 bp, 23 predicted proteins | sample MGYA00580991_ERZ773233 | MGnify/ENA primary metagenome ERZ773233 (study PRJEB29015, sample SAMEA2738178) | human oral metagenome | biome: human oral; feature: human-associated habitat; material: saliva | place: China | collected 2161 ...
AGAAACCAATGAAAGCATCACAAAAGGGAGCCCCATAGCAAAGTAAGTGGTAGGAACCCACGAGATAGGATTTTTCTTTTCTTTGTTCATAATGGTGGTGTTTTTTATTTAGAAAATAAATATTTATTAGCGAAAATTTCGCCAAAAATACAAAAAATATTTTTATTATTGCTTAACTACCCTCGAAATTTAAAAATTATTTACCAATGAAAATAGCCATTACAGGAGCAGCTACTCTTGCTGCCGACCAAATAACAAACTGCGATGACGTACCTATGGGGCGACTTTCAGAAGAAAAACGTTCCCTTATAGCAACTTTGCGTCAGAGCAATCCCGCTTACGAATTTTTAGACCCCACCGTGCTATATGCCCTTTTTACCGCTAAGGAAGCGGTACGCCAAGCGGACTGGAGCGGTCAGCGTTTTGGGGTGAATATAGGCTCTTCGCGCGGAGCTACTGAGCTGTTCGAGTCCCATTATGCACATTTCCTCAGCGAGGGCTATTGCAAAACCTTAGCATCGCCTACTACTACCTTGGGCAACGTAAGTACGTGGGTAGCGCAATACTTTGCCACACAAGGCTTTGCCCTGTCGCACTCTATCACTTGCTCTACCGCCTTGCACGGCATAGCCAATGCCGTAGCGTGGCTACAGAGCGGTATGGAAGAGCGTTTTTTGGTAGGAGGCACTGAGGCTCCCCTTACGCCTTTCACCATTGCGCAGGTCAAAGCCCTTAAAATCTACAGTTCTCTGCCGTTGCCTTACCCTTGTAGGTCTATGGATATGACCAAAAAACAGAATACAATGGTCTTGGGCGAGGGGGCAGGCTGCTTTTGTTTAGAGAAAGGCGAGCGCCCTAATGCTTTGGCGTATATTATAGGAATTGGCTTTGCTACTGAGCAGCTTACCCATAGCGTTTCGCTGTCCCCTGACGGACAATGTCTGCAAGAGTCGATGCGCAGCGCCTTACAGAGTGCTGGTAATCCTAAGATAGATGTGGTTATCACCCACTGCACCGGTACTATTAAGGGCGATAGGGCAGAACTCAATGCCATAGAGGCAGTTTTTGGGGCGCAAAAACCACTGCTAACCAATAACAAATGGCAACACGGACATACTTACGGCGCAAGTGGAGCGCTCAATCTCGGTATGGCAATCGAGATGCTGCAGAGCAACACTTTTCAGCCTATACCTTACCTTGACGAGGTAAATGAAGTGCCCGAAAAGCTCCAAACAGTGATGATAAATGCGGTAGGTTTCGGAGGTAATGGTATTTCGGTAATTTTGAAATCTAAAATCTAAATTACGGTTATAGCAGAAAAAAATCTTCTACACCTTCCCTTTACTTTAGATACACCTTCCCTTTACGATCACCGAAGGATTACCGAAAGATATACGGAGTATAAAACTTTAATTATTGTACGAAAAATAGTAAAATATACTATTGTGAATTTTAATATACCTTTTTTTGATTAATTTCTGAAGCGTTGCACCATTCTTTTAACCCCCTGATAATAAACGACTTTGGTATTTTAACACCAAAAAAAAGCACAATATTTGCTCGAAAACGATTGCCATTCAAAAAAAATGCTTACTTTTGCACTCAGTAATTATAGTTATAAAAAAAGAAAAATTATGTCAGACATTGCATCAAGAGTTAAAGCCATTATCGTTGATAAGTTAGGCGTAGACGAAAATGAAGTGAACGCAGAAGCGAGCTTCACTAACGACTTAGGAGCAGATTCATTAGACACTGTAGAGTTGATTATGGAGTTTGAAAAAGAATTTGATATTCAAATCCCAGATGACCAAGCTGAAAATATCCAAACAGTAGGTCAAGCAATCAAATACATTGAAGATGCTAAACAATAATGGGCTAATGGGCACTAAGCTATTAACCACCTATATAGGTAGGTTAGTGGCTTAGTGCCTAATGCTTTTTTTAGAACCTAAATACTAAAAAGATAACACTATATGGAGAGAAGACGCGTAGTAGTAACAGGCATAGGTGCCTTGACCCCCATTGGTAATACCTCACAAGATTTTTGGAACGGACTCGTAGAGGGAAAAAGTGGCGCTGCCCCTATTACCCATTTCGATGCCTCTAAGTTTAAAACCCAGTTCGCTTGCGAACTAAAAGGGTTCAATATCGAGAACTTTATGGATAGAAAAGAAGCTCGCAAGCTCGATAAGTTTGCGCAGTACGCTTCTGTAGTATCCGATGAAGCTATCAAAGATGCTCATTTAGACGTTGATAAGCTCGATAAAGACCGCGTGGGTGTGATATGGGGTTCAGGAATTGGGGGGTTAGAAACTTTCCAAAATGAGGTAACCAGCTTCAATCAGGGCGATGGTACGCCTCGCTTCAATCCTTTTTTTATACCTAAAATGATAGCCGACATAGCATCGGGTATGATTTCTATCAAATATGGCTTCAGAGGTCCTAACTTCACTACCGTGTCGGCTTGTGCTTCTGCTGCCAATGCTATGATTGATGCGCTTAACTATATTCGTTTTGGTTATGCTGATGTAATAGTATCGGGCGGCTCTGAAGCAGCTGTTACTATCGCGGGTATAGGGGGCTTCAACGCTTTGCACGCCCTTTCTACTTTCAACGAAAACCCAGCTAAGGCATCGCGTCCGTTTGATGCTAACCGCGATGGTTTCGTATTGGGCGAAGGAGCAGGGGCTATTGTGCTTGAAGAGTACAATCACGCTGTAGCACGTGGTGCTACTATCTATTGCGAATTGGCTGGTGGCGGACTTTCAGCAGACGCTCACCATATGACGGCACCTCACCCTGAAGGGCTTGGCGCTAAATTGGTGATGAATAACTGTCTTAAAGACGCTGGCGTAGCGATAAACGAAGTCGATGCTATCAATATGCACGGTACTTCTACTCCGCTAGGCGATATAGCCGAGTCGAAAGCAGTAATTGATGTGTTTGGAGAGCACGCTTACAATATCAATATCAACTCAACCAAGTCGATGACAGGACACTTACTTGGTGCAGCAGGAGCTGTTGAAGCAGTGGCTTCGATATTGGCTATTAAGCACGGTATCGTACCACCTACTATCAACTTTGAAACTCCTGATGAGAAGATAGACCAACGCTTAAACTTCACTTTCAACCAAGCACAAAAACGCGATGTAAAAGTAGCAATGAGTAATACTTTCGGTTTCGGAGGTCATAACGCTTGCTTACTATTCAAAAAGTTATAATACAAGTGTTCAGCTTAAAGAAAATATTGTCATTTTCCCGTTTTACTTCTAAGAAGAAAGACGGGATTTTTTACAATAAAATGAAAGATCTTTTGGGCTATGCTCCTAAAAATCTGTCATTTTATAGCGAGGCTTTTACGCATCCATCTTACCAATACCAAAAGGCTACCCGCAAGAGCTATGAGCGACTTGAGTTTCTTGGCGATGCTATTTTGGGGGCAGTAATAGCCGATTATATTTTTACTAATGCGCCTGAGCAAGACGAGGGCTACCTGACCAAAATGCGCTCTAAAATAGTAGAAAGGCGCAACCTAAATCAGCTGGGCGAAGAGCTACAGCTACTCAGTTTTCTGCGTACGAAACTCACTCCCAAGCAGTTAGGCAATAACATCACGGGCAATCTTTTCGAGGCGCTTATAGGGGCTATTTACTTGGATAAAGGCTATAAAACTTGCTTCAAATTTATAGAGCGCAAGCTCATTTTGCCTTATATCAATATCAAAAACCTCGAAGAAAAGGTTATTAGCCATAAAAGTTTGCTGATAGAATGGTGTCAGAAGCACAAACGCGACTTTTCATTTGAGGCAGAAGAAGATGTAGAAGACCGTTCAGAGACGAAATACTTCGTAGCCAAAGTGTATGTAGAGGGGTTTTCGGTGACGCGCGCACGCGCTACCTCTAAGAAGAGAGCTGAAGAGAGTGCTGCCAAGCGTACTTGCTATAAGATACAGGGCAAACAGCACTACAAATTAGATGTGAAATGAAAATCTTACTCCTCTCCGACACGCATTCGTACATAGACGAGCGCATACTTCACTATGCCTCAGAGGCTGATGAGGTCTGGCATTGCGGTGATTTTGGCAATGTGGCTGTCATACAAGCTCTTGAGGCGGTAAAGCCTTTGCGCGGGGTTTATGGCAATATAGATGGCACTGAGGTACGCGGCTACTTCCCTGAGGTAAATCGTTTTGAGTGCGAGGGAGTAGAGGTGCTGATGATACACATAGGGGGCTACCCTAACCGATACACTCCTTTAGCCAAACGCGAAATACAAAAACACCCACCCCGACTCTTCATTTCGGGGCATTCGCATATCCTAAAAGTACAATACGACCCACAATACCAGCTGCTGCACCTCAATCCGGGGGCGGCAGGCATCTATGGCTGGCAAAAAGTCCGTACTATGCTCCGTTTTGAGCTTGAAGCTGGCGAAATAAAGAATTTAGAGATTATTGAATTAGGAGAGAGGTAGAGGTAATTATCGGTATAAAATAATTCGTGTATTTTTCTTGGAATATTTTGCTAATAAAAAGAAGTTTTTTTATCTTTGTAGCAAATTTTAAACTTTATTCCTATGAAAAAAATATTACTAATCGCACTTTCTGTGATAGCTTTCGCAGCGTGCACTAAAAAAGACAATGATAACGATGCTAAGTACACACGAGCACAGTTAGAAGGACAATGGAACTATGTGGAATCAAGAATGTCTGATGGGAAACTCTTCTCTCAGATAGTTCCTTCAGAGGCTTTTAACTGCATAAAGAAAATGAATTATATATTTAAAGGTGATCGTTGGATACTAAATGAATACAATTATAAGAATGACGAAAAAACTTGTAAATATAACTCAGCATCTTTTTTGTACGTGATTAAAGGAAGTACTATTTGTTTCGTGATAAATGACAAAGCATTAAGAGCTCTTGATGTTATTAATTTAAACGAAAGCGAATTAGTCTTTAAATATAACGATGAGTTTAAAAGAATAATGCGATTACAAATGCAAGAACAAAACTCTCTTGAGTTATCTGATTATACGATTGATGATATTTTGAATGTAACAATCACTTACCGAAGATAATATTATAATACACTAAAAAAGGCGGCTCAATAGATAATGTTGAGCCGCCCTTTTTGTATTGATAAATTAGCAAATTGACTAATTGAAATACTCGCTGTAGCCTACAGCTTTTCCGATGAGGGTAGTAGAAGTGCAATCAGTGATTTTTACCATTACGAAATCGCCGATTTTGTAGTCTTCCTTAGGGAATACCACTACTGTATTCTGACTGTTGCGCCCCATCCATTCTTGGTCTGACTTCTTAGAATTACCCTCTATGAGTACCTCTACGGTGTTGCCTACCTGCGCTTGTGTGCGATAAAGGCTGTGTGCCTGTTGTAGGTCGATGATTTCGGTTAAACGGCGTTTCTTCACTTCCTCAGGTACATCATCTGCTATCTTGCGCGCCGCTAAAGTGCCAGGTCGCTCGGAATAGGCAAACATAAACCCAAAATCATACTTTACATACTCCATTAGCGAAAGGGTATCGCGGTGGTCTTCTTCTGTTTCAGTAGGAAAACCAGTAATCATATCTTGAGAAATAGCACAATCCGGAATGCGCTGGCGTATGCCGTCTATTAGCGTGAAATACTCTTCGCGGGTGTGCAAACGGTTCATCGCCTTGAGTATGCGATTGCTGCCGCTCTGTACTGGCAGGTGTATGTATTTGCAGATGTTGTGATGCTTCGCCATAGTGTCGATAACCTCAAAAGTCATATCTTGAGGGTTAGAGGTAGAGAAGCGAATGCGCATCTTTGGGTAAGCGGTGGCTACCATATCGAGTAGTTTGGCAAAGTTGATGGCTGTAGCCTGCTGCATTTCGGTAGCCTTGCTGAAATCTTTTTTCAGTCCGCCGCCATACCACAGATAGCTATCTACGTTTTGCCCCAGTAGGGTAACTTCTTTAAAACCACGCGCTTGTAGGTCGCCTATTTCGTTGATGATAGAGTAAGGGTCGCGACTGCGTTCACGCCCACGAGTGAAAGGCACAATACAGAAGGTGCACATATTATCGCAACCGCGTGTGATAGATACAAAGGCAGTAACCCCGTTGCTGTTGAGGCGTATAGGAGCGATGTCGGCGTAGGTTTCGTCTTTAGAGAGGATAACATTTACCGCCTCGCGACCGCCTTCTACTTCCTCCAGCAGGTTGGGAAGGTCTTTATAAGCATCGGGTCCTACGACCATATCTACTATTTTTTCTTCTTCGAGGAAAGCGTGTTTTACCCTTTCGGCCATACAGCCCAATACGCCCACTTTCATAGCCGGTTTTTTGCGTTTATACACGTTGAACTGCTCCAAACGTTTGCGGATAGTCTGCTCGGCTTTGTCGCGTACTGAGCAAGTGTTGATAAGCACTAAGTCGGCATCATCTACGCTATCGGTGGTGTTATAGCCCACTTTCGAAAGGATAGAAGCCACTATTTCGCTGTCGGAAAAGTTCATCTGGCAGCCATAGCTTTCGATATATAATTTCTTGGTATTGGTGCTGTCGGCGGTAAGTACAAGGCTTTGCCCTTGCTTGCTTTCGTCTATTTCTTTTGCCATAAAAGGTGTAGTTACTAATTTTGAGGGTGCAAAGATACAAAACAATTGATAATTAGCAATTAACAAATGCTAGTTACTTTAGAAAAGAGGTTCACCGTTGAGGTCGGTGGTGAGGGCACCGGTCATAAAATCGAAGAAGGGACGCATAGCCTTCAGGCTGCTGATGGCTTTGGCTGCAAAGTCGGGGGAGAGCACTTCGGCAGGGGTGAAATCGTGTTTGAGGAGGAACTGCTTTTTGCGTAGATAGTCGAGCATTGGGTCGTCTTTCTCGAAGCCTTTAGGGGCAGTTTTTACCTCATCGCCCCACAGTTTTCCGCCAAATTGGGCTACTACCTCTGGGTGCTGCATTATTTGGGCAAAAGTGTCGCCATCTAATGAAATCTCTTGGCGGATACGCAGCAAGTCTTCTTTGTTAGGATTGAAGAAGCCTCCGCCTACAAAACTCTCTTCGGGACTGATATGAATGTAATAACCGCCGCGGTAATGAGGTTGTTTGCGTTGGAAATAGCAACCGAAGTGCGTTTTGTAGGGTGTTTTGTCTTTAGAGAAACGCAAATCGCGGTAGATGCGGTATATTTTCATAGGCGAAAGCGTGTCGTTTAGGGCTATTTCGTTATAAATAGTCTCGCATACGGTATTAACGGCTGCTTTAGCTGCCTCGTAGTCGTTTTTGTGAGCGTCAAACCATTCTTTGTGGTTGTTTTTAGCGAGTTCTGTAAGGAAGTTGAAAACAATATGATTCATATAAAGGTTTTTTATTTTTGCAAAAATAGTAATATTTTGGAAAGGAGAGATGTTTTTTTAGTAAGATAATTTGGTATTTATTTTTTTGTAGTTATTGCATTATTCGTAATGTTTTGGTGTTTTTGTTGCTGATTTGATAATGCTATTTTTTGAGTCTTTCTATATTGTTCCTATATTCTTTCTGTATCCATTCTGTATTGAAGATATAATTGCATTATTTTCAATGTTAATCGGAGATTTAATAATTTTAGCAAAGATGCTATAAAAAAAATGATTGAGAGTGTTTTAGTTATAGATTTTTTTTATAAATCTATAGTTTTATTTGCAAAAGAGAGCGTTTTTATTTATTTTTGTCCTCTGAATAACGTAACTTGTTAATTATGAAATATTATATTCTATTTTTCTTTGGTAGTTTTTTGTGGGCTACCTATGCACAAGAATTGCCCTTGTTAGACCGTCTTTCAGCAATCAAGAACGGCGATAGAGAATTTTATGCTATCGATGGTTATATCATTACCAATGAGGATTTGAAACTTCCTTTTGATGAAAAAGGCTTTAAGAAAGCCTACCGAAAATTGAAAATTAATGCGCAAGACGCGCAGCCTAACCCTCGCATACACACTGATAACTATTTGGTTAATAGAGATAAAGAGGAGTATGTAGAGTCTCTTTATTTTGTGAAAAGTCCAGCGAATACTATTTCCCTTGTTTGGTTTTCAAAACTGAGAGACAGAGAGGTTGAGGTAGAAGAATCCTTAGTAAACCTCATTGTTGAAAATAAAATCCCTCAGGAATTATTTGCCCCTACCGATGCCAGAAGTATTGATTTTGCAGGACGAAAAATCCCGATGTTAGACGACTGTTATTTCACGGGTATCAACATAGTGCAATGTCCGTACAACGGCGAAATGAATTGGGGAGTATATCGCACTTTGGAAGACGCTCAACAAGCTGTAGCCGACCAGTTTGCAGCCAACAAACAACGCAAAATGTTGAAACCTATAGAAGAGGAAGAAGTTGAGGTACTTTTTGAAGAGGTACCCACCAAAGCTAAGAGAGTAGTGTTTGACATCAAGGGAGTTACGTCAGCTTTAGCAGGGATGTCGGGCGCTAAAACACTTACAGTGTACTATGTAGCCCAAGTGGTGCGCAATCGCCCTATTGCTTGTGTGATGAGCTTTTGGAATAATGATAATATCAAAAATACAGGTTTACCTCTGCTTTTAAGTCGTATAATGCAATTGAAATAAAGGTTAATTTGCTTATTTTCAGATATTATTTTTGTTATTAGTTCTTCAAAAGGTATCTCAAGAATCTCTGCTAAATCAAGAACTAATTCTTTGATAATAAATAATATACGTTCATCTAAGGTAGGCGTATCTTTCAATATTCCTCCAATAGTCTGATATTCAAGCTCTTTTTTGGCTAACGAGAGTAAGCTGTATTCTAACATCACAATTGATGTAGAGGCTGTCTGAGCATCAAAGTCTACAGATTGACACTTACCTAAACCTAAGTATTGTTCGGCTTCTTTAAAAAAGATTTCTGTTGTCCAACGTATAGCATATATCTCAAAGGCTCTGTATCATACTGCGACAACTATTTGGTTATGTGAAAAAAGTGTCGGAACTTTGCGGTGTAGAAGTAACAAAAAAATAACGGAAAAATAACGGAAAAAGTAACAGATACTATGGATACATCTTTAAAAGAAGAACAAAAGCTGTTGAAGAAAGCTGAACGCAAGCTGCGTATGGAGCAGAGTAGAAGCTATAGGGCTATGAAAACGGCTACTAAGGTGATGGACGACTATTATTTAGACCCTATACTGGGTTTGGTGCCGGTAGTGGGCGACGTTGTGCCGCAGCTGTTTAACGCTTCTTTTTTCTATATTTCAATTTTTAAAATTAGATCGTATGCCCTTACAATGACGCTCTTGCGCAATGTGTTTATAGATATTTTTGTGGGGTTGATTCCTTATGCAGGGATAGTACTCGATGTATTCTATAAATCTTACCGAGAAAATACGATTTTGATAGAGGGCTTTGTGAATGATGACCCGAATATCGTTAAAAAAGTGAAGCGAAGGGCGGTCTCTACTACTATATGGCTCGTGGTTTTAGGAATGGCTATTTATTATCTGATAGTATTCTTGTGGTCAGTGGTAACCCATCTTTATCAGTGGATAATGAGTTATATATAACAAACTTCTAATCGGGGAATTGCAGTTTAAGTTGTATATATTGTGGGGTAGGAGGGACGATCTTGTCGGGGTCGTTATTGAGGTGCGACAATGAAATGCCTAATAGTCGCACGGAGTCGGATAGGCGGTCTTGGTATAGCAATTCGCTGATATATAGCATTATCTCTTCTTTTGTGCTGATATAATCCTTTAGGGTTTTGCTGCGTGTCTGTATGCTAAAGTCGCTATATTTTATCTTTAAGGTAAGGGTTTTGCCGGCTACTTTTTGCTGCGCTAAACGCATCGCCACTTCGCTGGCTATGCTATCTAACTCTTTGAGCATATAGATTTCGCTGGTGAGGTTTTCGGCAAAAGTCTGTTCTGCCCCTACTGACTTGCGTATTCTGAAAGGCTGTACCTCGCCGTTGTGAATGCCGCGCGCCAATTCGTAGTAGTGCTTGCCGCTATTGCCGAAGTTTCTTTCGAGAAAAGCCAATGACTTCTGGCGTAGGTCTTTGCCTGTGAAAACACCTAAAGCATACATCTTTTCGGCTGTTACCTTGCCGATACCGTAAAACTTCTTGACATTGAGCGCGTCTAAAAAGTCTTGTATTTCGTCTTGAGTGACGGTTTTCTGTCCGTTGGGTTTATTGACATCGCTGGCTATTTTGGCAATAAACTTATTGATGGAGATGCCTGCGGAAGCGGTGAGTCCTGTTTCAGCAAAAATAGCTTGCCTTATCTCTTGAGCGATAAGAGTAGCTGAGGGGTTGCCGACTTTGTTATGGGTGACGTCTAAATACGCCTCGTCTAACGAAAGGGGCTCTACTAAGTCAGTATAGCGATGGAAGATACTGCGAATGTGCCTTGATATTTCTTTATATCGCTCGAAGCGTGGAGGTACAAATATGAGGTGGGGACAGCGTTTGCGCGCTAGTACGCCGCTCATAGCACTATGCACCCCATACTGACGCGCCTCGTAGCTGGCAGTGGCTACCACTCCGCGCGCTTCGCCTCCGCCTACTGCAATGGCTTTGCCACGCAAGTGGGGGAAGTCGAGTTGCTCTACTGAAGCGTAGAAGGCGTCCATATCGATATGTATGATTTTTCGCGTCAAAGGAAAAAGAAATTAGATTATCTCAAACATTTTGCCAGGGAGGGGTTGTACGTAGCCTTTGAGTTCCATTTGAAAGAGGAGGTTAGAGAGCTGGTGCACGGGTATTTGGCAGGCTAGCGATAGACTGTCTAAAGTCATCTTGCCGCCTTTCTTCAGTTGCTCTATTACCGGTACTTCTTCGGGGGTGTAGGTAGGAAATAGTTCTTGTTGTACTTCCTTTGGAGGGGTTTTGTGCCAACCCAAAGTATCGATGAGGTCTTGCGCTGATAGCAGTATGTTGGCTTTGCCGCTGTGTATCAGTTCGTTGCAACCTATGCTATAGGGGTCGGTAACCCTACCAGGGACGGCAAAGACCTCGCGCCCGTAAGAAGAAGCAATATCGGTAGTGACTAAGCTGCCGCCTTTCTTGCCCGACTCAATCACTATAGTAGCCTGCGAGAGCCCTGCAATGATGCGGTTGCGGCTTAGGAAGTTCTTGCGGTCGAAAGCACTCAAATAGCCAAAGTCGGTGATGAAACCGCCGTTTTCGGTCATTGCCTCAGCGTACTTGCTGTGGGTAGGCGGATAGATGAAATTGAGTCCGTGTGCTAAACAAGCTACCGTTTGCAGGTGGTGCTTCATAGCTGCCTTATGTGCTGTAATGTCGATACCATAAGCAAAGCCGCTGATCACCACTACTCCTAAGGGCGCTAACTCTTCGATGAGCTTTTCGCAAAAAGCATTGCCATAAGGGGTGCTATTGCGAGTGCCTACGATACTGATAATTCGCTTGTTAGGCAGCTGTATGTTTCCTTTTTGATAAAAGAGAATAGGGCTGTCGGGGCATTGCTTCAGTAGGGTAGGGTACTGAGGGTCGGTATAGGCAATCACCTGTATGTGATGCTGCTCGGCAAAGGTGAGTTCAGCCTCAGCTTCGTGCAGATAAGTGGCACTATGCAGGAGGTTATCAGCTATTTTAGAGCCTATGCCAATGAGTTTTTCGAGTTTTTCTCTGCTTTGAGCAAAGATGCGTTGAGCACTGCCGAAGTGCGTGAGTAGCTTTCGGGCAGTGATGTCGCCTACTAAAGGGATTTTCTTCAGCGCAATAAGATAGAGCAAATCGTCATTCATAATGCAGTTTAAAAAATGGTAATGCGATGCAAAAATACGAAAATAATTAGAAAATTAGCAAATTAGCAGATTAGTCAATTAGGAAATTAGCAAATGAGATGTTACAAATATAACATTTGTTTATTCCTTTGATACAATTGGGGTTATGGTTTTTGTTTCTTTGAAAAAAGGTACTATTTTTGCCCCTGTTTTTGAAAATTACTAAACATTTTATCATAATGACAGCAAATAAAAAATCGTTATTGCAAACCCTACGAACATTTTCGCCTAACTTTTGGGTGGCGAGTTTCCTACAGCTGATGGAGCGTTGGGGCTTTTATGGTATTTTTACCCTTTTGCCTTTGTATTTGGTGGCTTCGACTGACGAAGGAGGTCTCGGACTTTCGCATTCTGAAAAAGGAAGTATCATAGGCAACGTGACGGCTATACAATACTTTCTGCCGCTGGTGTTTGGGGTGATTGCTGACCGTATAGGTTATAAACTTTCACTGACAATCTCTTGCCTTATTATGGCAGTAGGTTACTACCTTATGGGCGAGGTTAATACCTACTGGTCGATGTATATGGTTTTCCTTTTTGCCGCTATAGGAGGGGGCTTTTTCAAGCCTGTTATCAACGGTACTGTAGCTCGGAATACAGATGATACAACCAGCACTTTGGGCTTTGGTATCTTCTATATGATGGTGAATATAGGAGGCTTTATAGGTCCGGCTATGTCGTCATCATTACGCACTATGTTAGGCTGGCGCATTATCTTTGTGCAGGCAGCTGTGGTGATGCTTGTCAACCTATTGGTGGTGCTGTTCTTCTACAAAGAACCTAAAATGGCACAACGCGATAGCAAGCCTCTTCTTACTGAAATTAAAGAATCGGTATTGCACATTATAGAAGCATTGCGCGATAGCCGTTTGACTATATTGCTTATACTAATGGTCGGCTTTTGGACGATGTTCAACCAGCTATTCTACACCTTGCCTAACTTTATACAAGATTGGGTAGACTCTTCGGCTATGAGTCAGTGGATAAATCAGCACTTGCCATTTTTGGGCACTATGCTGACTGAAAACGGACAGGTAAAAGCTGAGTGGTTCGTGAATATCGACTCGCTGATGATTATCTTCTTTCAGGTGGTAGTGTCTTACTTCGTGACTAAGATGACACACGTGAGCGCTATGATACGCGGTACTATTATCGGTACTATAGGGGTTACGCTTACCTTTATGTTTAACAATGTGTGGTTTACTATTATCGGTACGATGATTTTCTCAGTAGGTGAGATGGCTGCAAGCCCTACGCTTTCGGCTTTTATCGCACAGATTACGCCTAAAGGCAAAGAAGCCCTTTACCAAGGTACTTATTTCCTTCCGGTAGCTATGGGTAACTATCTTGCAGGGCTTATTTCTGGTGATTTGTATGAGAAATGGTCGGATAAATACGCTTTTCTACAAGCAGAAATGGCTAATAGACAAATAGCAATGCCTGAGGGGTTGACCAGAAATGAATATTTTGCGCTTGCAGAACAGAAATTAGGGCTTTCGCAGTCGCAAATTACTGAAATGCTATGGCAGACTTATACCCCAGAGAAGATGTGGTACCTTATCTTCGGTATCGGACTCTTTGCTGCGGTATCTCTATACTTGTACAATAAAATAATGGTTAAGAAATTAGCCAATTAGTAAATTAGTAGCTTATGATATTAGTAATTCTCGATATTCAAGGAAAACTGTCGCAGATAGTGCAGCAATCGGAAGAGGTGCTACGCAATAGTCGCATTGTGATTGAGGGCTGCAAAACTCTTGATATTCCGCTTATTTGGGTGGAACAAATGCCTGATAAATTAGGGGCTACTCATCCGCAGATAGCTGAAGCACTCGCAGGTGAAACCCCTATTACTAAGAGCTCTTTTTCGGCATATGGCGAAGAAGCATTCGTTAGTAGATTGGCAGAGTATGATAGCAAGCACGTGGTGCTCATCGGTATAGAGACGCATATCTGTATCTACCAAACAGCTATAGACCTATTGGCAGCAGGCTATAAAGTGACCGTTATCGCTGATGCGGTATCTTCTCGCACAGAGAGCAATAAGCAAATAGGTCTCGGTATGCTGTGCGACGCTGGCGTGCAACTGCTCAGCACTGAAGCGTTGCTCTTCTCGGTTTTGCGTACTGCTGCTCACCCTAAATTTAAAGAAATAGCCAAATTGGTGAAGTAGGCAATTTGCCGATTTGTCGATTTGACAATTTGATAATTAGCCGATTAGTAAATGATATATTTTCATTTGCTAATCGGCTAATTTTTTTATTGATAAAATTGGTTAGTTTACTAATTGTAGAGAGTCTTTGGTCATTAGGTAAAGACCGTCTTCTTTGAGACGATAGGTAGCTTTGTTGTAAGGACTATCGTAGCTTTTGGCATTCTTTATATACTTGCCAACAGGTAGGTACAGCTGGTAGTATACATTCTGACCGCGATAGGTGTTGCCCCTAATGATTTCGTAATACTCGGGTATGGCGATGTGGTTATCTTTAATTTCTAAGGGGATACGGATATTCTTAGCGTTTTGGGCGGCTTGACTACCTGTTCTGCCCCTAGCGGTTTGTCGGCACAGCAAGTAAGGTTCGGTTTCGTTAGTGGGCAAGATGTCGCGTAGGTAAGACTCGTATTGCACTAAGAGAGTGTCGGCATCGACAGTTAGGACTAAACTATTGTCGTACTTACTTTTGATGCTGATGTGTAGCGTGTCGGAAGTAGTAGGAACACTTATTTTGCGCTCGAAATTGTTCTCAATAAAAAACTCTTTAGCGGTACTGCCTACACTGATGCTTAAGCCTATAAGTGCTGCAATGAAGGCTATAAAAGTAAGGATAGCCCATACACGTGTGCCTCGGAAACGCTTGTAGCTGAGTCTGACTACTACGAGGATAAGCAATGAAAGCGGTACTAATAGCAGCAAGAATACGCTGCTATAGAGCGCAAAACGCTGGATAGGGCTACTTATCATAAAAGGTAGGTAATCGTCGAGGAGCAAGAGCGAGAGCCCACTGGCAGAGGTAAGCCCAAATATGCCCATAATTACTGCTATAAGGGAGAAAAGCAAAGGCAGGGCTAATATAACAAGGATAACGGTAAGCAGTAGCGAACCGCGTTTTGGGTTGCTCTTAGGTACAGCCGAAGTCGATGCTGCGGTAGGGTTGCTGTTGGGTTCGGCTGAAGGTGCTACCGTTTCAGGCTTGAGTAGGAGCGTTAGCACTAAGTAAGCTACAATGAGTGCAATACTTATCCCTACATAGACAGGAAGGCAAACGAGGATAAGCAATAGGTAGATAAGGCGCAACCAAGTGCTGCTGGCTGAGGTGTATTGCGCAAGTCCGCCGATAACCCCCCATAATATTTTGTCGCTATAACTCTTGTGCCATTCGGTAGAGGTGGTGCTACTACTCTTGTAGCTAGCAAGCGAATCGAGGGTAACAGCAGCCCCCTGCATCTCTAACTTCTGTGCGGTAGTAAGGGCAGCAGGTACAATTATCCAAAATAAAATATATAAGGCTAGCATAGCCCAACTGATGGAATTGAAAGGGAATAACCACCTGTTGCCAGTCATAGGGGAGAACCACCCCCAGTCGCCAAGCATAAAGAAAATGGTAAAAAGCACTGCAAAGGCGATGCGCAACATAGTAGGACTAATGTTGAAATAATGAGCCATACCAGATAGTACGCCTCCTATTTTGCAGTCGTCGATGTCGCGGTATAGCGGTTTGTTAGTTGAAAAGGCTTTTGCAGTGGCTTCAGTAGCTGCATTAGTAGCCTTGTCGGCTTCTTCGTCTTCTACATATTGTTCGGGTTTTCCGAGTACTTCTATTAGGTATAGCACATCTTGGTGCATAATGACTTCGCGGTTGGCAGTGCGGTCTTTGAGGAGTTCGGCCATACGTTGTTCTACATCAAAGATGATTTCGTCGTGGTCAGAGTTGTGCTGTAAGTGTTGGCGCACCTCAGCGAGGTATTGACTGAGTGCGGTGTAGGCATTTTCTTCGATAAGGAAAGAAAAGCCGCCTAAGCTGATGTTTTTGGTTTTGTCCATAGTTTCTTAAATTATTTTGTCGATCATAGTTTGTAATTCGCGCCAAGCTTTTAGGGTTTCGCTTAAGAAAAGCTTGCCGCTGTCGGTTAGTACGTAGTATTTTCGGGGTGGCCCTGCAGAGGATTCTTTCCACTGGTAATCGAGCAATCCGCTGTTTTTCAGTCGGGTGAGCAGCGGGTAGAGGGTGCCTTCGACAACAATCATATCGGCGTTTTTCATCGTTTCGATAAGGTCGGAAACGTAGGCTTCTTTGCTTTTATCAATGACGGAAAGAATACACATTTCTAAGATGCCTTTTCGCATTTGGGTCTTAATCTTTTCGGTGTTGATTTCTTCCATAGTAAAAGTGATTAATAAATTCGGTGCAAATATAGGTAAAAAATAGTATTATGCAATACATAGTACTGTTAAAATTTTAGTTCTATGTAAGAGATATTTTGTAAGTGTTTGATAATTAAGGTGATAAAAATAAACATCCCCCCTGCCCCTCTTCAAAGGGGGAGCCCATACACGAGCATTATGGTGGCATAATATAGCTTATATCGAAGGTTTATTTCTTGCTAATTGTTTGCTAATTGTTTGCTCATCGTTCGCTAATTGTTCGCTCATCGTTCGCTCATCGTTCGCTAATTGTTCGCTAATCCTTCGCTAATAGTTTGCTCTTCCTGTATCCTTCTTGTATCGTTTGTATGGGGGAGAAGGAGTCAGAAAAAATTTCTGTGTTGCTAATTGATTTATTATTTTGTACCTTTGCAGTGAAAAATATACAATTGAAATTTTAATATGAAGACGGTAGTGTTGCACCACACTTGTGGACAAGAAGGAGGGGATGATGATATAGAGCAAGCTCACTATTGGGGAAAGGTTCATTACAATAATAAATATTATATTGTTGTACAGGGGCAGATAAAGGAAGTATATATGTAGAATTTGAAGTTCCTAAGAATAGTCTAATACAAGGAGGTAAAGAAAATTGGTATAAAATAGTGAGTCCAACAGCAAGTAGATCTCAGAAATATCAAGTTGAAAAACAAGGAGGGGAAATTCCTCCTAAATATAGAAATTTGACTCCCCCTATATTAACTAAATAAATATGAAAGAAAAAATTAATTGTTTTATGAGTAGATTCAGCTCAAAATTGAATAAGTATAAGGTAAATATACATACTTTTGATAATAGCCTTAACGATCCTTTTGGTATTTTGACAAGAATAGATTTTGAATATAAAAATATAGAAGGCTACGTAAGCTTTTATAGTAAGGGAGTTATAAATATAGAAATATTTGATTACAACACAGGTAGTGTCATATTTAATACACTACTAATGCCAGAAGATGATTCTACAGAGGCTTTTAATCAGTTTGACAAATTAATATAACTATGATAATAGGAAAGAAAAAAGATATTAGCTTTATTGATATATTAAGTCTCATAAAATGTCCAGAAAAGTATCATTGGAAAATAGTTTGGATATACGCTTTTTATTACCCCTCTAATCTTGTGTATTTAGAAGATAAAATTAATTCTTCAAAAGGATATGACATTAAATTAGAGGATTTAAAAAGACTAATAGAGTCAGTAGGGCAGCTTATTGAGCTAATATTAATTGGTGATAAAGGAATTATAGAAGATTATTCTATTGAAAAAGAGGAAGAAATAAAGAATAAATATGATTTCTTTATAGAATATGTTGATTCTTCTTATTGGGAGATTTTCTCTAAAGACAATGATTTTAGCAACAAATTAAAAGAGTTTGATACCAATTCAAAAGAATAAGGTTACAAATATAACTACGTTGGCAGTATAAGTGGGATGCTTTTGGAATGCTCAAGGAGGTAAAACGCCCTGACAAGCAAAAAGTAACCTTTACCTACGATGCTCTTGGCAGACGCCTTACCAAGCATTTTAGCCGCACCACCACCCACTTTTTGTGGAGTGGCAATGTGCCCTTGCACGAATGGAAAGAAACCTTTGAGTTCAATTACAGCACAGGCTTATATGATTTAGGTACTGAGCACAGCCCCACCACTTGGATTTTTGAAGCAGGCTCTTTTGTGCCTTGTGGAAAGATCACCAATGGCAAACATTATTCCATCATTACCGACCACTTAGGCACCCCATAGAAACCTACAACCAAGAAGGTGAACTGATATGGGAACGCGAGCAAGACCTTTATGGCAACTCCCGTCAAGGCTTTGCTAAAGAGAATTTTAGGTGTCCTTTTAAATACTATAGGATTATCAGGACAAAGAGACACTGCTTCAAATGGTATACTATTATATGATAGTGAAATTGAGGCTCGTAAAAATAATAAGGCTTTTTATCACAATGGTTCTCATGGCAATTATAGTAAAATTGTAGATACAAAAATTAAAAAAATACAAAAAAAATATGAAGCTGATATTAAAGATATAATGAAAAACCATAATGGAGATATAGAAAAAATAACAAAAGCAACACAGGAAGCTAGAAAAAGTGTTGAAAATTTGCAAAATAGATTACGGAAAATCTTGGATAAAGAGGCTAGAGGGAATTATAGAAGATTAAGTTAATAAATTATTGTTTATATTATGGAAAAGTTATTAATCTGGTTTTATCCTTTTAAAAAACAAACTTACATACCTAACCGATATGATATATATATTAGAGAGAATTTTACACCTTTAAAGGAAGTTGAAGATATGGATTATCCTTGGGTTCTTTATAACCCAGAAATTAATGGTT
>ERZ773233.867-NODE-867-length-18534-cov-25.032361_pt1 | contig 18534 bp, 19 predicted proteins | sample MGYA00580991_ERZ773233 | MGnify/ENA primary metagenome ERZ773233 (study PRJEB29015, sample SAMEA2738178) | human oral metagenome | biome: human oral; feature: human-associated habitat; material: saliva | place: China | collected 2161 ...
CTTGACCTTCTCCTTACCATGGAGACGCTCTGCCTACTGAGCTATCGGGGCAACGACCGAAATCTTATAGGGAACTTTTTTGCTTTCGCAAGTCCATTCCGTGTGATCTCAATCACTATGACGTTCTTTCGAACTTGGCTTGACACCGAAGTGCCTTACCGTGGCAGGTGAGGGATTCGAACCCCCGAAGCATACTGCGACTGATTTACAGTCAGTTCCCTTTGGCCGCTCGGGAAACCTGCCAATTGCATTCCGCCGGGCAAGCATGCTTGCCGTTTGGGTGCCGTGAAAGATTAGCAAGATTGCACCCCCAAATGCCAACTTATCTTAGTGGGAGCCTGGTCACACTCGCTATAATGACTGTAATCATGCGGCCAAACCCGCTTTCACATAGACTTATATGCCCAGCTCAAACCTAAGAAAGGCACACCATGGCAGCAGATTCCTCGTTCGACGTCGTCTCCAAATATGACCGTCAGGAGGTTGACAACGCCGTCAACCAGGCCAGCAAAGAGATCAGCCAGCGCTATGACTTTCGTGGGGTTGACGCCTCTATCGAGCTAGCCGGCGAAACCATCACCATCACCGCCAACTCCGCAGAGCGCGTGCTGGCCGCCCTAGACGTACTCGAATCCAAACTGTTCCGGCGCGGGGTTTCGCTAAAGGTCCTAGACCTGGGCGAGAAGGAACCCAAGGCCTCAGGCAAGCTCTACAAGCTGGTTTGCCCGCTACGGGAGGGCCTAAGCCAGGAAAATGCCAAGAAGATCACCAAGGCCATCCGCGAGTCCTTCCCCAAGGGCGTCAAGGCCCTGATCCAGGGCGATGAGGTGCGCGTATCCTCCAAGTCCCGCGATGACCTGCAAGCGGTAATCGCCATGCTTAAGGAACTGGACATCGACGCCGCCCTACAGTTCACTAACTACCGCTAAGTCCCAGCGCTAAGGCCCCGGCGTGGTTGCACCAGCAGCCGGCGCGGTCTAGTCGTAGGGACCACGCGTAGGAGGATGCGCGCGGTCTCGTGCAGCAGGGCGGCGCCCCATAGTCGTAGGGACCAAACAGTAAGGCCCTGGCACTCAGTAAGGCCCTGGCACTCTCATAGGAGAAGCCAGGGCCTGCTTTTGGGCTGTTTACGCGGCCCGGGCCCCTCCCCCAGGCACAAACGTCAGTAACCGGCCATATGCTCTAGGCGCGCAATGCGCTTATCCATGGGCGGGTGGGTGCTCATAGCCTGCCCCAGGTTCCCAAAGGGGTTAGCGATCATCATGGCCGACAGGTTCTCCACCTGCGGCTCACGCGGCATGGGGTAGTTGGGCACGCCGCCCGAAAGTTTCTTAAGCGCGCTAGCCAAAGCCAGCGGGTCACCGGTGAGTGAGGCGCCGTCCTCGTCGGCGTCGTACTCACGTGTACGCGAAACCGCCAAGCGCACTAAACCAGCCGCCAGCGGCGCCAAAATAGCCATTACCAAGCCCATTGCAGCCGCCCCATTGTCACGCTCATTACGGCTGCGCGAGCTAGTGCCAAAGTACATGAACATGGTGCCCACCGAGGAAATAATCCCCGCCATACCGGCGGCAATTGAGCCGGTGAGAATGTCACGGTTGTACACGTGGCTGAGCTCATGACCCAGCACTCCACGCAGCTCACGGCGGTCAAGCAGGTTCAAAATACCCTCAGTGCAGCACACCGCCGCGTGCTGGGGGTTGCGCCCGGTAGCAAAAGCGTTAGGGCTCATGGTGGGGGCAATGTAGATGCGCGGCATGGGCTGGCCTGCAATTGAGGACAGCTCCTGCACAATCTCATACAGCTCCGGGGCCTGCTGGGGCGTCACCTCGTAGGCATCCATAGAGCGGATGGCCAGCTTGTCGCTGTTCCAATAGCTGTAGGCAGTCTGGCCCACGGCGATCAGCGCGAACAGCGGCATAAAGATGAAATATCCCGATGCTCGCGCCAATACGTAACCGAAGGCGATCAAAATCGCCCACATCAGGCACAGCAGCCAAAAAGTTTTAATGCCGTTGTGATAGTGACGCTTCATGAAGGTAAGTCTAGGGGTTTAAGGGCCCCTAAAGTTACGCTAACAGGTGTGGTCAGGGGCCGGTTCGCGGCGGGCGTGAAGGGGGCGCGGCTCACCCTCGCCGTCAGCCTCGGCGGCTTTTAGATCCGCGCGCAGGTTCTTGGGCAGCGAGAAAGCAATGTTTTCTGTGGCCGTGCGTAGTTCCTCGACGTCGGTGAAGCCGTATTCCGCTAGCTTTTGTACCACTTCGCGCACCAAAATTTCGGGCACGGACGCCCCTGAGGTTAGCCCCACGCTCTGGGCCTGCTCTAGCCAGCTGGGATCGATTTCACTGGCGTAATCCACCCGGTAGGCGGCCTTAGCGCCGGCTTCTAGGGCCACTTCCTTTAGGCGCACCGAGTTGGAGGAGTTACCTGAACCCACCACAATCACCACGTCAGCGCGCGGAGCCATCTGCTTGACGGCGGCCTGGCGGTTTTGGGTGGCGTAGCAAATGTCGTCGCTGGGCGGGTCAATCATGGCCGGGAAACGTTCACGCAGGCGACGCACGGTTTCCATGGTTTCATCCACGCTCAGGGTGGTTTGCGAAATCCACACTACCTTTTCAGGGTCACGCACCTGCACCTGGTCTACTTCTTCAGGGCCGTTAACTACCTGAATGTGCTCGGGGGCCTCACCTTGGGTGCCTTCCACCTCTTCGTGTCCGCTGTGGCCCACCAAGATGATGTCGTAGTCGCCCTTGGCGAAACGCACCGCCTGCTTGTGCACTTTGGTTACCAGCGGGCAGGTGGCGTCAATGGTGGCCAGGTGGCGGGCGGCGGCCTGCTCATGCACTGCCGGGGACACACCGTGGGCTGAGAACACTACGCGAGCGCCTGGGGGCACCTCATCAGTTTCGTTGACAAAAATGGCTCCGCGACGGCTGAGCGCCTCCACCACGTACTTGTTGTGCACAATCTCTTTGCGCACGTAAATGGGGGCTCCGTAGTGGGCTAGGGCTTTCTCGACGGCGTCCACGGCGCGGTCAACGCCAGCGCAGTATCCGCGTGGGGCTGCCAACAGAAGTTTTTTGGGCGAGGCTGTGGTCATAGGTACAGGGTACCTGGCCTGTATTCGTGGCACAGTGGTAGCCGTGACAAGTAGTAACCCACCCCACGCCGTCGGCGTAAATTCGGGCGCCCCCAACGCAACTAGCCCGGCCGTAGCTAACCAGGCCGTAACTAGCCAGGCCTCCCCCAATGGCGGCGGACGCCAACTGGCCGCCCTGGCCCGCGACACCACTGCCGAAAACCCTTGGCCGCTGCGATTGCTGGCGCAAAAAGTGGAGTCCTACATGTCCAAGATGACGCCGGTGTGGGTCAGCGGCCAGGTGGTGCAGTTCAACCCGCGTCGGGGTGCCTCTATGGCGTTTATGACCTTGCGCGACAGTGAAACTGAGGCCTCCATGACGGTAGCCACCTACGCCAAGGTGCTGGCCGCCATGGATTCGCCGTTGGAGGAAGGCAGCCAGGTGGTGCTGCACGCTAAACCCACCTACTGGCTCAAGCGCGGCTCCTTCCAGCTGGTGGCTGACGAGATCAGGCCGGTTGGTTTAGGTCAGTTACTAGCCCAAATTGAGCGCCTGCGCCGCGCCTTGGCTGCTGAGGGTCTATTTGACCCCTCCCGTAAGCGTCCGCTGCCCTTCTTGCCGCGCGTGGTGGGGCTGGTTTGTGGGCGGCAAGCTAAAGCTAAGGACGACGTCATTAACAACGCCCGCCTGCGTTGGCCTGCCACCCGCTTTGAAATCCGTGAGGTGGCTGTGCAGGGGGCCTACGCCGTCGCCGAAGTGTCCAGGGCTATTGCCGAGCTGGACCAAATCGAGCAAGTAGATGTGATTGTTGTGGCCCGAGGCGGCGGGGCGGTCGAGGACCTGCTGCCTTTTAGCGATGAGGCCCTGGTGCGCGCCGCTGCCGCCTGCCACACCCCGCTAGTCAGCGCTATTGGGCACGAAACCGACTGCCCGCTGCTGGATCTGGTGGCCGATTTTCGCGCTTCCACCCCCACCGACGCCGCCCGGCGGATCGTGCCCGACCTGCTTGAGGAGCTAGCCAGCCTGGAGACCACCGTGGCTGCGGCGCGCACCGCCTGGCAAGCCCGCCTAGAGCGTGAGGAGCAGGGCCTAGAGCAGCTGCGTTCGCGCCCAGTGCTGCGCCAACCCGACGCCGTCGTTAATTTACGTCAAGCAGAAGACCGCGAACTGACTCAGCGTATGCGCCGGGCAGTAGACCACCAACTAGCCCTTAGCCAAGCCCAGCTACACACGGATCTAGCTAAACTGCGCGCGCTTAGCCCCCAAGCAGTACTTGACCGTGGATACGCGGTTTTACGCCAATCTAATGGGGCTGTGGTCACTGAAGTAGACCAGCTCAAACGCGGCACCCTGCTGGAAGCCATTGTGGCCCACGGCTCGCTAATCGCACAGGTGATGGGGACTAACCCCAAGCGGCTCGACTAACCCAAGCTCGACTAACCCAAAATAAGACCAGACCCACCCAAAAACACAACTTCATGACACAATCAGACTATGACCACACCCACATCCGCCCAACCGACCGAAGTTGACCAGCTCACTTATGAGCAGGCCCGCGCTGAGTTAGCTCAGGTAGTACGCCAACTTGAGGCCGGCGACGCCCCTCTGGAGCAATCTTTGGCCATGTGGGAACGTGGTGAGGCTCTGGCCACGCACTGCCAAAACTGGTTAGACCAGGCCCGAGCCCGCCTAGAAGCAGCCACCCAAAGCGATCAGAGCTGATTTCAAGCACTGCAGCCACAAATCAAAGGAACCTTAATGAGCGAACCGCGCGTATTAGTTATTGGTGAGGCTCTTGTCGACGTCGTCGTCGGCTTGGACGCCACCACTAAGGAAATTCCGGGTGGGTCCCCGGCGAACGTGGCCCTGGGGCTAGCACGCCTAGACCGCCAAGCCGAGCTGGTGTGCTGGATCGGCAAGGATGAACGCGGCGAGCTAGTCCGCAAGCACCTTGAATCTAACGGTGTTGCCCTAGTTGAGGGCTCTGACGGGGCTGAGGCCACCTCCACCGCTGTTGCCGTTATTGGCGACGACGGCGCCGCCACCTACCGCTTTGACCTGGACTGGAACCCGCCCACGCCGGCTCCTTCCGAAAATGTGCCACTGGCGGTGCACACTGGTTCTATCGGCGCGATTATGGAGCCGGGGCGCCTAACCGTGCAGGCCGTTCTGGCAGCTTACCGCCAGACCTCCACCATCACTTACGACCCCAATGTACGCCCCCAGCTGATGGGCACCCCCGGTGACGCCCGCCCGCTGGTGGAGCGCCTAATCGCCGCCTCAGACGTAGTTAAGTGCTCCGACGAGGACTTGGAGTGGCTAACTGGCGGCGCCGATCAGGAAGAAACCCTGCGTTCCTGGCTGGAGCTAGGCCCGGCCATTGCGGTGGTCACCCGTGGCCCCGAGGGCGCCCTGGCGCTAACTTCTTCTGGCCTGCGCCTAGAGGTACCCTCCCAGCCGGCTGTAGTAGCAGACACGGTAGGTGCCGGCGACTCCTTCATGGGCGGCATAATCGACGGCCTGTGGACCGAGGGGCTGCTGGGCGCCGAAAACCGCGAGGCGCTACACAACATCAGCGAAGAAGCCCTGCGTCGCGTAATCGCCCACGCCATTGCGATTGCCGCCATCACCGTTTCACGCCCGGGTGCTAACCCGCCCAACCGCGCTGAGCTGGAAGCTGCCGCCGCCGCAGTAGAGGCAGAAGAGGTTGTAACTCACGAAGATGCAGCCGCAGCAGCCGCGCCGGAAGCTGATGCAGCCGCGCCCGAAGGCGCAGCCAAAGAGGCTGAGCACGAGTGCTGCGGAAACTGCTAAGGCACAGACGCGATTAGGACCGTTTAGAGGCTAATCGGATCGGGGGTGGCCTACCAGCCACCCCCGCCTTATGTCCAAACCAGCCCGCTAACTACCCAAATCCCCATAACCGCCTACAAAAAGACCCCCAGCCCCCACAAATGTAAGGTCAAAATTGTTTGCCCAAATCGTAATGACGCTACTGGCTCTGGTTGACTGCGCGGCAGTGGTCTACGTTCTGTTTACCGGTAAACGCAGTTTTTATGACCGCATGATTTACACGCTGATCATATTCTTGCTTCCCTTTGCCGGCGCGGCTTTTGCCGCCTATAAGCACTATTACTGGCTTAAAGAGCACTAAAACTGGCTCCTGCCAGGCCCTGGCCGCCTAACTACCCGGCCTGGACAGCTTTAAGCGCACCAGCTACCCGGCCTAGCCGGCCTAGGCGGCTTTAATAGCGCCAGCTACCCGGCCTAGCAGGCCTGGGCGGCTTTAATGGCGCCAGCTACCCGGCCTAGCCGGCCTGGACAGCTTTAAGCGCACCAGCTACCCGGCCATGTAAGGCGAGCTACTTACCCATGCGGCGCTCGCGGTGGGCATAGTCGCGTAGCGCGCGCAGGAAATCGATGTGCCTAAAGGCCGGCCAGTTAACCTCGCAGAAGTAGTATTCCGAGTGCACTGACTGCCACAGCAGGAAGCCCGAAAGGCGCTGCTCGCCGGAGGTGCGGATAAGCAGATCCGGGTCGGGCTGGCCCTTGGTGTACAGGTGCTCAGCAATGTCGTGCACAGACAGACTGCGGGCCACTTCTTCTAGGGTGCGTCCCTGGGCGGCGGCCTCAGCTAAAGCGTCACGTACAGCTTGGGCAATTTCTTCACGCCCGCCGTAGCCCACGGCCACATTAACCTCCATGCCTTCAATGGCACTGGTGGACTCTACTGCCGCCAGTAGCCGCTGGGCCACCGGTTGGGGTAGTAATTCCACGCTGCCCACAATGCGCAGTCGCCAACGCCTGGCACTAGCCAGGTTTTCGACGGCGCTAGCAATAATGTCTAGCAGCGGCGCTAGTTCCTGCGGGTCACGTGAGAGGTTATCGGTGCTCAGCAGCCAGAGGGTGACGATTTCAACCCCGGCATTTTCGGCCCAGCCCAAAAATTCAGCGATTTTATCTGCCCCGCGCCGGTGTCCGTGGGCGGCGCCTACCCCTAGGGATTTAGCCCAGCGGCGGTTGCCGTCGAGGATCACACCTACGTGCGCGGGAACTTTGGAGCGATCAAGCTGCGCCAACAACCGGCGTTCGTAAACGTCATAGAGCAGGTTGTCGCCAGCCATTTTCAGCTCCTTGCATACAGGTACAGGCCGATCTACTTTTACGGCCATGCTATATACGGTAGCGCCTAATTACGCCCTGTGGTGTTCGCTTTATCAAATAGCTACCTACGCAAGCGTAACTTACGGTAGCGTAGCTTTTGTTCCTAACAAGCTACTGGGAGGTTCATATGGCAGCCGCCAAAGCACTCTCGCTTTCTAGCGACTCGCTCGCCTCGGCCGGCGAGGCTCTTAAATTAATCAAACCCAAGCTACGCGGCTGGATTCACGCTATTACTGCGCCGCTGGCTTTGGCTGCCTGCATTGTACTGACGGTTTTAGCCCCCACGACCACTTTAAAAATCGGCAGCGCCGTGTATTTGGCCTGCTCACTGCTGCTTTTCGCCAACTCTGGGGTGTACCACATCTCTAACGGGCATTTCCCAGCCAAAGTTTCCCAGCTTTTACGCCGCATTGACCACGCCAATATTTACCTGCTGATTGCCGGCACCTACACTCCCCTGGCTTTAGCGTTAATGACCCCGAATCATCAGCGCCTGGTGCTGGGCATTATCTGGACAGGCGCCGTGATTGGCATGGTGGCTAATGTGTGCTGGATTACCGCGCCGCGTTGGTTGTTCACGATTTTGTATGTGGTGCTGGGCTGGGTGGCTGTGTGGTTCATTCCCGAGCTTTACCGCGCCGGCGGGGCGGCGATTGTCGTTTTGATTGCTGCTGGCGGCGTAATTTATACGCTTGGCGCAGTGGTTTATGCGCTTAAAAAACCCGATCCTTTACCGCGTTGGTTTGGCTTCCACGAGATTTTCCACGCCTGCACCGTGGCTGCCTGGGTGTGCCAGTGTATTGCCTGCTACATGGCCGTATTGGGCTAAACTGGGCTTTTAAGGTGGCAAGTTAGGAGAAAACATGAGTGAAGACAACCGTACTTGGCTGACCCAGGAAGCTTTTGACCGTCTAAGCGAGGAGCTTGAGCGCCGTCGTACCACTGAGCGCAAAGAAATCGCTCGCCGCATTGAGCTAGCCCGCCAGGAGGGTGACCTGCGCGAAAATGCTGGCTACCACGCCGCCCGTGAGGAAGCTGCCCTTAACGAGACCCGCATTAAGGTGCTTGAAGGGATGCTGGAAAACGCTGAGGTGGGTCAGGCTAGCTCTGACGGCACCGTCACTAAGGGCGCCCTGATTACCGCCATTATTGCCGGTAAAGAGCAGGTTTTTGTGCTGGGTAACCAGGAGATTGCGGCTGATGTTCCCGACGGCGCCCGCGTATTCTCCCCCGAGGCCCCGCTAGGTAAGGCGCTGATGGGACACAAGGCTGGCGAGACTGTCAGCTACAAGGCCCCTAACGGTCGCGTTTTGCAGGCCGAAATCAAGTCTGTACAGCAGCTATGAGCTACGCCGCTGCAACACGGGCGGCTGGGCCTGAGCAAAATTGGTTGCCGCTCTGCGACAGCACTTATCTCGACGACGCCGCTGCTGGCGCCTTGCCGGCCACTATCGCCGGTCACAGCCAGCCACTGCTGGAACGTCTAGAGCTTCACCCAGTTTTAGCTAGCCGCGCCGATGACCCGCTACCTGCTGGGGCCGAGGTTATTTACCTGGCTGCCGGCTGTTTTTGGGGCGTGGAGCGTATTTTCTGGAACCAGCCCGGGGTGTTAGCCACCGCCGTGGGCTATATGGGTGGAGGCAACCACAACCCCACCTACCGTGAGGTGTGCACTGGCCAAACTGGTCACGCGGAGACTGTGGCCGTGGTTTATGACCCGGCCATAGCGGGCGTGGGTGGGCAGAATCTGTTGCGGGTTTTCTTTGAAAACCACGACTCTACCCAGGCTAACCGGCATGGTAATGATGTGGGCACCCAGTATCGCAGCGCGATTTGGGTTACCACGCCCCAGCAGGCGCAGGCCGCTGCGGCGCTACGCCAGGCTTTCCAGGGTGAGCTAGACAAGCTTGGCGACGGGCGCGTTTGCCAAACCACTATTGGCGACGCCGCCGCGCTGGAATCTGGCCAGGGAGGGCCGTTTTATGTGGCCGAGGAGTACCACCAGGCTTATCTGCACAAGAATCCTGGCGGCTACTGTAACCATGGGCCTAACGGCATTACCTGCCCCGTGGGCATCGCCAATTTGCCGGCCCAAACTGATGTTTTGCCGCCTGAGCTAGCCTAAAAACCTGGCGCAAAACTACCAAAACCATAAAACAGCCAAAGCCGCAAAGCAGTAAAGCTGCTGGGCTTAACGGCCAAAACTTGAATCTGGCCCAAACCAAACTAGACAGGGGGGCGCCCGCCGCACGGCGGGCACCCCCCTTTTCTAAGCTGCCAGGCCACCTTGCCCAGAGCAGGCGCCATCATAGCACGAGAGCGCAAAGCAGACTATCAACTGTTAAGACGGTATTAGCCAAAGGCGTATTTGGGGAGAAATCACGATGACCACAATCTCTAACGCAACACTAGCCTTTTATATAAGCGATGCTTTATTTGGGTAGGAGGTAACAAGTATGAATAGTGTGGGGGGAGAAATCGTAATAACGATTTTTGGTATTTTCGTTATTTATACATGGTGGGGAGAGACATACAGTGATTCGCGGGAGGCATACTTGGGACAAATCAATCCACAGTGGGGGATGAGTAGAAGCATGGCGGCAATGACGTATCCCTGCATGGGCATTGTGTCTACCTTAATTGGAATCGGCATGCTCTTGAAGAGGGCGGGAGCTCCCGGATTCGTTTGGTTTCCTTTATCGTTCATTGCACTGTTCTTTATTTTTATTGGCGCCTTATATATTCTGCCGTTTCCGTTACCTCGTCTCATTGATTCACGTTACCAGTTCATGAAACGTAACGGCCTGCTTGACGACAATGGTGATCCGCTGCCTGATGAAGAGGCGGAACGTATCCTCGCCCAACGCGAAGAAAACGAATAACTTTTGTTGCCAGGGCTCTAAGGTTGAAATCTGTTACCTAGTCACAACATTGTGATTTCTTAACCTAAGCCACAGGTCGGGGTAATATCTGCCTTAGTATCTGACCCCGACGACAGCTGTAAGCCAATGATTGACCACCAGCGCCCCAGCTCCCACCACAACGCCGCCCAGGCCAGCTCTCTGCGCGAAAGCAAGCTAAACACGCTTGGTAACACCCAAGCTAGCTTGTATACGCCCTGGGGCTCAGCCTGGCGCGTGTCGCTGGTTACCTTCGCGGTGCTGGGTATCTTTGCCATGGTTGGGGGCATCCTTTTCTACGCCCACCAAGCCTCCCAGCAAAGCCAGCCGGGCGCCGTCGTCGTTACCACCACCCAAGCCACCCAGAGCCCTGAAAGCACCCCCAGCCCTACTCCCAGCAGCACGCCACTACCTAGCACCGCGCCGCTACCCACCAGCAAGCCGCTAGGCAGCGCCACGCCTACACCACTGTCCTCAAGCCCAGAGCCCTCCACGGGCTTGAACCTGCCCAACTTGACCACCATCTCCCCCACTGAGGCACCCCCCACCCCCGCCGCAGACAACTCAAACGCAGATAGCTCCAGTTCAGATGTGGTTTTAACGGCCTGGCAATGCTCTAGCTCGCGTAAGCTGGTATTCCGCGCCAGCAACGGCTGGGACCGCAACAGCGCCATCGAAGTTGCCCGCAGCGAGCGCTGCGCCCGCTGGGAATAGCGCGAGTGCCTGGCTGTATAGAATCGCAACCAGGCACTCGCTACGCCGTCGGGCTAAACCGCAGGCGGGAAAAAGCTAGCAGGAAGCTATCAGGCCACCTCAACCTCAACGCCACTGACGTCAGCGGTAGCCAGCTCAACCTTAGGCTCCTTGGTAACCAGCTTGTGGATACCCCAAATCGCCAAGAACACCGGCAAACCAATGTAGCTAGAAGCAATCTGAAACAGCTGGCCCCTAAACAGAGCCTCATAGTTCTGACCCACCAGCACAATCAGGCACATAGCAAAAGCCAGCATCGGGCCGAACGGGAACAGCGGAGCCTTATAGGGCAGCTTCGACAAGTCATTACCCTGCAACACATAGGCCCGCCGGAAACGCAGGTGGCACCAGGAAATACCCAGCCACACAATGAAGCCTGAAAGACCAGAGACGTTAAGCAGCCAAGTGTAGGCAGCGCCCTCACCCACAATAGCGGTCACGAAACCAACCGCACCCACAGCAGCCGTAACCGCCATAGCGTAAATCGGCACGCCGCGCCGGTTAACCCGGGAGAACAGCTTGGGGGCGTGACCATCAAGGGCCATCGAGTGCAGCATACGGGTAGAGGCATACAGGCCAGAGTTACCGGCAGACAAAATCGCGGTCAAAATAACGGCATTCATCACCGCAGCCGCACCGGCCACGCCCGCCCGCTCAAACACCAAGGTGAAAGGCGAGTAAGCCACATCAGTCTCACCGTTACGCAGCAAGTTGGGGTCGGTGTAAGGAATCAGGAAACCAATAACCGAAATGGCACCCACATAGAACAGCATGATCCGCCAGAACACGCTCTTAATAGCCCGGGGCACATCCCTGCGGGGGTTACGCGACTCGCCCGCAGCCACACCAACCAGCTCAGTACCCTGGAAAGAGAAACCAGCGATCATAAACACTGACACAATCGAGAGCCAGCCGCCGTGGAAGGGGGCCTCACCCTTAGTCCAGTTACTAAAGCCAGGCGAGTTACCACCCATAATCCCCAGGATCATGGCCACGCCAGCCACCAAAAACACCAGCACGGTAATCACCTTGATGGTGGCAAACCAGAATTCACCTTCACCATAGGCGCGCGCAGAGAGCGCATTAAGACCGGTTAGCAGCGCCAAGAACACTGCCGCCCACACCCAGTGGGGCACATCTGGCAGCCAGTAGCTCATCACAATACCGGCCGCTACCAGCTCAGCGGCCACCGTAATGGCCCAGTTAAACCAGTAGTTCCAGCCCATGGCAAAACCAAAGGAAGGGCTAACAAAACGCGTGGCGTAAGTCTGGAAAGAACCAGAAACGGGCATGTGCGCAGTCATTTCACCCAACGACTGCATCAACAACAGCACCATTAAACCAATTACCGAATAGGCCACCAGGGCGCCGCCTGGGCCTGCGGTAGAAACGGTTGCGCCGGAGGCCACAAACAGGCCGGTTCCAATTGCGCCACCGATAGCAATCATCTGCATGTGGCGGGCGGACAGGCCACGCTTAAGGTCAGTTCCTGGGTTGTCGTGTTCAGACACCTTAGCGTCACCACCTAGTGATGCGCTCGCGGCAGTTTCAGGCTCCTCCCCTGACGCAGATAGCTCGGGAGTAGTTAAAGCGGACATGTTCACCTCCGTTAAAGTTACTTAAATTGCCAAAGCGGCAATGGAGGTAAACATAGCAGACCGAATGCAACTTTATAAACGCTGTCTCATATTTTAATGGTGTGATTACGACGACGGGGCACCTCCGTTTGTTCGGAAGCGCCCCGCTTTGGCTTTATTGTTGGGACTTAATAAGACTTAAGCCCCAACACACTTAACCGATGTGGAAATAAGTTTCCACCAAATCTTCCACTAGCACCCGCGCTGTGGCGATATCTTCACGCAAGTTCTCATCCCCTAGGCCTTCTAGGTAAGCCACCCAGGCGTCGATGAGCTTAGGCGGAAAGACCCCTTCAGCCTCGTAAAGGGTGCGCTGAGCCTGTAGGCGCTGGGCGGATTCGTAGCAGGAGGCGGGCAGTTGCTCTAGGTTTTCGAGCTTAGAAGCGTCCCCTGAGACATATCGCTCATTGGCATATTCAAGCATTCCCGGCTCAGTTAGACCCACTCGCGCGGCCACCACAATTGCCGCTAGCAGCAGGTGGATGGCGGCTGAGCCGTCAGGTGAGCGCATTTCCACGGTTTGCAGGTCATTGGGAACCTGACCAACTGCGGGCTCATTGGGGTTGGCGTCGCGGAACATACGGTCATCAAGGTTGTTCCAGCCCAGCGGCACACGCACCAGCACTGAGCGGTTGCGGTCACCCCAGCAGATGGCGGTGGGGGCTTCCTGGTGGGGCACTAGGCGTAGGAAGGAAGTGGGCACGGTGTTCCCAAAGGCGGTGATGGAGGCGGCCAGGGTGAGGTAGCCACCGATCACCTTGCGGGCTAACTCGGTTAGGCCGGCGCCTTGGCTAAATAGGTTGTTACCTTGCGGGTCTACTAGGCGGGTGTGGAAGTGCATGCCTGAGCCGGCTTGGCCGACGGCGATCTTGGGCGAGTAGGACACCTCAATGCCGTGGCGGTGTGCTACTTCGCGCACTACCCACTTGGCTAGGGTCATTTGGTCGGCGGCGTCGCAGGCATCTACCGGCAGGAATTCGATTTCCTGCTGGATCATTTGGCGCCCGTCGGCAACAAAGTTACCCACCTCGGCGTGGGCGTATTTAACCGCGCAGCCCATTTGGGTCAGGTATTTGAGGGCTTCGGTGCGCACGTCGGCGAACTTAGAGAAGGGGGCGGCTTCGTGGTAACCGCGCTGTTCTTCTACCGGGAATAGGGTCTCGACGTCGGAGAACAGGTAGTACTCCAGCTCACCTAGGGCCTGTAGGCGGTTGCCGGTGGCTGCTTCGAGGGCGGTTTGGGCTCGGCGCAGCACGTGCTGAGGTGAGCTGACCAGGGGGTTGCCGGCGACGTCGTAGAAGTAGCACAAAAAGTCGATGGTGGGCTCAGCAGCGAAGGGGTTCATGAAGGCGCTACGCAGCTGAGGCACCACATATAGGTCTGATGAGGTGGCGTCAACAAAGTTAAATAGGGAGGATCCGTCCACGCGCTCACCCATGGTTAGGATCCGGTCTAGGTGAGCCACGGACTGGATGGCGAAGTTTAGGACCTTTAGGCGCCCGTCTCCGCCAATGTAGCGCAGTTCTAGGGCGTGAATATCGTTGTCAACGATGTAGCTGATGATGTCCGCTTTGGTGAAGTTGGCGGGCAGCTTCCCCAAGGCGCGTACCAGCGGGTTGGGGTTGAGAGTGATTTGGTCGTTTGAAAGCATTACAACTCCTCTTCGAGCGCTTAGGCGTTTAGTCCTATTTTTGCAGAAAGTTGGCTACACCGGTAGCTGTTTTTTTGAGGGAGACTTATCCCCATAGCTACCGTTAAGTCACAGGCCATAGCCTAGCTCAAAGGCTTAGTTTTCAGACATCTCTAACGATTAGCGTTTAGACTGGTTGAAAACTCATACCTGGAGGCGATTATGTGGCGCAAGGCTATACACATTCTGGCGGTAACAGCTTTAGTGGTTACCGGCCTAGGTCTGCCCACAGCCGCTTGGCCCACCGCAAGCGCAGCAGACGAACCCTACATAGCCGAAATGTTTGTGGTCCTAAACAACAACAAGATGCAGGACTACATCATGGTGGTTGACCCCAGCAACAACCTGACTAAAGCTCAATGCGAGAGCTTCAAGGGCACCACCAAAGACAAGACGCTTACCACCCAGTTTGAACAAAAAGATAAGGGTGCCACCTGCTCTATTTTGCAGACTTTCACCAGCTATAAGGCCTCTTCGCAGTTTTCGCGGCAAAACGGTAAGACTACTGTCACCGTTGACCCGCAGGCCACTATCAATGTTTCTGCTAAGCCCCTGGGGATCTCCTCAGCTACTTTTAGGGCTCTGATTGTGGGCGTTGAGGGCAAGGTGATTAGCGCCCCGGGCAACGTCAAGCTTAAATACGAGGTTTTTAACAAACGTAATTTGCACATGGCTTACTGGAGTAACCCCTCTACTCCGGTGACCATGGAATTTACTTTGACCTCAGATGATGGCACCCAGAAGCAGGATCCTTTCTCTCTGCTGCCTGACAATAAAACTGCTAACCCGTCGCAGAGCCCTTCAAGCAGCCCTTCTGCTAGCGATTCGCCCACTTCTAACGCGAATCCTTTAGAGACTACCGCCCCTACGCAAAGCGCGGCGTCCGCTGGTTCTCAGAGCGAGGAGGGTTCTAACACTACTGCCCTGTATGCCGCTTTGGGGGTAGGCATTGTGGTGCTGTTGGCTCTGTTGGCGCTGATCGTAATGGTTTTGCGTAAACCTCGTAAGGGCGCTAATGCTTCTAGGTCTTATCCCAATAACACCAGTGGGTATGTGCCCACGATGACCAGCGGACAGATTAATACTTCTGGCCCGCTTCAGGGTGTTCAAGGTGCTAGTGCCGCTTCGGCTGCTTATGCCAGCTCGACAGCGTCGGCGACTTATCCACAGTCTGCGGCTTCCGCAGCCCCGGCCCCCACGCAGTCTGCGCCCAGCTCTGGCTATCCCCACAGTGCGGCCTCTTCTAACTATCCGCAGTCAGCGGCGTCGGGCTACGCGCAGTCTGCAGCGTCAGGCTATGCTCCCTCGGCGGCGTCGGCCCCTTACGCCCCCAGCGCACCCCAAGGCTACGGACAACCAGCCGCTCCCCAGGGCTATGGGCAGCCTCAGGGCTACAGCCAGAGCGCCCCGCAGTACTCTGCACCAAGCGCCGCTCAGGCCTCGAACCCGGGTTACGCGCAGTCGGCAGCCTCAGGGTATGCACAGTCAGCAGCGTCGGGCTATGCCCCTTCGGCGTCGTCGGCTCCTTACGCCCCCAGCGCACCCCAAGGCTACGGACAGAGCGCCGCACCCCAGGGTTACGGCCAGCAGAGCTACGGGCAACCGGCCGCTCCCCAGGGGCAGGGGCAACCGGCCGCTCCCCAGGGGCAGGGGCAACCGGCCGCGCAAGGCTACAGCCAACCCCAGGGCTACAACCAGGGTGCTGCGCAAACCTATGGGCAAAGCGCTGAGCAGTCGGTGTTCCCAAGTTACGCCCAGGAAACAACCCTGGCCCCAACTCACCGCTACCCACAAGACACCATTGCGGCCCCAACCCCGAGCCCCGCACAAGACACGGTTCAGGCGCCCACCGCGCAAGAAACCGTGCAGGCGCCCACCTCACAGCCCTCACAGGAGACAGTTCAGGCTCCAACGCAGGACTATGACCCTGCCGCTACCCAGATTTATGACGCGGATAGCGAGCAAAATCAGCAGCCCCGCACTGGCTGGAATAACCAGCCTTATGGCGGCTAATTAGGAGATAGGTATGAATACTGCCGTATGTAAACGTTTTTTTACTCGTTTTGTAGCTGCTGCGCTACTGGCCACGGGGGCTGGCACCCTGGCGCCGTCGGCACTAGCGGCACCTAACGAAGCGAAAGCGCAAGAGTCGGTGGTATTTGCCAAAGCTGGGCAGATTATGTACACGGTTAACATCGCTGACTACACCCAGACGCTAACCAGCCAAAGCTGCGCTGACACGCTAAAAAGCGCTATGCCGAAAACTGAGGCAGAAATTAATCCGGTTTTTAAACAAAACGAGGGCTACAACTATTGCTCAGGCACGGCCACATACAGCGCGCAGGCGGGGCATGAGTTTTATTCACTCAACGGCAATAAGCTAACCGGCCATAACCGCGTTGACGCGCTGCTTGTTGCTCTAAAACCGCTTAAGGTTAGCTCCATTAACAGCAATGTCAGCGTGCATGATGCCACGGTTACTTCAGCTAGCGACGGCGTCAAAGTGAACCAGTCTGGTGGCGAGGGCAAGGGCTACTTCATGCAGTGGCGTAATTCCACCCATCAAAACAGCTTTACCGCGACCGTAAATGACCCAAGTTCTACTAGCACTTCAGGCGGTTCAAGCTGGCTGGCTGGCGGCTCTCAGAGTGGCTCTGACGGCTCTGGTTCGCAAAGTGGGGCTCCCGACGGCGCCCAGCCCAGCGGCGGCGCCACTAGCGCAGCCCCCACGCCAGGGGCCAGTGGCTCAGCCAGCAGTTCTGCTAATGCTAGCAGCTCTGCCAAGGCTACTGACTACCGCGCGACTATAGCTGGTGCAGATAAATCGCAGGTGGCCACCGCCAAGCGGGGTAATAGTGGGATAGTTACCGCCCTGTGGGTGGTTGGCGCCCTGGTGGTAGCCAGCGCCGCTGGCCTGGGCTTTTTACTGCTAAAACGCCGCAAGCAGGAAGCTGCAGGCGGTGACGCTAGCGAGGCCTAAAACTGACGCAGTGCCGGCCAGCCCAAGCGGCTAGGGCGGCGTCGTACCCTAATAAGCCGCATTAGAATGGCACTGCCCGGCACTACCCGGCACTACCCGGCACTGCACACTAAGTTTCAAGGAGGAAAAATGCACCGCATCGCTGCACGCTTCAAGCATGCTGGCGTGTTTGTGGCATTAACCATGCCATTCCTGACTCTTAGTGTGACCTCACCGGCTATGGCGGCTACTACTTTAACCGTCACTCCCCTGAGTGCTGCCCCTGGGGCCACTTCCCTGACCTCTACCTCCGGGACCACTCCCCTGAGCACTGCCTCTGGGGCCACTCCCCTGAGCGCTACCCCTTTCGCCGCCGATTCCGCTAGCGACGACAATATTTGGCTCACTATCGCCATTGTTGCGGTTGGTGTGGCCCTGATGTCTTGTATTGCGTTGGCGTTGACTATGGCAAAGGCGCGTCGCAATCGTGCCAAGCCAGCCCAGCCTGTGGGGGCGCCTGTTTTCCAGCAGATGCCCTCTGCGCCGTCGGCCCCCGTGCTTGGTGCGCCAGGTTTCCCGCAGCAGATGGTTTCTGCGCCGTCGGCCCCCGTGCTTGGTTACCGCCCGTATATTGCCCCGACGCCGTCGCTGGCACCTACGGCCCCAGGTGGACTGCCGCTTACTGCACAGCCGGTTAATGAGGCTTATCCGCAACGATATGGGATGCCCAGTCAACCTGATTCGGGAGATTTGGCTACGCTTTCGCACCCGAATCAGAATGTCCAGTTGGCCCATGAACTAGCCACCCCGGAAGGTAACCAGACTCGCCTAGTTTCTACCGACGGCATCGCCCACGCTTATCCCGCAGAAGAGCCGGCCTGGCAAATGCCATCTTCAGGCCCCAGCAATTAAGGAGGGAAAGTAATGAAACGTGCATTGGCAATTTTATTGTCCTTTATTACCTTGGCAGCTGGAGTCCTATTTACCCCTGCCGCCACGGCTGACGGAAATTTTAAGACTGAACTCTGGTTCACACTTAACTCCGACGGCAGCATTAAAGAATTAGTTAATGTCTCCAGCAACGATAACACCATTAACACCGATAACTGCAAAGGCACTGAAACAGATATCGTAAGGTTTGCTCGTATAGGCAAAGAAAATAGATGCATCTTCATTAAATATTACAAAAAAGGTGAACCTGCCCCTAACTGGTCAGTATCCTCAGAAGGTAACAGTATCAATTTTAGGTTTTTTAACGAATTCCATTATTCACTAGACAAAATCACAAATACCTTAAACATTGATCGCTCTGATTTAAATGTCAGTTTTACCATAGTGCAGCTTCCTG
>ERZ773233.868-NODE-868-length-18531-cov-70.190084_pt1 | contig 18531 bp, 5 predicted proteins | sample MGYA00580991_ERZ773233 | MGnify/ENA primary metagenome ERZ773233 (study PRJEB29015, sample SAMEA2738178) | human oral metagenome | biome: human oral; feature: human-associated habitat; material: saliva | place: China | collected 2161 ...
ACGCCGCCCACGCCGCCACCTGCACTCCGGCCCACTCCAACACCTCCCACACCCTAAAATGCGAAGAGCCAGCAAACCGTTCGAGGCCCATACGCATAGGCCAGGACAGCAACAAATCCGGCGGCGACAACGCGGATGATCTTCGGGCGCAGATACGCCGAGGGGCCGACCTTGCGGTCGGCCCCCCCGGCGTATCCCATCAACACAGTGCGAGTTCTCCCAGATGACTCCTCAAAACGATTCTCGTCGGCATCTCCCGGACCCGATTGGCCCGTGCCGTATTCCTTTGTAATGACGTCTACTCTAGGAGGCCAACCTTGTGGGATCCCCGAGGCAACCTGAGAAAACCCTGGGATTTATCCAGCTCGCGCCCCGGACACTACTGTCCGGGGGCGCGAGCGTTGGACGTGGTTTATCGCCACTGCCTGGGCACTACAGGAGCTTTCCATTGGCGGAGAAGTGATACCACTTCCCTCCAATGCGCACCCAACCCGTCGCCATCGTGCCACTGCCCGGCTGCAGGTAGTACCAGGATCCGCCATCCTTGAGCCAACCGGTGGCCATCTGACCAGTGCTGGGGGTGAAGTAGTACCAGGAGTTCCCGATCTTCGTCCACCCCGTGGCCCGCACACCGGTGGCGGGATCCAGGTAGTACGAGGACCTGCCCAAGGTCAGCCATCCGGTCTGCTGGGCCCCAGTCGAGGAATGGTAGTACCACGATTCTCCCTCGTTGACCCACCCGGTCCGTGCGCATCCGCTGGCATCGAATCGATACACCGAGCCATCAATGCTCGTCGTGGTACTGCGCTCGCTGGTTCCGTCCGGGTAGGCGAACTTCCAGCAGCCGCCGCTCCACGTCCACGAACCAACCTTCGGCGTGGGAGTGGGATCCGGCGTTGGTTCGGGCGTGGGTTCGGGACTCGGGCCACCCTTGACCGCTAGAGTCACCGGAGTGCGCAGATGAGTGACGTCACGCACTTCGACGCGCAGCGTCGTGCTCGCGCTCGGCGGAGTCCACGTGAGAGTCGCCGATGCTGCATCGGCCCGATCAGCCGCGGTCGACATATCAGCCCAGTCGAGCACGATACTCTCGACTCCATCGGCTCCCACCTGCGTCCCGCGCACCTGGTAGGTGCCCGGGACACCGCCGGTCACGGAAGCGGTGAACTGGACAGGAGCGCCCGTCGGCGCCGTCAGCTCATACCCTGCCCCGGCCTCGGCAATGCCCGCGCCGGACAGCGACACTGCCGCTGGCGTATACGTGTGCATATGCCCTGGCTCAAGATAGATGTAGTCGGCCGCCTCCTGCGCGACCTTCCAGGCCTCAGACCCTTCGGCTGCGGCAACATAGATGTCGAGGTCGGGAGTCCCACCGCCGACTCTCATAAAACCAAGCGTGAGCCGAGTCAGAGTAGAGGGCACCACCAAGATATCCGGATTATCTTGCTTGAAACTAATGTCTCTCATCCCTTCACCGAAATATGCGCTGGCATGTTGTACGCCCTCTCCCCTTCGCGCTTCGGAGAAGTAAACGCCCTCGACGCCGCCGCGCACGACAACGCGGGGGACATAAGCATTGGCATAGCCTGTGGAGCGGATACTCCTTACCTGCCCGCCGTATTCGACCGCCTCAAGCCCTGTGTTAACCAGATTCGTCACAAATTGCAACGAGTCCGGCAGCACTAGCTCCGTCAGAGAACTGGTACCGTCAAATGCTCCGTCATCGATAGTCGTGACCCCCTCGGGCACAACCACGCGCTGCAGATGGGCGGCATTCGCAAAGGCCCTCGCCCCCACTGCCACCGTGCCTGCCCGTACCGAATAGTCGGTAACGGCGTTCGCTGGCGAGAAATACACCAGTCGCAGGCCGTCTGGCTCACGCACATAGAGGACATTGTTCTCGGCGGACAAAAGCGCGTTGTCAGCACTGACGGTCAGAGTGGACACAGCCCCATCGTTAGCGAGCATAGACGGATCGAAGGATGCCACGGATGCACCAATGTGAACGCTTGTCAGAGGCGGACAGTCCGCGAATGCTTCCTTGCCGATCGTCGTCACCGAATCAGCCACCGTCACAGAGGTGATCATCGAGCCGTCAAAAGCACGGCTCGAAATCTCGAGCGTGCCCTCGGGCACTGTATATGCCCCTCCGTACAGCTTCGCCATCGGAAACCTGATCAGGAGTGACTGATCCTTGCTGAAGAGCACCCCGTCGATGCTCTCAAACGCCGTGTTGACCGGATCCACGTCGATGCTCGTCAGGGATGCGCTACCCGAAAATGTTCCCTCACCGATCGTCGTCACCGCACCAGGCAGAGTAATCGACGTGAGCTGAGTCCTGGCGAATGCCCTGTCCCCGATCGACGTCAGCTGCGAGGGACGCGTTCGCGTGTCCTCGAAGGTAACAGAGGACAGGCTGGTGGAGGCAAAGGCATCCGCCCGGATCTGTGTCACGCTCGCGGGGACATGGACGCTGCGGATCAGCGAGCCAGCCTTCGAGAAGGCCGAGCTCCCAATCGCGGTGACAGTATCCGGGATCACAACGTCTGATGTGGCCCCTTCATAGCTGGTGAGAACACCGTCACTGTCAATGATGAAGTCGCGTGAATGATCGGCTTTGACCTCAACCGGGATGGACACTGTCCGCGCCCGCCCGTACCGGGTCCTCACCGTCGCGCGCAGCGTGCCGGTTCCTTCCCGGCTCGACGCGGTGACGTCTGCCCAAAGAGTATCGGAGCTCGGCTGAACGGTCCCAAGCCAGGAGGGCTCCAGCGTCCACGTGACGGGGCGTCCCCGGAAGGTGGAGGCCAGGAACGCTTCGATCGGCACCGACTCGCCCGGGGCGAGAGTAATCGACGCCGCCGACAGCTCAATGCCCGTCCACGAGGAGACAGCCCGGACACTGACCTGTGCGCTCGCGGACACGCTCGGCTGGGAAGCGTCGGTCGCAGTGATGGTTGCGCTTCCCGCTCCCACGGCACGCACGTGTCCCTGGTCGTCAACGGTGGCCACGGCCTCGTTCGAGGAGGACCAGACGACGTCGGTGATGGTCGCGTTCTGAGGCTCGTAGTTCGTCAGCATGACCATACTCTGTCCCACGACGAGCGAGGATGACTCCGGTGTCAGGGACAGCGAGGTCATCGGGATCCCCGCAAAACTCACCTGCGCTGTCGTCCGGTTTTTGCCCGCGTCCCAGGCGTAGAAGGTCAGAGCCGTTGGGTTGGAGGCTCTGAGCGACTCGGGCAGGTCCTTCCAGGGGATCTCGTAGTGGCTGGAGTATGTGCCGTCACTCTGGGCTTCATCCGTGAGGCCCTTCGTCACCGCGTAGATGGGTTCGCTCTGTGTGGTCGCAGAGAATCCGTATCCGCCCAGGGGTGAGGAGTCGGTGATGTCAACGATGATCGTGCGGTTGTCGCCCTCACCCGTGACCTCCAGATTGGTCACGACGGGAGCGTGGGTGTCAAGCGCGAACTCGTACTCTAGTTTGTGCACGGTGGAAGAAGGTCCATCCGTAGCCGCCTCGATCGTGAGCGTGTAGTTGCCGTCGGGCAATTCATTCCCGTCGGCATCCAGACCGTCGAACATCGGGCTGTCGGAGCCTTCCGGGCGGAGGAGATCTCGTGTCTGACCCTTGCCCTCGAAGGGGTACTTGCGCGCACGTTCACGTATGTACGAGCGTACCGTTGCGTCTTCATGATTCTTATAGGTGTAGGTCATGGTCGGCACGTTGCGCAGAAGGATGGTGCGAGGCGCAACCTTAGTCGGAGCACCCGCCAGCGTTGAGCGCGAGACAACGTAGCGTGCGCCCTTGAGGCCCTGGCGCGGCATATCGAGCGGAGCTGACGTCGACAGGTTGATCAGCGCCGAACTGTCCGGATACGCCTTATCACCAGGCGAGACGAAGACGGAGGGGGCACCCCAAGAGCCGTAGAACCCCATGTAGGGAACGGTGAGGTCGGGTTGCCCGTCGACGCTCGTGAAGGTGACGGCGCCGTCGATGAAGGTGCCCTTGGTCGCGTGCGACTTCGCGTACGAGGCGAACTCGGCTTGAGGGGTGACGGTGACGGTCACGGTTGCACTGGACTTGGCTGGAACGCTCAGCGTGTTGGCTGAGAAGGTCAAGGAGATGCCCTGCCCCGCCCAGTTCTTCGAGTGCTGGGTGAAGTACTTAGCTTCAACGATTTCGGACAGGGCCTGCCCGTCGAGCCGGTAGGAGTGTTCCTCGGAGGACAGGTTTGTCAACGTCACCTTGAAGGTCCATCCCTGAGTGCCGTCCCCTAGGTCAGCCTTTGGGCGCGACGGGTCGAGGGCTCCTTCCACAGTAGGATAGACGGCGGTTGTGGTCGCCGCGACGGCGTCGACGATGCCAGCGCCGACTCTGCGAGGCGAGTAGTAGGTGCCGTCGAGTTGTTCTGCGTCTGGGAGAGGATGCGCTGTTCCCATCAGAATGTTCGTGACGACCGCATCCTTGTCACTCGGGCTCATTCGCGCGAACAGCGGGTCCGATGCGATGCGCTGGCGGAGGAGCGCGGAGGCGCCGGCGACATGCGGGGCGGCCTGAGAGGTACCGGTCATGAGGATGTAGGTGCCTCCTTGGCCAGCGGACACGATGTTGCCGCCGGGTGCGGTGATCTCGGGCTTGAGGGTCAGGTCCGGGGAGACACCCCAGGAGGAGGTGGGGTTCACCACCGGCGTGGAGGTAGCCGGACGCGGGTCGGTGTGCGTCAGGGTTATCTCTATGCTCCCCGTGGCAGAGGCGTTGATCGCTTCAACGAGGGCGTCACGTTCCTTCTTCGTGATGGTGACGGTCGGCAGACTCACGGTGTCGTCTACCACTGCGACGCTGGGAAGCGCTCCCGGCTCGGTGTCACCAAGGATGAGAGCCGCGGGTTTGGACCCGAGAGATTCGAGATTGTGCGCCTGATCGGTCGTCTTCATCCCGGGGTCATATTGCGAGTTCGTTCCTTGATCTTCGAGGACGATCACGTTGGAGAGGTCGCCGGGTTGAGCTGCAACGAGGCGGTCAAGATCATCCTCGCTACCCCAGCCGGCGTAGATCAGGCGATAGGTTCCTTCTGGAATCGCGCGCAAGTCGGCCCTCGTCCGGAAGTACTGGTTCTTGGCAGCGAGGTAGAAGATGCTTCGTTGACCAACAGTCAGGTACGGCAGGGCCACCACGTTGTCGACGGAGGCGACGGTCAAGGGTGGTTTGAAGGATCCAGGCTCGGTCAATGTGGCTGTATCCGGGTCGCTGGCATAAGGTGCGGGCCAATTGTTGAGCGATCCATGGGCGATAGAGCCTTCGTTCCCGGCACACGCGTTGACGCTGATTCCTTGTTCCGCGAGAGCCTTAAGGACGTGATCGTACACGCTTCCTGCCTCACTGCTCATGCCGCCTAGACGCACGAGGGACAGGTTGATGACGTCTGGCTTGAGGATGAGAGCGTCGTCAAGGGCCTCGAGCACGGCGCTGTCAACAATGCCTTGGCCCGCCACAGAGGCTTTCGCCACGATAATCTGGGCGTTGGGAGCGACCCCGCGCAACTCTGCGCCATTGGCGGCGGCGATGCCGGCGACGTGTGTCCCATGCGCGACGTTAGGGCCCCAGTCGGGACGCGCGTCGTCATCGCGCTCGCCGTAGTCGTAGGCGAAGGGGATTTTCTTGCTCACATACCCGCCGCCGGATCCGTTCGGGAGCTTGCTCACGAGGGCGGCGATGTCCTCCTCGCGAAGGCGCACGTCGATCCCGTCCATCGATCCAGCGAATGCGGGATGGTCCGTCGACACGCCGGTGTCAATGATTTCGATAACTAGGCGGTCGCCCTTGTAGGCGGTTTCGTTGGCTCGGATCATCTCGAGCGAGGAGGAGTTGCGCAGGGGCGGGTCGGCGGCTCTCAGGGCCGCGGTCATCGCCTCGGCATCATCGCCTTCCTCGTTGATCGGCGCTGGGTCGTACGTCTGCTCGACGAAGGCGGTTTTAACGCCCTCGGTGTTGCGAATAGCTTGCAGGGACGAGGCCGGGGCTTGGAGCGCGAAGCCGTCGAGGGCGTGGATGTACTCGCGCTGGACGGTGACGGTCGCGTCGGGTACGGACTGGGTCACCGATGCCTCGATACGCGCCCGCATTTCTTTGTGTTTGGTGTCCGTGCTCAGGCCGAAGACGCGCTGGTCCCAGGGGATGCCGACGTCGCCGTCCTCGAGTTGGACGATGATTGTGGTTGGGGTGTCGTCGTTGGCGTGTTCGTCAACGTCCGAGGCCGTGGTGGCGTCCTGCGGGTTGCCGGACTGTGGGTCGTCGCCGGACTGCGCGTCGTCGCGCAGGGCGAAGTTGTGGTGATGCGTTGCATCTTCGTTGACGGTTGCCGCGTGTGTTGTTGGGATTGTGACCGGGGTAAATACGAGGGCACCTGCCGCTATCAGCGCCAGTGCCGAGACTTTTCGTCGGGACATCTGTGGCTCACTTGGTCGACAATTGGGTGGATGCGAGGATCGCGCCGATGCGATTCTCACATGTCAATCATAAGACGTATGAGCTTATTCGATAAGCGATAATGCTTGACATGATGGGCTTTAAGAAGGATTGAGACACACCTTCAAACACCGTTTAGGCACACAGATTGCCATATAGTCACGCGCGGCCCACTTTCCAACAAACTGACACCTCCTCCTATTTACAAGGTATTTTGAGGGGCGCCATGCAAGAGCGGTATCACATCGACAAACTATTGCCCGCGACGATAATTTCGACCAGCCATGACACTGACGACGATCGCGCCCCCGGACAGTAGTCCGGGGGCGCGAGCCTTGCAGGCGGCCTGTGGGGTTAGCTCGCTGAGCGCTGCCACTGACCGGAGTCAGAGAAGTAGTACCACGTGCCGTTGATCTGCATCCAGCCCGTCGCCATCGTGCCTCGCACCGGGTTGAAGTAGAACCAGTCGTCGCCCACCTTGGCCCAGCCGGACGCCATTGCGCCGCTGGCCGGATGCAGGTAGTACCAGCTTCCGCGATCGACCATCCATCCGGTGGTCATTGCGCCGCTGACGGGATCCGTGTGGTACCAGGATCCACCGGCGAACAACCAGCCCGTGGCGAGCGTGCCGCGGCCGGGGGTCAGGTAGTACCACGCGGCCCCGTCGCGCACCCAGCCTGTTGCCATCGCGCCGTCGGCGGGGCGCAGGTAGTACCAGGATCCACGGTCGTAGTACCAGCCGGTCCGCATGGCGCCGGTGGTCGCGTCCAGGTAGTACCAGGTGCCTCCAACGGAGGCCCAACCGGTGGCTTGGGCGCCCGAGGAGGTGTGGTAGAACCAGGAACCAGCTTCCTTGACCCAGCCGGTACGCATGTAACCGGAGCTATCGAAGCGATAGGTGGCGCCGTCGATCGCCAGCGTGACACCCTTCGGGTAGGAGCCATCGGCGTATCTGTACCACCAGCCCTGCGCGTCGCTCACCCACGTGCCGACGGGCACGGTGGGATTCGGCGCGGGTTCGGGAGCGGGCTCCGGCTCGGGCATCGGCGAGCCATCCAGGGCCACCTCGCGCTGGGCGGGGTTCAGGCCCCAGTCCCAGGCGATCAGGTGAGAGGACACGGGGGCCGCGCCCTCGTTGCCCTTCTCGGCCCAGGCACGGTTCAGGTCGGCGACGGGCACGTCGACGTGGTAGCGGCGGGAGCCGTCTGCCTGGATCTCGCCGTCGCCCTCAAGGAGCTGGCGGTAGTACCACGCGCCGTCGGCGTCAGCGCGCAGCTCGATGCCGGCCAGCGGCGAGGCGTCGGTGACGTCGAAGGAGAGGGTGCGCGCCCCCTCCTCGCCGGTGACCGTCGCGTTGGAGATGACGGGCGCGCGGGTGTCGAGCGTGAACTGGTAGCGCATCTGCTGCGTGGTGGACGAGGGGCCGTCCGTGGCAGCTTCGAGGGTGAGCGTGTAACACCCGTCGGGCAGTTCCTTGCCGCCCTCGTCCACGCCGTCGAATACGGGGTCGTCGCCGGTGAACTCGCCCGGCTTGGTGTAGCCGGTTTCCAGGTCGTACAGGGACTTGCGCACCCCGGTCAGCTCGTAGGAGCGCACGCTCACCCCGGCCTCGTTCGTGTAGGTGGCGTTCATGCGGGGCACGGAGCGCAGCATGCCGGTGCGCGGGGCGATCGTGTTGGGCGCGCCCGGGGCCTGCGAGCGCGAGGCGACCAGTCGCGTCGGGTCGACGGTGACGACTGAGTTGTAGTCCTGCTTCTCGGACAGGGGGTTGAGCCCGCCCAGCGGGATCTCGGTCTCGGTGTCCATCAGCGCGGAACGGTAGACGTGCGCGGGGCGAGTCTCCTCGTCGGACCACGACTCGTCGAAGATCGCGGGCGCGCCCCAGGACCCGTAGAAGCCCAGGTAGGGAACCGTCAGGTCGGGGGCCCCATCGGCGCTCGTGAAGGTGATCGCCCCATCGATGAACGTCCCCTCGGGGGCATGAGCCGACGCGTACGAGGCGAACTCGGCTTCGGGGGTCACGGTGACGGTCACGGTGGCGCTGGAGGAGGCGGGGACCGTCACGGAGTCTGATGAGAAGGCCAGGGTGATGCCCTGTCCCGCCCAGTTCTGCGAGTGCTCCATGAACAGGCCTTCCTCGACGACCTCGGAGAGTGCTTGGCCGCCGAGCGTGTAGGTGTGGGCTTGCGCGGACAGGTTCGTCAGCTGCACCTGGAAGGTCCATCCCGTCGTGCCGTCTCCCAGGTCGGCTTTGGGGCGCGAGGGGTTGGCGCTACCAACGACGCTCGGGTAGACGGACGAGGTCGTGGCTGCCACCGCGTCAACCTCACCTGCGCCGACCTTGCGCGGGGAGTAGAAGGTGCCGTCCCCGAGCTCAATGTCGACCAGCGGGTGGGCGGTTCCCATGATGAGGTTGGTGACGACCGCGTTCTTGTCTGCGGCGCTCATGCTCGCGAAGGCCGTGTCGGAGGCGATGCGCTGGCGCACGAGGGCGGAGATGCCCGCGACCTGCGGGGAGGCCATCGAGGTGCCGGACAGGCTCGCGTACTCGCCTCCCAGGATCGCGGAGGTGATGTTGCCGCCGGGGGCTGCAACCTCGGGCTTGAGGGTTAGGTCCGGGGAGACGCCCCACGCGGAGAACTCGGAGGCGGCGGGGTTGGGCGAGGCCAGGACGATGCCGGAGTGGGTGACGGTGACGTAGATGTCGCCGCCCTTCGCGTCGCGTACCGCCTCGTCGAGCAGGTCCTTGCTCGCCTTGGTGATGGTCACCGTCGGCAGGTCGCGGGCTGCCCCCGTGATGGCCTGGTAGGGGGTGCCAGACTCCTCGGTGTCGGCGATCATCAGGGCGGCCGGCGGCGGGGTGGCCTTGAGCAGGTTCTCGGCCTTGAGCTCGTCGGTCATGGGGATGTCGCCGTGGGTGTCGATGCCGCCCTTGTCTTCCAGGACGATCGCGTCGGACAGGTCGTAGCGGTTCGTTCCCCAGTAGCGCTGGACTTCGTCGCTTCCGCCGAAGGATGCGTGGACGATCCGGTAGGTCTTTTCGGGTATGTCGCGCAGGCTGGGCACGGGTTCGCCGTTGCCGTCGATGGCGGTGGCGTAGGGGATCTTGTGGTCGCCGAGGCGCACGTAGGGCAGGGTGTCCTGGCTGTCGACCGAGGCGACGGCCAGGTTGGACTTGTAGGAGGCGGGTTCGCCGAGCGTGCCCGTGTCGGGGTCGGAGGCGAAGGGCTTGTTCTGGCCCGAGTTGTTGCCGTAGGCGTTGGAGAAGGCGTTGCCGGACGCAGCGTTGACGGTGATGCCGGCGTGCGCGAGCGCCTTGTAGACGTCGGCGAAGATCGAGCCGGCTTCGCTGCTCATGCCGGAGTCGTCGCCCAGCGAGATGTTGATGACGTCGGGCTTGATGATGAGGGCGTCGTCGAGGGCGGCCAGCAGGGCATCGTCAGACATGGCGCCGTCGGCGTCGTGGACGACTTTGGCGACGATGAGCTGGGCGTTGGGCGCGGTTCCGCGCACCTCGCCGCCGTTGGCGGTCGCGATGGCGGCGACGTGCGTGCCGTGGGACATGTCCTTCGTGGAGGTGGGCACGACGGTGGCGTCGTTGTCGGCGTAGTCGTAGGCGAAGGGGATCTTGTCGGAGACCCACGCGCCGGCGGATCCGTGGGGCAGGCTGGGCGTCAAGGATGCGACGTCCGCCTGGTTCATGCGGATGGCGGAGGCGTCGAGGGCACCGGAGAAAGCGGGGTGGGTGATGTCCAGTCCGGAGTCGATGACTTCGATGACCTGGTGTTCACCCTTGTGGGTGGTCTGGTTGGCGCGGGTCATTTCGAGCGCGGAGGCGTTCTTGAGGACGGGGACGCCGGCGGGCTCCTCCCCTTCCGCCATGGCTGCGATGGTGCGCGAGGCGAAGGCGGCTTTGACGCCGCTGGTGGCCTGGATGGCGCCGAGAGCGGAGGCGGGCGCCTGGAGCGCGAAGCCGTCCATCGCATGGCTGTACTCGCGAAGTGTCGTGACGGTGGCACCGGGAAGAGCTTGCGCGACGGAGGCGGCGATGCGGTCGTGGGCCTCGGCGCGGTTGGTCCCGTCCTGGAGCTGGACGATGATGGTGGCCTGCTCGTCGGCCGACGAGGCCTGGGCCGGGTTCGCGGGTTGCGCGAAGGCGGTGGTACCGACGGATGCATGGCCTGCCCCGTCCGCTGCGAGCGCAGCTGGGACGGCGAGGGTTGACATGCCGAGGGCACCGGCGGTCATCAGCGCGAATGCCGATGCGTGGCGGTGGGTCATGTGAGTCTCACTTCGTTCGTGACTGTGGGATACGAGCCAGGCGCGTGACGCGCCTGGCCAATTATCAGCAATTTCTCTCAGTTGTGCAGTATGCGTTGCGGAAAACCAGGGTTATAGGGATCAGTCCCCCGCGTGGCGGACAGGCATAACCGGCTTCAAGGTGGCGCTGTTGGCCGTACAGGTGGATGCCTGGGCCCCTTTACTGCGCAGGTTAACCCGATAGGTGGAGCGTGGGCAGGGCCGCCCACGCTCCACCTATAGGGCCCAGCTGTGCATCATCGGGCTAGTACTGCCACATCTCGGGCCCAGGTGACACCGGCAGTCAGCACAGAACCACCCGCCCAGCGACAAGTCGTTCGACCAACACGATTTGTCCATCCTCATAGTTGGTCCCAGCCAACTAAAACACCGACTTTCCCGCACCAACACGCCGAAAAGTCACCCCACCAGCAACACGTAGTGTCCTATAACCCGAAAACCACCGCGTTCAACGTGGGTCGGTCGTCGACACACAGACGCCGAGGGGCCGACCGTGCGGTCGACCCCTCGGCGTATCCCATCAACACAGTTCACGTTCTCCCAGATGACTCCTCACAACGATTCTCGTCGGCATCTCCCGGACCCGATTGGCCCGTGCCGTATTCCCTTGTCATGACACCTACTGTAGGGATCGAGTCTGTGGAGACCACTGGAGTGTCCTGAGAAAACGCTGGGATTATGCGTTGGCGCGGGTCACTAGTGGATCCACTTGCCGCTCTCGGAGAACTGGTACCAGGTCAATCCGATCTTGACCCAGCCGGTGACCATGATGCCGTCGGCGGGGTTCAAGTAGTACCAACCGTCGTTGCCGCGGTACCACCCCTTCACCATTTTTCCGGTGGTGTCGCCCAGGTAGTACCAGTGAGAGCCGTCCTTGAACCAGCCCTTGACCATTGCGCCGCTGACGGGGTCCAAGTAGTACCAGTTACCCTTGTCCTGCACCCAGCCGGTAACCTGCTCGCCCGAGGAGGAGTGGTAGTACCAGTGGTTGTAGTAGTAGGTCCAGCCGGTGTGCATGTAGCCGTCACCGTTGAAGCGGTAGATCTTGCCGTCGATGACAACTGAGGTGCTGCGGGCGCAGGTGCCGTCCGGGTAGGCGTACCACCATCCGAAGATGTTGTGCTTCCACGTGCCAACGCCCTTGGCCGCGTTGACGTCGAGGGTTCCTCCCACCTCGACCGCCACGCTCACCTCGGCGCTGACCTGGGTCACGTCGCGGGCCTCAACGCGCAGGGACCTGGCAGCCCCGGTGGGCGTCCAGGAGAAGGTCAGGGACGAGGCCTCGTCCCCGTCGCCGCCCATCGCCGTCCAGTCCTGCACGACGGTCTCGGCGCCGCCCGTGCCGACCTGGATGACGCGCAGCTCGCGCCCCTGAGCGATGGCGCCGCTCACGGTGGCGGTCATCTGCACAGGAGCACCCACGGCGCCGCTCCAGCGAACCCCGTCCCCGGCCTCGTCAATGCCGGTGCCGGACAGCGAGATCGACGCGGGCACGTAGGCGTGCAGGTGGGACAGGTCGATACCTTCCTTGACCAGCTCAGTCTTCGCGACCTCCCAGGCGGGCGATCCCTCGGCGGCGGCCACGTAGACCTGCGCGTCGGTCTTGTATCCCTCCGAGGAGAAGGGGTCGAGCTGGAAGGTGGTGATGGTCGAGGGCAGGACGATGATCCTGGGGCCCTTGCTGCGCACGTCGACGCGCGTCATTCCCTCGCCGAAGAACGCGGTTTCGATGCGCCCGTTGGAGGGCTCGCCATCGGTGTAGTACTCGCCGTTGATGCCGCCACGCACAATGAGGTGACGGGGCGCCAGGTTCTCGCGCGTGGGCATGTAGAGCTCGCGCGTGTTCTTACCCAGGATGACGGTGTCCAGTCCGGTGTTCTGGACGCCACGCACGACCTCCAGGGATTCGGGAAAGTCCATGTCCACCAGGTTCGTGCAGCCGTAGAAGGCCGCGTAATCGATGGTCGTCAGCCCTTCGGGCAGGGTGATGCGGAAGAGCGAGCTGGCCCCGTCGAATGCCAGGGAACCGATCTCCTTCGTGCCCGCGGGGACCTCGAACTCGGAGCCGGGCATGGCCGGTGGGTAGAGGGCAAGGCGCTGCCCACCCTGGTCGTACAGGACCCCGTCGACCGCCTTGAACGAGGCATTGGCGGGGCTGACGGTGATGGTGGCCAGCGCCGTATTTCCAGTCAGCGCCGCGTTTCCAATGGTGGCCAGGCCCGCTCCCACGTGTACCTCTTTGAGTGAGGTGTTGTTCGAGAACGAGGAGCTTCCGATGGAGGTGACGCTATCGGGCAGGGTGAGGGAGGTCAGGGCGGCACCCGTGAAGGCGTTTTGAGAGATCGTCGTGAGACGGCCGAGGTCAGGACGCAGGTTCAGCTCGCGCAGATTCCTCGCATAGATGAACGCACCGTCGGGCAGGGTCGTGATGCCACCCACGTCGAGGCTGGTCAGCTTCTCCATGTTGGAGAACGCCCACGTGTCGGCGCTTTCAACACCATCGGGCAGCGTCAGAGACGTCAGCTCCGCATACGAAAAAGCCCATGCACCGATGTCACGCAGCGACGAGGGCAGCGTGAGGGTCGACAGCTTCGCGCCATAGAAGGCCTGGCGCTCGATCGTGTCGGTCCCATCCAGGACCGTGTAGGTCCCACCGGGCGCCTTGGAAGCGGGGTAGGCAACCAGGTGCGAATGATCCTTCGTGTACAGGACCCCGTCATGGCTGGAGTAGTTCGTACTGGCCGCATCCACCTCGATGGCCTCGAGCTGGTAGGAACCCACGAACGCGTCGGTCAGCTGGCCCTCGTCAATGTTGGGGCCCAGGTGGATGGTCTTCACCCTTCCCATGTTCTGGAAGGACTCGTAGATCGTGCGCACGGAGCGAGGCAGCGTCAGGTGCTCGATAGCCGTTCCACCGAACGCCTGGTCACCGATCTCGGTGAGCTGGGAGGGGTGTTGCTCGTCATCCTGGAAGGTGATCTCCTTCAGGCCGCTGCCATAGAAGGCCCTATCGTCGATCGAGCGCACGCTGGCGGGAACCCACACCGTGTCGAGCGATATGGAAGAGAAATCAGGGCCGATACCAGTTACGCCCTCGGGGATGACGACGTTCTTGTCCTTACCCTTGTAGGAGGTGAGCACGCCATTGTCGTCCGTGATGAAGTCGCCGCGAGGATCGGGCTGGACGGTCACGGAAATCGTCGCAGTCTTCGTCTGCCCCGACGAGTTCGTCACTTTCGCGGTGAGCGTGCCGGTGCCGGGCTGCTCGTAGGCCACCAGATCGATAGCCGTCGGGCTCTTGGCCTCGTCGATCCTTCCCAGCGAGGACGGGGTGAAGCTCCACGTGATGTCGCCGTCGTGGAGGGAGGGAGCCAGGAGCGCGTTGACGGACTCGACGTGGTTGAAGATCATCGTCATCTCGGGGACGGACAGTTCGATGCCGACATCCTCGGAGACCTCCCGGACCTGGACCGCGGCCGTGGAGGTCAGCGTCGCCTCGTACTTGTCGGTCGCGGTGATCGTTGCGTCACCGACTCCCACAGTGCTGACGTGGCCCTCCTGATCCACGGTCACAACCGAGGGATTCGAGGACGTCCAGACGACGTTGCCGGGATAGGCGGGGCCGGAGTCGTAGGACGCATCAAAGGTAAAGGACTGGCCAAGGGCCACGGCCGTTGACTTCGGCCATACGTACAGCGCCGTCGTCGGCACCCCGATCGTGGGGGCGAGCGTCGTTGCGGGCTGGAGGGAGCTGGTCGCGGCCGCCGCGCCGGCCCCTGCGGCGGATGCTGGGGATACACCGAGCGCTGTCAGCGCCAGGGCGCCGACAGCTACCAGCGCCACCGCGCAGAACTTTCGATGGGACATCTAGACCTCACTGAGTTAACTAATGGATGAAGGAAAACGCGCGCTGCTTTGTGGCGAAATCCTCGTTTAACACTAGTATGGCTTCCCCTCAAACGGGCACGATAATGAGACATTTTCTCAGCATGTGTCAAACATGTGATACGTTTAAACTCAGCATTTTTCGCCCAGCTGATAACAATCCATCACGCCGTCACAAGCGGCTTAACAAGTGCCCTTGCGGGATCGTCGCAACACACCAGTGCAGGCCTCACTCCGACAAGGAGGGCGGGGCCGACCATACGGTCAACCCCGCCCACGTCGCATTCGACGTTTTATTCGACCCACTGGCCGGATTCTGAGAATCGATACCACGTCACACCGGAGAGCACCCAGCCGGTAGCCATCGTGCCGGACCCGGGCGTCAGGTAGTACCAGGAGACGCCCTGCTTACTCCACCCGGTCACCATCGCGCCACCCGTCTCACTCAGGTAGTACCAGGAGCCACCCTCCTGGAGCCAGCCCGTCACCATCGCACCCGTGCCCGGGGCAAGGTAGTACCAGGAGACGCCATCGAGGATCCAGCCGGTCGCCTGGGCCCCCGAGAGCTGGTGGAAGTACCAGGTGCCACGCTCGAAGACCCACCCGACACGCATGTACCCCTCGGCGTCGAAGCGGTAAATCTGGCCAGTGATCGTCACGGCCGCACCGGCCGGGTAGGAGCCGTCTGAATAGCGATACCACCAGCCGCGAGCGCCCCACACCCACTCCCCCGTCTGAGGAGCGGGAGCAGGCTCTGGGCTCGGAGTCGGCGCGGGGCTCGGCCCTGGCTCAGGGCTGGGCTCGTCATCGAAAGCCGGGGCGGGCTTCGCCGCGTTCGCAGGATCGGGATCCTCGTTGGGCACCGGAAGCGGAATGGGCGGCAGGACGTGGGTGACGACAACTGTCATCGGCACCGATCGAATCAGGCCGGTGGCGTCGCGGGCGTCGACGCGCACCAAGGCATCCTCGGGGGCCGGAGTCCACGCGTAGGACGCGGTAGCGAAGCGCCCATCCGTGCTTGCCACCATCGCGCTCCAGTCCTGTAAGACCGTCTCGCCGCCATCCTCGCCGATGCGAACGACGCGCACCTCACGCCCGGAGGGCACGCCTCCACTCACGGCGATATCGACGCTTGCCGACGCACCGAGGGACACGGTGAGCACGTACCCCTCCCCGGCCTCGGCGATGCCGGTGCCCGACAGGGACAAGGTGGGACTCTCGAGCGACACCAGGCGCGAGGCGTCGTAGCCGGCGGCCTCCATCGCGGATTGCGTGACCGTCCACGCCGAAGAGCCCTCGACGTCGGCCACGTAGATGGTCGTGTCTGCCTTGAGGGCCTCGTCCATGCTCGCGGCGAGCGTGACCTCCTCGGCGCTGGAAGGCAGAACGAGGACGCGCGGCACCTCCTGCTGGAAGGAGAATGACGTCATCCCGTCGCCGAAGAACGCGCTAGCCGGGCGATCCCCCGTGTTCTTGCCGGCGGAGCGGAAGGAGCCCTTGACGCCGCCGCGTACGATGATGTGGCGCGCGAAGCGCTGGCCGTGGGCGACCATCGACAGTTCGCGCACCTGCGCGCCCATGTCGATGGTGTCCAGGCCGGTGCCGACCAGGCCTCGGGCGACCTGCACCGACTCCGGGATGGGCATGTCTGTCAGGTTCTCGCAGCCGCTGAACGCGTCCTCGTCGATGGTGATCAGGCCGTCGGGCAGCGTGACGCGTTCAAGCCTGGCGCTGTTCTCAAAGGCGCCCACCCCGATCGTCGCCGTGCCCGGAGCCACCGTGGCCGCGCTCGCGGGGGTGGCGGGGGCGAATCGGACCAGGGCCTGGGACGAGGAATCCGTGTGATAGAGGCCGCCGCCCTCGACGAAGAACGAGGAGTTCGCGGGGCTGACACTCAGGGTCGCCAGGGCGTCGTCGCCGCCCAGCGCGTAGTCGCCCATCGAGGACAGGGATGCCCCCACGTGGAACGAGGCCAGGGCGCCGTTCTGGGAGAAGGCCTCCACGCCCACGGTTGACACCGTGTCCGGTAAGGTGATCGAAGGGTCTGAGATTCCAACGAAAGCGCCTTCGTCCACGGTCCGCAGGGTGCCCAGGTCGGGGCGGAAGGTGACGTCGCTGAGGGCCGCGTCGTAGCGGAAGGCGTTGGAGGAGACGGCGGTGGCGCCGCCCAGGTCAACGCGGGCCAGGTTCGGCATCTGCCAGAAAGCGGAAGCCCCCATCGTCTCAAACGCGTCGGGCAGCGTCAGCGACGTCAGGGCAGCGCCCTCAAAGGCCTGCTCGCCCACGCGGCGCAGCGTGTCGGGGAAGGTCACGGAGCTGACCTGCGCGCCCAGGAACGCCAGGTCGTCAACGTCTGTGGTCCCCGAGACGACCTCGTAGGAGCCGCCCGTGTTCTTCGCGGCAGGGAAGGCAATCAGGTGCGAGTGGTCTTCGGAGTACAGGACGCCGTCGATGCTCTCGTAGTGCGCATTTCCCGCGTCGACACGGATGCTACCCAGCGCGGGAGTGGAGGCAAAGGCCCCCACCAGCTGACCCTGCTCGACGGACGGGCCTAGGTCGATCGAGGCCAGGTTCGCCATGTCGACGAAGGCGTCGGTGTCGATTGTGGTCAGTGAGCGGGGCAGCGTCAGAGCGGACACTCTCGTGTGGGTAAAGGCGCGGCTTCCGAGCTCGACAAGCTGGGAGGGCGCGTCCGCGTCGTCCTGGAAGGTGACGGCCTCCAGGCCGCTGCCATAGAAGGCCTCGTTGCCGATGCGGCGAACGCTCGCGGGGATGTGAACCGTCCTGACGGTGGCCTCGGAGAAGGCGCGATCCCCGATCGCGGTGATGCCCTCGGGGATGCTCACGTCCGTATCGGTCCCCCGATAGGAGATCAGTTCGCCACTCTCGTCCATGACGAATTCGCCCGAAGCGTCGGCCAGGACCTCAACGGGGATCGTCATCGTCTTACTCTGACCAGCCGGGGTCGTGACGCGAGCGGTGAGGGTGCCGGTTCCCGCGCGCCCGGCGGGGTGGAAGACGGCTGTCGGCGCGCCTTCGTCTGGGGCGATGGTGCCCAGCGTGGACGGGCTCAGCGTCCACTGGACGTGACCGCCGTGCAGCGAGGGGGCCAGGAGCGCGTTCAGGAAGAAGGGCTCCCCGGCGATGGAGACCAGGGACGCGGCGGACAGCTCGATCCCGCGTTCCTCCGTGACAGCGCGAACGATGATGGGCACGGCCGCATTGAGGGAGGGGTCGGAGCGATCATGCACGGACAGTGTCGCCTCACCGGGGCCGACCGCGTTCACAGTCCCCTTGTCGTCCACGGTCAACACCGACGTGTCGGATGAAGCCCACGTCAGGTCGGGCAGGACGGCGGGCACGGTGTCGTACTCAACCGTGTAAGCGACGCTCTGCCCGGGCACGAGAGCCGTGCTCCCGGGCCACAGGCGCAGGACGGCCGTGTCGGCGTCACGCTTCGAGCCAGCGAGATCGCCGGCCTGCTCACTGCCCTGCTGGGCGGCCATATCAGCCGCGACCGCGCGGGTACCGGGGACGCCGAGCGCGGTCACGGCGAGGGCACCGGCCAGCGCAAATGACAGCGCCACGTGTGTTCGATGGGACACCATAACTCCCTGTGTCGACAAGCATGTGAAGAACGACTGCGCAGCCATACGCACAGTTTTCCGTCAAACATGATCCCAGGAAGTGTTACCGCGTACCTGCTGGAAGATTTATTCTGACCGCTCTCGTAGGGCGCTCGTGTCCAGATGAAGTATGCGCACACCAGTAATAACAACGAAAACCGCGGGACTGTTGACTGCCACACTCACCCCTCCCACTCTGCTCTTTCCTCTCTCCCAGGTGCTCCAGGTCTC
>ERZ773233.871-NODE-871-length-18491-cov-3.138479_pt1 | contig 18491 bp, 19 predicted proteins | sample MGYA00580991_ERZ773233 | MGnify/ENA primary metagenome ERZ773233 (study PRJEB29015, sample SAMEA2738178) | human oral metagenome | biome: human oral; feature: human-associated habitat; material: saliva | place: China | collected 2161 ...
TTAGCCACGAAAAGCTAGAGACGCAGATCGGAAATTTTAGCGACGTAAAAAACATGCCGCCGCGCGAGATATACGAGATATTTTGCGCGCTGGGCACGACGATGAAGCAAGCCGGCAGTCGCGGACAGTTTTATAAAGTAGACGTGAGCTACCCCGTAAATATCGCAAAATGGGGCATCGCATCAGGCGCACGCCGTTTTGCGCTCATTTCGTCGCAGGGTGCAAACGAGCGGTCGAGATTTTTTTATCTGCGCGCAAAGGGCAAGGCGGAGAAAAAGATCGCCGCACTGGGTTTTAAAAGCTTGCAAATCGCTCGACTGCCTGCGATAAAAAGCGAACGCGAGCAGGTGCGTATGGGTGAGCTCTTTACGATTTGGCTATTCGGGCTTTTGCCGAAATTTATCTTAACGAACTACCGCCCGATGAGCGCAAAAGATATCGCGGTCGCCGCGATCGCCGCCGCGCAGACGGAGGCTAAAGGCGTGCAAATTTATCATCCCAGAGAGTTCATTTAGAAGCAAAAGCGTAAAGGCGATTTTGGCTTTAAGCTTTTAAAAACGCCGAAAAATGCGTCCGCTATTTTAAAATAAAAAATCGGCCGAATTTTTAAGGCGTGCGGCTTTATTTAAATTTGACCCTTGAGTGCGGTTTGGCTATTTGCTCGGTCGCGGCCAAAAGTCGGGTGCGTCAAAAGAGGCTCGTGTTTATGTTTTGCTATTTACCTGACGGCGGCCAAAAGCGTCGCTAGGACGACTTTTTGCGCCGCAATCCGCCTAACAGGTAGCGCGAGCCTGCGCGCAGTTTTGCCTTGCTCGCGCAAAAATCAAAACGCCTATTTAAAGACTATGCCGGATTTGGTAAAATCCATTTGCTCCGGTTCGACGTTTAGTAATGATTTAAAACCCAGCCTGCCTATGGCTTTTAGCTCCGCCTCATGCGCCGGATTTGGATGCTGCTGTAACTCCTGCTGCATTGCCATCAGCAAAAACCCAAGCCCCATAGATATCTGATACGAGTTCATCATTTCCGTAGCTTTTCCTTCAAACAGCTCCGGTTTTTTGCGCAAAAACTCGGCGATCTGCAAAAATGCGGGCTTTACGGCTTCGTCCGGCATCGGATGATTAAAATACGCCGCATAAGCGCCTCCTAGCAGCGCCACTATCCCCGTCGCTACGTTTTCTTTGGGTATGCCGTATAGCTGCTCGACGCTGCCGTCTAGCTTGTCTATGCCCTCCACGATTAAGCGCCGCCCCTCATCTCGCTGCGCCGCAGGAAAAAGCGCCGCCAACCGTTCAACGCCGTCCGCGTATATATTCAAAAAACCATCCCCCGCTCTCACCAGCGCGCCCGTATAGAGTATATCGGTCTTGATATCTTTGACATAGGCGGAATCATCGGGCGGATTTAAATTTTTCTTCGCCTCATTCATAGCGCGGTTATAGGCATCCTGCCGCAACCACTGCTCGTTAAAATCGATATAATCGATAACATAAAGCGCTTGCGCGCTATTAAAACACATCACCGCTCCAAGCGCCGCCGCGCCGACTCGAATCTTGCCTAAAATTTTCATAAAACGCCTCCGAAAATAAAATTTCATGCGGCAGCTCCGCATTGCTGGCATTATACCTAAAATAACTCAGCTGCGATATTTTTTATTTTGATTGCCTCTATGTCGCCGCGCAGACGGAGGCTAAAGGCGTGCAAATTTATCATCCAAGAGATTTTGCGCAAACGCACGGCAAGTAGCCAAATTTCGCGCTTTAGCTCAAATTTGATCCCGCTAGCAGTCTAAATTTACCGCCTGCTCCGCCCGCAAAATCGGCGCTAAAATTTAATCCCTCGCACGACCTGCGTGCCAAGACCCGTTTGCATATGCCGCAAAAACATCGCGTGATAAAAGTCCCCCTCGTGTCCCGGCGCGTTGTAGGTGGCGACGAGGCTTGCCGGCACTAGGACTTTGCGCCTGATGTTTGCCTCGTTTGCGCTAAGCTTTAGGTGCGAGACTAGCTGATAGACGCAAAGGTCGGTGCAGTCGCCTAGCACCACGAAGGTGTCTATGTGCGGATTTTGCGCGATAAACGAGTTAAATTCGGCGCAGTAAGCCGGGCTCAGGGAGTTTTTGCGAAAGATTTTTATCTCGTCAAAAAACGGCAGATCGCGCAGCTGCGGTATCGTCTTCGCGCCCTCGGTGCCTTTGATAGCGTGCGGCGGAAATGCGTCAAATTCCGCGCAGTTTGCCTCGTGGCTATCCTCGAGCAGCACGAGATTTCTCGCACCCGCCGCGTAAGCCGCGCTAAAAGTCCGCGCTATACCGTCCGCGATCGCACCCACTCGCGGGCTAGCTAGCGGCCCCATGCTACAAAATCCCTCTATCATATCCACGCTGATAAATGCGGTGTTTGCCGCGTCGCCCGCTAAAAGTTCGCTAAATTTAATCTCCTTTAGCTCCTCAAACCACTTCGCCAAATCCTCTAAGATTTTCGCGTCAAATTTCATTTTCTCTCCTTGTTTTGGTTGTTTTACGTTTGTTGTTCGTCTATTTGAAGCAAATTTTAAACCCCCGAGTCGCCTAAATTTCGCGTTCAAATTTAATCTCGCCCAAAGCGTCAAATTTCATCAAATTCACCTGCCTAGCCGCGCGTCTTTGCGGGCAAATTTACGCAAAAGCTCTTTGGCTCAAGCTCGATCTCGATACTGCCGCCATGCGCCTGGACGATCTGCAGGCATAGGTGCAGGCCTAGGCCGTTGCCCTTTAGTTTGCTCGTTTTAAACGGCTCAAAGACCATGGCTTGGTTTTTGATCGGCACGCCGCTATCGGTCACGACAAATTTATGCTCGCCCTCGCGCTGCTCGTAGTCCACGCGCACCCAGCCGTCATCATCCTCATTTTCCTCGACCGCATCGATCGCGTTAAATAGCATATTTTGAAACACCATCGCGAGCAAATCGCGGTCGCCCACATAGGGCAGGTCGGGGAAATCTAGGCTAAATTTGATCTCCTTGCCGTAGGTGTAGCACTCTATGGCGGCCTCGCACTCGCCTTTTAGCTCGGCTAGGTTAAATTCGCGCGCGTTTATCGTTAGGCCTTTGGTGAAAAGCAAGGTTGCCTTGATAATGCGCTCGACGCGCCAGATCGCCTTTTGCATCTGCTCAACGACTGGGCGAGTGCGCTCGTCGGCCTTTTTTATCAGCGTGGAGGCTAGCAGCGAGATCGAGCCCACGGGGTTGCGTATCTCGTGGGCTAGGTGGGCGGCGACTTGACCCATCGAGGCTAGGCGCTCGGTGCGCTTTTCGGTCGTTATGTCGGTTGCGGAGATGATTTTTTTGCCCTCTTTTTGGGCGATTTTGATGAGGTAGATTTGCCCCGCGGCGCTTATCTCGCCCTCATTTTGCGGGATAAATTTTAAAATTTGCCCGAGCTTTAGGGCTTCTGAGTTTTGTAAAAATATCTCGCCCGCCTCGTCCAAAACCCAGATCGCATTGGGCAAAATCTCCACGATATCTTTGATGAAGCCTTGTAGATTGGCATACGACGCGGTTAGGTTTTTATACTCGCGCTCTATCAGATAGGTCTGCTCGATCAGGCTTTTTAGTCCGTCTTGGACGCTGGTTTTGTCGATCTGAGTCATAAAAGCTCCTCGAAATTTTCTAAATCAAAAAGTAAAATTCGGTCGTTTTTTAGGCGGCGCACTTCGTTGCTAAAGCCGCTTTTGGAAAATAGCGCGACGGCGTCCGGCACAAAGCCTAGTCGCTCGCATTTTTTAAGGAGTAAATTTACCACGTTTTTGCAAATTTTATGCTCTTTAAATTTAGCTTCTCCGACGATGATACGTCCCTCAATGCTCAAAAATATGTCTATCTCGATATTTTTCGCCCATAGACTCCGCACCCGCGCAGGCTCCGTGCCTAGTCTAAACGCCAAAAGCTCGCGGCAAACCAGCTCAAAGCCAAAGCCCGCGTACGAGTCGAACTCACGTCTGATAATCTCCATCAGCGCGACCTTTTCGCCGTTTTTTAAAAGAGCTAAATTTGGCTCGATGAAATAAAACCAAAATCTAGTAAAATTGTCGTTAAAGACCACTTTATCCTGCGCCTTGTCGCGCTCGGGTAGCTTTTTGGCTTTTTGATATTTGATTTTTACGCGCGGTTTTTCCAGCGTTTTTTCGATGCTGACTATGCCCGAGTTTATCGCGGCGGCGTAAATTTTTAGGATGAGAGGGCGGGGCAGAAATTTATTTAGAGCGTATTTTTTGCGGTCGTTTTTAGCAAGCTTGCAAAGGGCAAATTTAAGCTCGCTTTCAAAAGGCGCGTTAAAGCTAAATTTGAGCGACAGATCTTCAAATTTATCTAAAATTTCCTTTTCGATCGCCTCGAAAATATCGTAATAATTCGCCTCAAATTTTAGCGCGTCAAAGACTAGATGAAAGTAAATAAGCTGCAGGATATCAAGGTGCTTAAAGCGCGCGTAGCTTGATTTTAAGGCGTAGATTTTTGCTCCTTTTTAGCCCATTTTAGCACAACTTTGGTTATAATCTCTTTTTTTATAAGGAAAAATTTTGGTTAGCATCGACGAAATCAGGAAAAATATTATTTTAAAAAAAGGCGTGCGCTACTTTGACTACACGGCCTCAGGCCTAGCCTACGCGCCAATAGAGCGTAAGATCGCAAAATACCTAAAAACCTACGCCAACACGCACTCAGAAAGCGCCTCAAACGCGCTAAAAACGCAAAAACGCTACGAAAAAGCAAGGCAGAGCCTAAAAGATGCGCTGGGGCTTGACGAGCGATTTTATCTGATCTGCGCCGGCTGCGGCGCGACCGGAGCGATAAAGAAATTTCAGGAAATCATGGGGCTTTATTTGCCGCCTATGAGCGCAAACCGCCTAGGCGAAGAGGCGGTAAAGGGCGCAAATTTACCCCTCGTCATCGTCTCGCCCTACGAGCATCACTCAAACGAGATTAGCCTGCGCGAGGGGCTGTGCGAGGTCGTGCGCATACCGCTAAGCAAGAGCGGAGAGATAAATTTCGGCAGGCTAGATCAACTGCTCAAAATCAACTCAAAGCGCGAGATCATCGGCTGTTTTAGTGCGGCCTCAAACGTCACGGGGATAATCAGCGACTATAAAAAAATCTACGTGATGATGAAGCGATACGGCGCGACCGTGGCCTTTGACGCGGCTAGTTTTAGCTCGCACGACAACCTCGACGCCGACTACTTCGACGCGTTATTTCTCTCGCCGCATAAGCTTTTAGGAGGCGTGGGCAGCTGCGGACTGCTCGCGATAAAAAAGGAGCTCGTAAAATCAGACAAACCGACCTTTGCCGCGGGCGGGACGGTTAGCTACGTGAGCCGCAGCTCGCACTTTTTCGCGCCTAGCGTGGAGCGTACCGAGGAGGGCGGCACCCAGCACGTGATGGGGCTAATTAGAGCCTCGCTAGCATACAGACTGCGAAACGAGGTCGGCCTAGACGTCATAAAAAGCCGCGAGGATGAGCTCACGAAACAGTTTTGCGAGGGGCTGGATAATATCCCCGAGGTCGTGAGTTACTGCCCGCGCGGAGTGCCGAGATTGCCGATTTTCGCGTTTAACGTAAAGGGCGTTTCGCCGTATGATTTCGCCGCGGCGCTGAGCGAGGACTACGGCATGCAGACCCGCGCGGGGTGTGCGTGCGCCGGTCCGTACGGACACGATTTGCTCGGGCTAAAAGACGATCAGAAATTTGATCAAAAGCCCGGCTGGGTGCGCGTGAGCCTGCACTACTCGCACACGCCAAAAGACGTCGCCTATCTGCTAAAGGCCATCAAAAAAACTATTAAAAAATTTAAAACCAAAAAGGAAAAGAAATGAATAAAATTTTAGCCGTAGCCCTGTTTGTTCTTTGCGCCGTTTGCGCGCAGGCAAAGCCGTTTAGCCCCGAGCAGTACGCAAAAGTACTTCGCGAGTACAACTCCGTAGCGGGCGCGAACAACTACTTTGAAAGCGGTAAATTTAAAGAGGAATTCGAGCTTCGCAAAAAATACTGCGACGAGGGTCTAAGAGACGCCTGCGGGGATCTGGGGCTGCTCTACGTTACCGGTCTAGGCGCGCCAAGAGATAGCAAAAGAGCGGGCGAACTACTAGGGTACGCTGCCAAAAACGACGAATTTAAGGCCATATCGCAGTACTACGAAGCCGCACTTGACATAGCTCGCGCGGCAGAAAAATACCCGGACGACAAGGTCACGCAACACCTAGGGGCCGAGTTTAAAAACTCGCTAGAGCAGTGCAAAGCCTACAAGGGCGACCGTCACGTGTGCTTCCGCGCGCTGGTGATCAGCGGTATGCTACCAAAGGGCGAGGGCGGCCTCGGGCTATCGCAGGCCGAGTTTGCCAAGACGTGGGAGGATATCGTCGTGAGCGACGTCGAGCGCAACGGCATGGACGAATCGAAAGTAAACGCGCTGGCAAACGAGCTAGATGGGCTGGCGACGCGCTAAATTTGCCGGGCTTTTGCGGCGTAAATTTGCTTTTTTCGGCCAGGCGATCCGTCAAATTTGACCGTCCGCGCTTTTGTCTTTTTGCGGGCGGCTTCGCGTCTCATGTAAATTTAGATTACTTGGCTCAAATTTAACGCGTCGGCGATTGCTAGACTTAAATTCTGGTCGGTTTTTGGGTAAATTTATCGAGCGTTGCATAATTTGCTTTTGCTCAAATTTGACTGCTTTTTACGGATAAATTTAGCTCTCTCCTGATGGCATTTTTCGGCTTGCGAGCTTTTGCCCGGCGGGCTTTACGGGCTATCTTTACGGCGTAAATTCGCTAAATTTTGCTAGCGCTCGAGCAAATTAGCTCGTCAGGCTTAAAGCCTTTGCTTGCGCTTTTTTGCGCATGCGGTCAAATTTACGCACCCGCGCGGGTTTTTGCCTCGCTCAAATTTGATGTATTTTTGCGCCCAGCTCAAATTTGCGCGGCGTTAATTTGTACGAATTTACAAAAACTTTGGAGAAAATTTAGATGCGAGATTCGCGCGAGTTTCAGGTCTTAGCGGGCGAGGTAAAAAACGTGAGATGGAATGCGGCGACGGATGTTGAGATAGAGGGCACGAAATTTAACGTTAAAAACCTCAAAGATCGCCTCGTGCCGCGCGAAAACGACCGCCTAGCTATCGCCTACGACGCGAAAAACGAGGTTTGGAATTTTAAAAATTTGACCTCAGACAAGTGGCTCAAAAACTACTCTTGGCGCGCACACCTGATGATTTTTGAGGAGGCGATGATGGAGTTTTTGCCCAATAGCATTTTTAGTGCTATTATGATTATACCGATAGTTTGGCTAGCTCGCCACCTTTCAGATTTTGGATACTTAGTCATCATGTTTGCGTTTATTATTTGCCTGTTTTTATCGCTGCCTTTGATGTGTCTAGATGGCAAAACTCAAACAGACAAGGCAAACGCGTATCTGGCTTTGTGAAAATTTTTAAAAGAATCGGATTTGTAGTTCGCTGTCAAATTCGTCGCTAAAAAACGCGGCAAATTCGGCGCCTATTTTTAAATTTGACGGGCAAACGAGCGATCAAATTTATAGGCGTGCAAATTTAAACCGCCCGAATTTCGGGCGCGAAAACGTAAAATTTAAAGAGGATTTAGCTTGAAAGAAACGAAAAACGGTTTAAAACTGCTCGGCGGCCGCGCTGGCTTGCTTGAGTGCGTCTATAAAGACAAAAGCGGATTTGATTATAGCTTTAGCTTGGAGGGACAAATTTTAAACGTTCGCTCGCTGCAAAACCCGCTTTTACCGATAAATGACGGCGACAAAATGCTGGCGGTTTGCGATAAAAAGGGGCGGGTTTTGGGGCTAAAAAACCGTTCTTTAAACTCTGCGGCCTGGTATGTCTACGAGCCTAGCCTATTTTTTGCGGCTCTATTTTTCGTGCTGTTTGCGTTGTTTGCCGCGGCCGGCGTTTGGGCAATTTTTTCGGGCTTTGACGGACGGTGGCCGCTTTTTGGCACTTTGCTGCTTGTTTTTGGTTTCGGCTCTCTTGCCTTTGCTTGGTTTAAGTATTACCGCGAGGCGTCTTTGGGTTTGCGCGTTAGGTTGATGCTGGGCGCCGCAAAAGAGCCCAAGTCTAGCGGCGAGGTTAGCGGCAGGGTGCGAAACTTAAGGATTTTTGAGGTAAAAGAGAAAAATTATTTTAGCGTCACTATCGGCGATACGTTTTTGTGGGGTAGCAGCCCTAAAAAGCGCGCCCTGGAGCTAGAAAACGGCGACGAAGCGAGCGTAAAATACGAAAATTTCAGGGTCATAAAGATACGAAATCTCAGCAAAAACCTGACGGCGAAAAAGTCGCAAGGCTTTTTTGAAAGAGTGCTTTGGTTTAACGTCGATATCGCGATCAGCCTTTGCGCGGGGCTTGTTTTGCTCTATGCTGGGACGATGGATTTTTGGTTTTCGCCTTTTGCGGGGATTGCCGGCTTGATAATCTTGCTCGGCGGGGTCTGCTTTAACGTGTTTTATAAAAAGGGTTAATCTTCGGCACGGCTTGGCAAATTTGACGCTCAAATTTAGCGTGTCAAATTTGAGCAAGGCAAGCAGACTCGTCAAATTTTAAGCCTTACAAAAACGCTTGCAAATTTGCCAGGCGGTAAATAGCAGAAATAACGGCGATAAAGCTTAAATTTAGCGCGATCTCCGTGATTTATAGCGAGGCAAATTTACGCACGGCAAGACTAACTGCGACTGTCAAATTTAGCCTAACTTTCGCAAAAACTCCGCGTATTCTTTAGCTCCGCGCTCTAAATCGTCCTGGCTTGATACGTAGTCCACGCCCGGAGTCTCCTCGGCGCCGTAAAATGCGAAAAAGTCGCGGTAGTCGGCGTGAAAATAGTATTTAAACGCAAGCTCAAACGGCGTAAGAACCTAGCGCAGACTGAAATGATAGCGTCCTTGCGGGCAGTAGTCGCTCTTTTTGATGCCTGCGGTCACGGCTAGCGCTACCTTGCGGCCCGCGATACCGTCCGAGCCGCGCCCATAGGCAAAACCGTGCGTCATCACCGCGTCGATCCATGATTTTAAAATCGGAGGGCAAGAGAAGTTATGAAGCGGAAACTGCAAAATGAGGGCGTCGTGGGCTCTGATGAGCTCTTGCTCGCTCGCGGCGTCGATATCGCCGCTCCCGTAAACCTGCGTCAAATCATGAACGCTAAAGCGCTGCGGCTCTTTGAGAGCCTCTTGTAGCAGGCATTTGTTTATGACCGAGTTTTGGATGCCCGGGTGGGCTAAGATGATTAGAGTTTTCATTTTTTTCCTTTTTAATCGAGCAAATTTTAGCGAATTCGGCTTAAATTTGAGCGGAGAATTGCGCAGTCTAATGACGTAAATTTAGCGTATTTTTACAAAAACGCTTGCAAATTTCGCAGATTTTCTTTTATGGATGCGGGGCGGTAGAGCGCTGAGATAACGGCGATGTAGTCTGGATTTAGCGCGGTGATCTGCGCGATATTTGCTGCGTTTATGCCGCCGATCACGCAAACTGGGATACGTAAAATTTCCTTTGCGCGAATTATGGTTTCAAATTTGCAAAGCGGGGCGTTTGGTTTGGTCGGGCTTGCAAACAGGGCGCCAAATGCCGCATACGAAGCGCCCTCGTCCTGCGCTTTTAGGGCTAAATTTAAATCGTCGTAGCAGCTAACGCCGATGAAAGCGTCCTCGCCTAAAATCTTTCTAGCAGTCTTTACTCCGCCGTCGTCTTTGCCGATGTGCACGGCGTTCGCGCCTATTTTAGCGGCAAATTTTACGTCGTCGTTTACGATAAATCTCGCTCCGTGGTGCTCGCAAAGCTCTTTTAGCGCAGTCGCTACGCGCTCGTTTTTAGGCTCAAGCTTGGTGCGGTACTGTAAAAACTTCACTCCGCACTCTAGTAGCTCGTGGGTTTGCTCGAGTACGCTATTTTCGGGCGTTAAGATGTCGTCCGTGATAGCATAAATTTCAGCCACGGTTTGCGCCTGCGGCTTTGTGATCTAGCAGCCGCACGCCGAAATTTGAGCCGTGAGCGTTTTTGATCGCGTTTGCGACGAAGGCCTTAGCGCTCTTAATCGCCGTTATCTCGTCTGCCCCGCAAGCTAGGGTGCAGGCGATGGCCGTGGCGAAGCTGCAGCCCGCGCCGTGCATGATCGTGGGACGCTCTAGCGGCTCGCCAAATTTAACGATTTCGCCGCTTTTTTTATAAAGCGTATCCTCGCAAATCTCGCTCGTTTGCGTACGTTTTAGCACCACGTCGCAGGGCAGATCCGCACCCAAATTTAACCGCTCGCCGTCAAAATTTAACTCCAAAATGCGCGCTTCGTCTAAATTCGGCGTCGCGATGCGGGCAAGGCTTAAAAGCTCCTTTAACGCGTTTATGGCGCCCTCTTGTAGCAGCTTGGCGCCTGATTTCGCCACGCAGACGGGATCTATCACGGCGCTTATGCCTCGGTTTTGCTCTAGCCAGCCTTTGACGCAGGCTATGAGTTCCTCGTTAAAGAGCATGCCGATCTTTACTGCATCAAATTTTAGCTCTGCGCAGGCTGCTTCTAGCTGCGCGTTTAAAAACTCGGGCGTTACTGGCATCACCGCGCTCACTCCGCTCGTGTTTTGTGCGGTTAGTGCCGTGATCGCAGTCGCGCTGTAGCAGCCGTAGGCCTCGCAGGTTTTTATGTCGGCTTGTATGCCTGCACCTCCGACGCTATCGCTGCCTGCGATGATTAGGATATTTTTTTTAGGATTTTTCATTATTTTGCCTTGATCGGTTTTTGTTAAATTTATCTTTGGGCGAATTTATCTGTCGCCAAAATCCTTGCCAAACTCAACGCCTAGCTCCCTTAAATTTACGGGGCTGTTTCCTTGCAACTCCATCGGCGTCGGCGGCGGAGTTTGCGGCTGCATTTGTTTAGGCTGCTCGCTTGCAGGGTTTTGCTCGGTTTGAACGTTTTTGGTGGCATTATTTTCGGCTTTTTTCGGCTTTTTCTTTGCTTTTTCGTCTTCTAGCTTTTTACCGGTTAGGCACTCGTAAATTTCCGCGTGATTTTTCTTTGCCCAGTCCTCTTTGACTTCGATTTTTTGGTACTCTTTGCTAGTGGGCGCGGCAAGGCCGTTTTTAACTAGGGTTTTGTTTAGGATTCTGCTTTCGTCGCTTACCTCGCACAGCCATCTATCGCCTAGATTTTTTAGCGTGAGTACGTAGTAGTTGCGTTCAGGACGAAATATCTTTTTGATCTCTTTGTCGTAGGATTTGGTGAAATTTTCCAGCTCTTTTTTATCTTTTATGCACTTTGCACCGTTATAAAATTTGACGTTTGCAAGCTTACAAGGGGCGATCACGGCGGCGTTTAATCTAAAGACGAAGGTATTGTAGTCTAAAATTTTTTCTAAAAACAGGACTTCTTTGACGACTTTTTCGCGTTTGGATTTGGTCGTTTGGGTGATTTGCATGTCGGTAAACTCGGCTACCAAATTTACCGACAGCAAGGCTAAAGCGCAAAATTTAATCAGAGTAAAAAATGCGCTTTTTTTCATCATTTCAGATCGTATTTTTCTAGCAGTTTGTCGTAGTTGCCGTCTTTTTTCATCTCTTCAAGCGCGGCGTTTATTTTAGCGATTAGATCTGCTTGCTTGCCTTTATCAAACGCCATAGAAAAGCCCTCGCTACCGTCGGTTTCTTTGTAAAATTCCTCAAGCTCGGGATTTTTCTTTAAAAACCCGTAACCGATCGAGCTATCAAGCACGACCGCGTCTATCTTGCCTTTTTTTAGTCCCATGATTAGTGGAACCGGATCCTCGGCAGGCACGACTTTAGCGCCTGCGATAGCGTTAGCGGCGATCTCTTGGACGGTGCCTTGTTGTACGCCCACTTTTTTGCCGTTTAGCGCGTCTTTGCTCGCGATGGCGTCGTTGCCTTTAGCGCGCAGGTAGATGTTTCCGGTCGCATAGTAAGCCTGCGTGAAATCAACCGACTTTCGTCTATCGTCGGTTGCGCTCATCGCGCTTGCTACGGCGTCGATTTTGCCGGTTTTTAGAGCCGGGATTAGGCCGTCAAAGCTCATATTTACGATCTTGTACTCAAAACCCGCGCGTTTAGCGAGCTCGGCTACTAGGTCCATGTCAAAACCCGTGATCTTGTTTTGCTCGTCCACGTACTCAAACGGCGGATAGTTGGCGGCTGTACCGATCTTTAGCTCGGCGGCGCCAAGCGTAGCTAGAGCCGCTAAAAGCAGCGCAAAAATCTTTTTCATGTTCTCTCCTTTAAATTTGGTTTCAAATTTAAGCCCGCGTTTTGGTGCGGGCTCGCAAATTTACTTCAGGCCGTATTTTTCCATCATCTTGTCAAATTCACCGCTCTTTTTGAGCTCCTCTATCGCGGCGTCTATTTTGCCGATTAGCTCTAGGTGCTTGCCTTTATCAAACGCTACGGCAAAGCCCTCGGTGCCGTCTGGAAGCTTTAAAAACTCCTCCAAATCAGAGTTTTGCTTTAGGTACTCGTAGCCGATCGGGCTATCTGTTAGCACTACGTCGATTTTGCCTGCTTTTAGCGATAAAATCGCAGCCGCTACGTTTTCTGCAGGCACGGCTAGGTCGCCGCAGATGGATTTAGCCGCGGTCTCTTGCAATGTACCTATTTGCGCGCTTATTTTTTTGAGGTGCATATTGGTCGCATTTACGTCGGTGCCCTTTTTGCGGATGAAAAGATTATCCGAAAAATAATAAGGCTTCGTAAAATCGACTGATTTTCTTCTCTCCTCAGTTGCGCTCATACCGCTTAGCGCGGCGTCTATCTTGCCTGTTTTTAGAGCAGGGATTAGCCCGTCAAAGCTCATGTTTTGCACGTCAAATTTGACGCCGATTTTCTTACCGACGGCCTCTATCATATCGATTTCAAAGCCTACGATCTTGTTGTGCTCGTCGATATACTCAAACGGCGGATAGTCCGCGCTCGAGCCTACTTTTATCGTTTGCTGTACCGCTACGGGGGCTGCCTCGTTTTTTACTGCGGCGTCTTTGCTCGCGTTTTCATTCGAGCTTTGACCGCAGCCTGAAAGCATCAAAGCGGCGGCTATGAAAACGAAAAGTTTTTTAAATTTGCCGGCGGGCAAAGCCGCAACGATGTTTTGTGACATTTTGACCTCCTTTTAGTGGTTTAAAATTTTACCTAGAAAATCTTGCAAACGCTGATTGCTAGGGTTTTCGAAAATATTTTTAGGCGTGTCGTCCACGGCTATTTTACCGCCGTGCATGAAAAATATCCTATTTGCCACGTTTTTAGCAAAGCCCATCTCGTGCGTGACGACTAGCATCGTGATGCCTTTTGCGGCGACGTCCTTCATGATGTCTAGTACTTCGCCGATCATCTCGGGATCTAGCGCACTGGTTGGCTCATCAAAGAGTATGACCTCTGGATTCATCGCTAGGCTTCTAGCGATTGCTATACGCTGCTTTTGACCGCCCGAGAGCTTGTGCGGGAAGGCGTATTTTTTATCGCTTAGACCCACGCTTTTTAGTAGCTCGTCGGCTCTTTTTTCTGCGCTTTCTTTATCCAAAATTCCCGCTTTTATCGGAGCTAGGGTTAAATTTTGCAAGACGTTTTTATTCGCAAAAAGGTTAAAGTGCTGAAAAACCATGCTCACTTTTTGACGGATTTTGTTTATATCCGTTTTTTTGTCCGTTATATCCTCGCCGTTTATCTTGACGTGCCCGCCGCTTGGCTCTTCTAGACGGTTTATGCAGCGCAAAAATGTACTCTTACCGCCGCCGCTTGGTCCTATGATAGCGATGATTTCGCCTTGTTTGATATCTACGCTGATGTCGTCTAGGACGCGCAAATCGCCGTAATTTTTACTCAAATTTCTAATCTCAATCATGGCGATTTAGCCTCCTCTCTAAAATTTTAACCAAAAACGTAAAGAACTTCACGCTGACGTAGTAAACTATACCCGTGAAAATGACGGGCTCCGGGCTATAAAACACCGCTTGCAGGCTCTTACTTTGCATCGTGATATCGATGACGCTGATGTAGCCTACGACTGACGTCTCTTTAAACAGCGAGATAAATTCGTTCGCAAGCGCTGGCAAGATGTTTTTAGTCGCCTGCGGAAACACTACCTCACGCATCGAGACGTAGTAGTTTAGACCCATCGCCCTTGCGGCTTCCATTTGCCCTTTATCGACGCTATTTATGCCGCTACGCACGATCTCTGCGACGTATGCGGAGCTGTTTAGCCCAAGCGCGATCAAAGCGACGTAAAAGTTATCGCTCCAAGTCGCGAAAATAACGACCGAAAATATAAGGAGCTGCAAAATAATCGGCGTTCCGCGCAGGATATCGACGTATTCGTCGATGAGAAAGCTTAAAATTTTGATATTTAAAAATTTTAAAAACGCCAAAATAAAACCCAAAGTCACGCCGATAGCCGTGCCGCCGATGGTGAGCCCGAGCGTCACGCCGTAGCTTTTAAGGTAAGCTAGACGTTGCGCCTCGTTTAACTCCGTCGGATAAAAATAGTAAACGCCCGCGGAGACGATGACGACGAAAAACAGCGCCCTGAAAAATTTTTCGTTTAGCATTTCTTAAACCTTAAAAGTGTAATGAGGGTTAATAATACGAAAAAAAATATAAATTTAACCTTTTTTACGCGAAAAAATTATCTTTTAAACAAATTTATCATATTATCGTAACTCAAATTTAAAACCCGAGGGGAATTTATGGATTACGCTCGCTATATCGCCATCGCGCTGTATTTTGGATTTTTGCTTTTCGTGGGGCGATACTCGTATAACAAAAACGCCAATATGGGCGAATACCTGCTCGATAATCGCCGCCTAGGGCCGGTCGTAACCGCGCTAAGCGCCGGAGCTAGCGATATGAGCGGCTGGATGCTGCTTGGTGTGCCGGGCGCGCTATATGCCACGGGGCTTGCTACGATTTGGATGGTTTTGGGGCTCGTTATCGGCGCGTATTGCAACTACCTGTTTTTAGCAAAGCGCCTGCGCGTTTATACCGAGGTTGCTAGCGACAGCATCACGATCCCCGATTTTTTACAAAATCGCTTCAAGGATGAGACTAAAATTTTACGCATAGTCTCGGGTCTTTTGATTTTGATATTTTTCACGCTTTATGTGAGCAGCGGGATAATCGCGGGCGGTAAGAGCTTTGAGAGCTTTTTTGGATTAGATTTTAAATTCGGCGCGATTTTTACACTGGCCATCGTCGTTTTTTACACGTTTTTCGGCGGATTTCGCGCGGTTTGCATCACGGATGCGTTTCAGGGCATGCTGATGTTTTTGGTTTTAGTTGCCGTGCCTGTAGTCGCGTTTTGTAATCTAAATTTGCCAGACGGCGCTATATTTTGGAGCGAGGTGTCAAAATACGGCAAAAACCACCTAAACGTCTTTTACGATCAGACTTTTTTAAGTATCTTGGGGCTCATGGCGTGGGGGCTTGGGTACTTCGGGCAGCCGCACATCATCGTTAGATTTATGGCGATACGAAGCTCAAAAGAGCTAGCCCAAGCTCGTCGCATCGGTATCGGCTGGATGGCGATAGGACTTGCCGGAGCGATGATGAGCGGACTGATAGGCTTTGTGTATTACAGCGAGTTAAATTTGCCTCTAGCCGATCCTGAAAAGGTCTTTTTGCAGCTTGGCGAGACGCTGTTTCATCCGTTTTTCGTGGGTATCATCATTTCAGCCGTACTTTCAGCTATCATGAGTACGATCTCTAGCCAGCTCTTGGTTAGCGCAAGCTCGGTTACGCAGGATTTTGTATTTGCCTTTTATAAAAAAGAAATCTCGCAAAAAGCGCAGGTCGCCGCTGGCAGATACGCCGTCGTGGCCGTCGCGCTAGTGGCTACCGCGCTTGCTTTTAGCTTTAACGAAAGCGTGCTAAACGTCGTTGGCTACGCGTGGGCGGGCTTTGGCGCGAGTTTTGGGCCGGTGCTGCTTTTTAGCCTTTACTGGCGCAGGATGAGCGCGCTAGCGGCGCTTCTAGGCATGATAACGGGCGGAGCGACGGTGATCGCGTGGATTGCGCTTGGGCTAAATTCTTACGTTTACGAGATATTGCCTGGCTTTGCGGTCTCTTGCATAGTGATTTATCTCGCCAGCCTCTACGGCGACGCGATAGACAAGATGAGTAACGAGCCAAACTCGGCCACCGTGCAGGACGAATTTGAAAAAATGAAAACGAGGCTGTAAATGCAAAGTAGCGTAAAATGCGGCAACTGCGGCGCCGAGGTCGATGTAAATTTGGCTCTTAAAACCGAGCTTGAGCTTGAAATGAAGCAAAAAATGGCGGCGGCTAGACGAGAATTTGATAAAGAGATCGAGATTAAGAGGGCCGAATACAAGGCGCATTTAGACGCTTTAAACGCGAAGGAAAAAGAATTTGACGCTAAATTTGCCGCAGCCATAAACGCTAAAAAAACAGAGCTTGAAAATGAAATAAAAGCAAAACTCGAGGGCGAAAATTTAAACATAGTAAATGCCCTAAAAACCGAGCTTGAAGCCAAGTCAAAGCAGATAAACGAGCTAAATTTAAAGACGCTTGAGATAGAAAAGCTAAAACGCGAAAAGAGCGAGTTTGAAAGCGCGCTGATGGCAAAAACCGAGGTCGAGCTAAGTAAACGTCTAAACGAGGAAAAAGAGCGGCTAGGCAAGGCTTTGGCCGAGCAAAACGAGCTAAAATTTAAGCAAAAAGACGAGCAGCTAGAAGCGCTAAAAAAGCAGCTAAACGAGGCGCAAAGGCGCATAGAGCAGGGTAGCGAGCAGCTGCAAGGCGAGACGCAAGAGCTCGCCATTGAGGCGTGGCTGCGGGAGAAGTTCGTATTTGACACCATAGATGAGGTCAAAAAGGGCGCAAACGGCGCGGACGTGATGCAGATCGTAAATACCCGAGAGGCGCAAAACTGCGGCAAAATCTACTACGAGAGTAAGCGCACGAAAAATTTCTCAAACGAATGGATAGAAAAATTTAAGGCCGATATGCGAGCATCGGGCGCCGATGTTGGGGTGCTCGTTAGCGAGGCGCGGCCGCGGGAGCTGGAGCGCATGGGGCTGGTTGACGGCGTATGGGTGTGTAACTACGAGGAGTTTAAGGCGCTTTGTTTCGTGCTAAGACAGGGCGTCGTGGAGCTAAATTTTGCTAGGAACTCTGCACAAAACCGCTCAAACAAGATGGAGATGCTCTACTCGTATCTAGTGAGCAACGAGTTTAAGATGCGCATCGAAGCCATCGTGGAGGGCTTTTCTGCGATGAGCGAGGAGCTGGAGCGCGAGAAAAACGCGATGAAACGCATCTGGAAGAGCCGCGAAAAACAGATCGAAAAGGTGCGCGACAATGCGATCGAGATGTTTGGCTCGATAAAGGGGATCGCGGGAAATGCGATAGGGGAGATAAGGACGCTGGAGCTGGGGTTTGATGCGGGCGATTTTGATTCCCCATAAATGACGGATTTTGGAATAAATTTTTCTACGCCCGCCGCAGTCACGGACGACTGGTCTGCTCATTTGCGGGTAAGAAAAATTTATTTAAACTACGCCTATTCTGTCTGGAATATTTGTCTCATATCCTACTAAATTTACAAATTTAACTCTGCTAAAATTTTAAAAACGAAAGGCTCAAATTTGAGTGATTATGATTTGCCTAAAGGTGCCAGGCTTGATGACGATGAGAAGGTTCTGTATTGCTATCAAAATACAAATTCTTTTTTTGTCGTTAGGGTGTTTATTTGCATGTTTTTGCTATTCGTTTTGGTTAATATCATAGACGGCAGTATCTTGTCTATGCTTGTCATATCCGCCGTTTCAGTTTTTCTATTTTACATTATGTATTGCGAGATATTAAATTATAAAAGGCGATGCATATATATTACCAATCAAAATTTTATTACCGGAAATAATATAAAAACAAAAAAAGAGGAAATATCATATTTCTATACAATTTATGCATTCGGATATCGTCCCGTAATCGTCTTTTATAAAAATAAAAAGTTTTAGGAGTATATTCCTAAAAAATGGAGGACAAGCAAATATGAGACTTTTTTTATTCATTTTAAAACTACTTGGCTTTTTAATTAAGACTGCTCCTGAAAAAGAAAAATTTTGTATAGAAGATAAATGGACAATAGAATTACCAAACAAATGGGATACAACTTCCAAAGAGATTGAACTTGATGTGGAAAGTGATAATCATCCTATTATTCAAACTATATTTTTTCAACCAGGTAGTGATTTAAGTATAGGAGTTTACTCTCTTAATTTATTAAAAGATGATAATTACAGAAAAGTGGAAGCTGATATTCAAGAAGTTGCTACAGTATTTGAAGAAATAATGGATAAAATAGAAGATAAAGAAGAATATAAAATTCCAAATTATAAAAGTTCAAAATTTAAAGCTTATGAATGCACTTATTATAAAAATGATAAAAAATTTTATGCTATTAAATCAGGATTTTTTATGAAAGGATGTTTATTAAGAGTTAATAT
>ERZ773233.872-NODE-872-length-18489-cov-23.353694_pt1 | contig 18489 bp, 11 predicted proteins | sample MGYA00580991_ERZ773233 | MGnify/ENA primary metagenome ERZ773233 (study PRJEB29015, sample SAMEA2738178) | human oral metagenome | biome: human oral; feature: human-associated habitat; material: saliva | place: China | collected 2161 ...
CTATGCAGTCGCCTCGAGCGTTTCTGGAACTTGGGTATCATTAGGTTTTCGTTGACCTGTCACTTCGTTTGAAAGTGGAGGAACAATATGATCTGGGATCGGGTTGCCCCGCTCTACGACCTCGCTGTCAACACGCTCAACAGGAGGGTGTACTACGGGACAGGCAGCGCCGTTGCCCGGTTGATTCGCCCCGGCGACACCGTGCTCGAATGTGCGTGCGGCACGGGCACGATCACCGCAGCCATCGCTCCCGCATGTGCGCGTGTGGTCGCGACCGACTACTCCGAGGGGATGCTCAAGCAGGCCGGGAAGAAGCTCGCGCGCTACCCGAACGTGGTCGTCGAACAGGCGGATATTACCCACTTGCGCTACGCGGACGACTCCTTCGATGCGGTCGTTGCTGCCAACGTCATTCACTTGCTGCCTGAACCGGGCGACGCGCTCAAGGAGCTCAAGCGGGTTACGCGCCCGGGCGGCACGATCATCGTGCCTACCTACGTGATTCCCAAGAAGCGTGCACACACCATATTTCTGAAGCTGATCTCCCGATGCGGCATACACTTCCAGGAGCACTTCGACCCGGCGTCCTACCGGGCGTTTTTTGAGCGCATGGGCTATGTCCGTGTCACCTACAGGGTCGTGCGAGGCCGGATCCCCTGCGTGATCGCGTCCTTTACGAAGGAATACTAGGTGCTTCGTGACCATGGCACGCCCCGAGTCCACCAGACAGATAAAGTCCACCAGACAGATAATCCGGCCTGGAAACCAGGGCGGATTTTTTGTTGCCTAAAAGCGGCTGGGGTGGAGCGTGAGCGCCAAAGTGAGACCCATGTATTTAAGGTGCGGATACGCCTTTGGGATAAGAGTTTTAATTGTTTACTTTTAGGTCTTTAGGACTAAAGCAGATAAACCTATAGCTTTGTAAATATAAGCATTGTTTATGATGACTTTGTAAAAAGCTTAAGAAAATGCCGAGGGCCGCACGTGAAACGTGCGGCCCATCGCCAATGAGGTTCCTCAACCCGTGTTCCCAGATCGGGGAGGGCGCCTCCTTCGCCAGAACGTTCACTGTAGGCTCCCTTAAACCTCAGTCCAACTAGCTCTCGGCCGGTCATCAGGCTCCCCAACCCTCGCGACCGCTAACCTCTGGCGGTAGTAAGAATTTAACCCCCTCTGCCTGTAAGAACACCCCTGGGCAAGCTGTGAATTTCCTGGGAAATTTAAATAGCGTTCCCAGGTTTCTGTGAAAGCGAATTTGACCTGGATAAACACCAAAATACCCGACTACATACAAAGTAAAGTTTTTATCCCTCAATGCAACTTCGTGCAGCTTACTAAGCCTGTAGGCTTGTAACCGTGCTCTGTCAGCTCCACGATGCATCCCTGTGTCGCTCCTGTCCCAACCTTGATCTACCCCTGGCGCAGCAGCTGCAATTAAAGCAATCTGCGGTGCAAGCCACACTTACCGGACAGGTTGAGACGGCTGCCTGGCTTGAACCCTTCGCCAGTGCCCCCAGTCAGTTCCGCAATAAAGCCAAACTGGCAGTTTCGGGCACAACCCACGCCCCGGTGCTGGGTTTAGTTGACCGTTTCGATAACGGCACAGATTTAACTTCCTGTCCGCTGCATGTAAACGAAATTAAAGCCGCACTAGCCCCATTAACTCGCGCAATTACCCGCATGGGACTACAGCCCTACTCAATCGTCAAGCGGCGCGGGGAGCTTAAACATGTGCTGATTACCGCCTCGGCTAACGGCCAGCTGATGGTGCGTTTCGTGTTGCGCTCGACGGCGCAGCTGCCGGCTATCCGTAAAGGTGCGCCCCGCCTGCAAAGTGAGTTACCTGGATTGCGGGTGCTGTCGGTAAATATCCAGCCCCGCCCAGCCGCAATCTTGGAGGGCGAACGCGAAATTATTTTGAGCCAGGACTCAACCCTGGACATGCCGCTGTACCTGCCGGAACTAGGTGGGGACGGCGTCGTCGTAAATAACCAAAAAAGCCTCCTGCCGCTGGTGCTGCCCCCGCAGTCATTCTTCCAAACCAACAGTGACGTGGCCGCCGGGCTCTACGCCCAAGCCCGCGCCTGGGCGCGCGACTATGCGGGTGGGAAAGCTGGCGCCTTGATGGGCGTGGAGGCTGCGCGAGAAGGTTCGGGTGGGAAAGCTGACGCCTTGGCTGGCCAGCCAGGAGCTGGTGGGGCGCACCCTGAGGTGACCCAAAACAACCAGTCGATTTGGGACCTGTACTGCGGCGTGGGCGGCTTTGCCCTAGCCCTAGCCCAGCCCGGTGCACAGGTGCTGGGAGTGGAAGTTTCCGCCCCTGCCATCGACGGCGCCCGCGTGGCCGCCGCCCAGCTGGGCCTGGCTAGCCCCCAAGTGCGCTTTGAGGCTGGCGACGCCTCAGTGCTGGATGCCTCGGGGCAGGTCTATGGTCACGACAAACCTGATCTATTAGTAGTTAACCCGCCTCGGCGCGGAATTGGTGAGCTGGCGGCCTCAATTGAAGACAGCGGCATTCAACGAGTGCTGTATTCCTCCTGCAACCCAGCCTCGCTAGCTAAAGATTTACAGGTGATGAGCAGCTATCAGGTGCGTCGGGCGCGGTTGTTCGACATGTTCCCTCACACCAATCACGCCGAAGTGCTAGTTGAATTAGTTCATAGTTAGGCTTTGAGCCCTGTTTGTGATGCCGACAGGGCACTAAAAGTGCAGGTCAGCGTCCATATGAATAGTGCTTAGAGGTTGCTGACTTGGGTATTTTCTATTGAATTACATGCAGAATGTAACCTGTTTCACTCACATTCAGCCTGCCTAATTCCCTAATATGTTCGGAACTAAGATCTATAGATAAGGAATGTTGTGTCTGAGCAAGCCAAATCCTCGAAGGATGAAAAGAACGCGCAAGCCGCTTCCGAGCAGGAAGTTCGCTCCGGTTTGGCGCTTACCGTTAAGCAGGAAAAGGTCCTGGGGTGGGTTGCTACCTTCATGGCCGTGTGCATGTACGTCGCCTACATTCCTCAGATCGTGAGCAACCTCAACGGCCAGGCCGGTAACCCGCTGCAGCCTCTGGTAGCTGCAATCAACTGCAGCCTGTGGGTGTACTACGGCCTGTTCAAGCCTTCTCGTGACCTGCCGCTGGCAGCCGCTAACGCCCCCGGCATTTTCTTCGGCCTGGCTGCCTTCGTCACCGCGCTGTAAGACGCAGAGTTACTAGATGGTGTCAGGCCCTGCCGTATTGCAGGTAGGGCTGCTCGCATTCATCGCCAAGGCGGATGCCCGGCGCCAAGGCTCCGCTCTGGCTAGCGCGCAGCTGCTCCAACTCACGCACTACCCGCTCACGCAGTGAACGCGGATCAATAGTGTTTAGGTAAATCTTGGTGGCGCCCTCAAAACCTGCCAAAGTGGAAACACGCCACTTAAGCACCACTCGCCAAGGCATCTCCTTGGCTACGCCCGGGGCGCGGTAATGCCACTCCTCGTTTAGTGGCACCTGCGTGCCCGTAGCCTGGTGTAGGGCGTGCACCAAATCGGAGACCGCATCCACCTGTTCAGGCTCCATCAGCCACGGTTCAGAGACCGGCCCGGTGGAGTAGACCTCCAGCGAGGGGTAACGGTGGCCCACCCCAGCCAAGGCCACGGCGCCGTCGTTAGCGGCCACAACCAAACCTGCCCGGTAAGCCCAATCCACAAAATCGCGGTAAATATTGCTGTTAGCGTTTACGCGGGCAATCTCAGCTTGCAAGCTGGCCCCCAGCGAATCCACGCCCACCACTTGTTTGTGCAGGTGGTCAAAGCTAGCTCCAGCCGGACGCAGCCAGTTTTGGAACACGGCCACATACTTAACATGCTTGTTTTGCAAGTACTGTGCGTGCATGGCGTTAACCGCCCACTGGGTCCACACGCGGTGCTCACTCACGCTTAAAGTGCCGCTGCCCGCCAAGCCGGTAGTGTCGACGGCGTCATCGCGCCAGTGGCGGCGGGCCACCAACACATCGTGGCTGCCCCCAAAAAAGCCGGCGCTGTGGCGGCGAATGTCGCCCAGGTTCAGCTCGGAAATCTCTACGTCACCAGCCCCCGAAGCCCGTAGCTTAGCGCTTACGATAGCGCGCAAATGCTCATATCCGGCGGCGTCAGCCAGGTAGTTTTCGAGTCGGTCACGGCAGCGCTCAGGCAGCTTAAAACCATAGTTAGCTTGCCAATAATTGAACGGCAAAATCTCAAAAAGGTTGGGGATGCGCCGAAAGTCGGCTACGCTCTGATTTAAATATTCAGGTAGCAAGCCAAAAAACGTGTGCCAGGTGTCGCCTGCCCCGGTGGTGTCGCCCGCCCCAGCGTCGGCACCCAGCCTGGCGTTGGCCCCAGCGGCCTTAGTGCCGGCCTTGGAGCCCTGGCCACTAGCGGCCCCCGCCCCGGCAGCTGCGGCACCCGCGTTACCAGAGCCGGCGTCGGCGCTAGCGTCGTCGTCATCCTTAACCGCTGCAAAACGCACGATACGAGCATATTCAGGCGGCGTCTCCAGATAGCGGCCGCTACAAAAAGCACAAGTGTGAGTGTGCATGTGGGAACTGAGAGGACGCACCTCAACCTGAGGCAGGCGCAAGGGGCGGTTAGCGCGGCCGGGTACAGTCCACACTTCCGTGCCGGTGAAAGGGCTAAGCTGTTTGACAGTACCGTCACACAGGCGGCGCAGGTAGGGGTGATCGTCCATACCTCTATTGTGCCGGGTTTTAGATTGGAGGGAACATGCTAGGAGATGCTTTTGGGGCGCTGTTTTTAATCGCCACCGTAATATTTCTAGCGCCGCTTATTGCGCGGGCTATCCCAGGCGGGTTTGTGCCGGAAACTGTGCTTTTACTGGCCGGTGGAATGGCCATGGGTGCGGCTGGCTTTACACTCACCGAGGCAGGCGAACCAATTTCCTTCCTGCGTGAACTGGGTGTGGGTTTCTTGTTTTTGCTGGCTGGTTATGAACTGGACCTGGGGGAGCTGCGCGGCTCAGGCGGGCGCCACGCCATAGTGGGGTGGTTTGCCTCGCTGGGCTTGGCTTTCGTGGCGGTGATCGCCATGGGAGTGGGGTCAATTACTGATATGCGTGACGGCGCTATAGCCCTGGCTATTGCCATGACCTCCACCGCCCTGGGTACACTACTGCCGATTTTGCGTGAGCGCGGGCTGCTATCTACCTCAGTGGGCGCCGCCGTGCTAAACCACGGGGCGATTGGTGAAGTGGGGCCGATTGTGCTGATGGCGCTGCTGCTAGGAAGCCGTGCCACCTGGGCTTCGGCGCTGGTGCTGGCCGGCTTTGTGGCTATTACAGCGCTAATCATTGTGTTTAACGAGCGGGTCAAGCGGGCCGGCACGCGCCTGGTTGCGGCAATTCAGCGCGGGCAGCACACCACCGCCCAAACCACTATTCGCGCCGCCGTGCTGCTGCTGGTGGGGCTGTGTGCACTGGCTGAAGTGTTTGAGCTTGACGTGGTGCTGGGGGCGTTCGCGGCAGGAGTTATTTTGCGCCGAGTACTGCCTGAGGGATCGCGGCCTTTTGAGGAAAAACTTGATGGTTTGGCCTATGGCTTTTTCATCCCGATTTTCTTTGTAACTTCAGGCATGACCATTACGGTGTCGAACCTGAGTGAAAAGATTGGCCCGATCCTGGGCTTCTTGGTGCTGCTGGTGGCCGTGCGCGGAGTGCCGGTGCTGCTGGTGAGCGCCGCTGAGCGTAAACGTGACGGCTCACGGGTGTTCAGCTGGCGTCAAAGCCTACAGGTGGCCTGCTATTCCACCACCGCCTTGCCGATTATTGTGGCCGTGACCCAGGTGGCGGTTTCTGCCGGAACCATGACCCGCGATGTGGCCTCCACCCTGATTTTGGCTGGTGCCTTGTCTGTGCTGATTATGCCGACGGCGGCGCTACCCTTGTCGCGGCACACCGATAAGCTGCCCCAAACTCAGACCATGGGTGTGGTGCAGGGGCCGGTGCGTGCCGATGGTTCCACCACTGCTAGCACGCAGGAAGAAGATGGTTACGCTGTGGGCCGTCCTAGCGACGGTGCCGAGGCGCAAGATGCCCCCGAAGTGCGTACCGCCTTGTATGTGCCTCCGCATGAGCGGGTTGACGCCGGTCGTGACGCCCTAGCCCAGGCCCAGGGTGAAACTGGCGTGGAATCTGGCGGGCGCCTGGGCGGCGTGCAGGTGCGTCTAGGGGTGCTTTCACACCGCCTGCAATGGCAGGGCGACGAGCCAGTGCACTGGCAGCTACGTAGGCGCATGGTCAAGCGCATAAACCGCCGTCGCCACAAGTAGGCAGGTGTAAGTACAAACACAGGCAAAATACATACAAATACAGGCAAAATCATCCCTTCCCTATAAAAAATTCATGGGGTTTTATAGGGAAGGGATGAAATGTCAGTATCTGTAGTTCAAGTACTTATACTTTAGTTCAATAACTTATACTTTGACCAATTCTAGGCATTTTTGGTTGCCGCCAAGGTCGACGACGCCGTCGCCGGGGCCGATGGCAATGCCGTCAGGGTTGACGTCGACGCCTCCGCCGGGGCCGATGGAAATGCCGCCAGAGCCGATGACGCTGTCGCCGATGGAAATGCCGCCAGCATCGACACCGACGCCGACGACGCCGCCGGGCAAGCGCGGTGCAGTAAGCGGCTGGCTGTGCGTCAAAGGATCATCTCAGCCTACGCGCCAAGACGCAGGCGTTAGGTGCTCCGCCCGGCTGGTTAGCTTGACCGCAAGGGTTGACGTCGACGCCGTCGCCAGGGCCGACGCTGCCCAGGTAGGCCACCGCACGACCAGGCCTAGACGCCGTTACCGTAGTGCGGCGGGACGTCACCTAGCAGTCGCGCGTCATTGGCGTGCGCGGACGGATCCTCGCGGCGCAAATCTTCACGGCTCCAAGCTGGCCTCTCAGCATCCACCTTGCCCAGCGCCTCCTGCACAATCTGCTCAAGGTTGGCGCCCTCGGCCACCCGCTCTCGGTCCTTCGGCCCCAAATGCACTACGCGCCGACGCCGCCGCCCGGCTTGGGTGGGATGCCCGGCTTGGGTGGGATGTTCGGCTTGGATGGGGTGCTCGGCTTGGATGGGGTGCTCTGCCTGGGTGGGATGCTCAGCTTGGGTGGGGGAAGCCTGAGCCAGTGGGGCCTCAGTGTGCCCGGCTGCGGTGGTCGACGCCGCAGGGGAGGGGCTTGCCGGATCGGCAGGGATGTTCGTTGCGGCTATGCTGGCTAGCGCGCCCGGGATGGGCGCGCCAGCGCCTGCATGGTTTTGGCTGGTCATTATGGTTCTCAGCTCGCTTGGTGGTGGCTCAGCTGTGGCTCAGTTGCAGCTCAGTTGCGGCCACGCTTGACAGCGTGGTGTAGCACCGCGTCCACAGTGGTGCCGCGTCGCTTGAGGGCTAGGGTTTCGCGTAGCTGCTCCACTTCCTCATCCTCACTGCGCTCGACGCCGTCAGAGCGGATCCAGGACACCAGATCGTCAAGCTGATCGTCGCTGTAGGCCTGTAGCGGTAAGCCCTGGGCGATGGGCGGGCGCACGTCACGCTCACGGGCAGCCTCACCGGCCCCAGCACCGTCACCGGCTCCAGCCGCATTGGTGCCGACGGCGCCCTGGCCAGCTCCGTCAGAACCCTGCCTGGCTGCACCCGCGCTGTGGGCACTGGCTGCGCTAGCGCCCTGGCCAGCGCCGCTAACGCCAGCGGCGCTAGAAGAGCTACCAGGCGGGGGAGGAACCGGCCGCTCACCGGCCGCGCCAGTCCCGGTAGCGCCAGCCCCGGTGGTGTGGCCACTGCGGCTGCCGAGCCCAGAGCCAGCCCCGGCAAGCCCACCGGCCCCGGCAAGCCCACCGGCCCCATATCCGGCTGCCGTCGCCTCGCCGTCGTCGCTAATTAGTTCCGGAACCGCCTCGCCGTCGTCGCTGACACTTTGACGCTTATCAACAATGTCGAGCACCAACTGGCAGATGCGCTCAGCCTCAGCAGAAGGATCCACAAACACGCCAGCGCTAAAGGCCCGATACACGGTCCAGCCGCGCCGCTCCAGGCGCTCCACCCAGTAGCGCTCACGCATACGCACCGAAGGCTCATCCATATAAGCCTCGTCGTCGGTAAGCACCGCCACCAGCAGCTCATCGGGGTAGTCGGGGTGGCCCACAGCCAGTGGAATCGCCCCGGGCCCATCCGTGCCGTAACGCGGCACCACAGACAGGCCCATCTGGAAGCAGTGCAAAGCCAGATCCAGCAGCAGGCGGTCAGGGGCCTTACCGGCGTCGTCGAGAGGCAGCGGCCCCACCTGGGCGCGTTCAAGCAGCTGACGCAGCAAACGCTCCCCAGCCCCATGCAGGCGTGAGGGGTCAATGTCGGCTGCGCTCAGGCAAGAAACCACAGTGGTAGTGCCGCGCGAAGCACACAGCGCCGCCACCAGCCCGCCGGCGCCGTCGCGGGTAGACAGCTGCCCGAAGGAGTGCACCAGAGAGCCGTTGGGGGTCTTGGCGTAACCCACCGCAATAATGATGTGGTCACGGCGCAGACGGTAAGCCTGGCTGATATCCACCACCACAAACGGCTCGGACTTGTCGGCGTTAAAGAACTCCTCCAGGGTGGGAGAGCCGTTAGTTTCGGCCGCCACCGCCGCGCGGATCGCCTCAGCGTGGCGCGAGTTCAGGGCCACCACCGCCAGGGACTGCTCCGGGCGGGTTAGGGCAGCGTCAATAATGTGATCGACGACGGCGTCCACCTCGGCACGTACCGTCTCCACCTCGTTGCGACCCGGGGCGGGAGTGCCGCGCCCATCAACCGCAGTCAGGGTCAGGGTTTGGGCCCCTGGCGGGGAGGGGATCACGTCAATCACGTCGGCGTAACCGTTAGCAGCCAGGAAGCGGGCAATCTCCGGGTCCAGGTTGTGGCGGGTAGTGGACAGCTGCACGTGCTGGAGCACCGGCGCCAAAACCCCGGCCACACCGTTATCAACCGCGTGGGAGTCACCCACCACCACCAGTTGCCGCGAGCGCGCCAAAGCCGGCACCACCTGGCTTAACGGCAATGGGTAGGAGGCGTCAATAATCACCAAATCCACCTGGGTGGTGGGTTTAAGCACGCTGGGCACCAGCGAGGGCGGCACAATCCAAATCGGCTTGATGATTTTGGCCAGCGGGTAGGTGTCCAAAACGTCGCGCAGGGAGGCGTTGTCGCTGCGGCCCAGGGCCCGGTACAGGGCGCGGGCTTGTTCCTTGTCTGCCCCCACCTCTTGGCGCACGCGCATGGCGTAGGCCTGGGCTACCGGCGCGGCCAGGGTGTGTACCTGGTTGATGTCGGCTTGGCGCAGCTGGGAGGCCAGGTTGGCGAGGGCGGTGGTGTCTAGGCCACCCATGTCGGGGTCTTCCGCCAGGCAGTGGGCCAGGATGGAGGACCACCAGCAGTAGGTCAGCTCTTGTTCCAGGTGCTGCTTGGGCACCTGACGCTGGGCCAGGTCCGCCACCAGGTCGGTTAGGCCATAGTGCTCTAGCTGCTGCTCAATGCTGTTGATGCGGGGAATGTCTTTGGCGCTGGCTTCTTCAGTGTCCAGCTCGCGCAGCATCGAGTGCAGTTTCATGATGGGCATTTCCATCAGGTCCATGCCCTCAGCCGGCCCCTCCAGCAGCGGCGCCAGCTCAGAGAGCATCTGCTCGGTTTGGGCGGCGACGCGCTCCATTTCGTCTAGCCCCAGCGGTAGGCGCGGCCAGCCCCCTTCGCTGGAGTAGCGTTGCCACTGTTCTCGACGGCGCTGCACTAGTACCAGCTCAGAGTACAGGTCTTCGACTTGGCGGCCTGGGCGCACCAGAGAGCGGGCTTGTTTAATGAAACGACGCCGGTCAGAGCCGCTCATTTCTACGTGCTTGTCGCGGCGCCACTGCTTGGTGGCGGTGGCGATCACCATGTCTGCGGCGGAGCGTTCAAAAACTTCGGGCACAAACACGTCTAGGGATTCACGTACCCCATCAAGCATGGCTAGCTGCTCATGCCACTGGCTCAGGTTCAAGGGGCGGTGTAGTTCAGTTTGGGTGATGGCGGAGCTGATCTGTTCACGCACCAGCGGCAGTAGCTCTGTGGCCAGCTCATGCACCTTAGAGACGGTGCGTTCAGCCATAATTGCACTGTTTAGCGGCACCTGCGACCAGGGGTTAGCAGGCCGATCCTTATCCAGCATCCCCAGGTCATAGGCCTGGGTGAGGATCTTGTTGGCGTTACTTAAACCCTGCATGTCAAGGTTAGCTAGGCCCGCAGAGCTGATGCGGGCGCGGGTGCACGCATGGTTATCGCCGCTAGTGAGCTCCACCAGCTCATCTAGCGCCTCATACACCGACACGTTCCAGGGGTGACGGCGCTTGTGTAGCGCGTCCGCGTAGCGTTGCATCCGACGACGCAAAGACACCAGGTGAGCGCGGGTGGTGGCGATAGCCTCCACATCCACCTCAGGCACCTTCACGCCCATAGACTCACGGATAGAGGCCGAAGCGTGACGCCTAAAAGCGCCGTCGACAGTTAAATCCAAAACCAAATCAGACAGGCCAGCATCGCGCAGCACCTGCGCCACAGCCCGCCCATCAGCCCCGGAGGCTGGAACATGCAGTACATGGCGGCCACTAGCGGCGGCGTCGGCCAAAATAGCGGCCAAAGTTGCGGGCACATCCACCCCGGGCGGGGCATCCAAAAGCAGCTGGGCGCCCGTGCCCACAGCCTCAATGGCATAGGCCTGGGAAGTATCTAGATCCCCAATGCCACGCTCATAGTCAGGGTCCAAATCCGCGCGGATCGCCGGCGGCAAATCAACATGCAAAGCGGCGCGGGCATGATCGTCCCCCAAAGCGGCGGCAATCAGCGGGTTAGTGCGCAGCAGCGGAATAACCGCCTCAAAGTCAGCCAGCAGGCTCTGGCCCGGGTGCACAAAAGCACCCACAACCAGGCGCTCGTGATACTCAAAGCCGGGCAGATACTCGCGCCCCAAACTGGCAATCCGGGTCAAAACCGCGCGCGGCGTGAACCCACCAGGGCTGATAGCGGCGCGAGCAATAGTTTCCACATCCACCTTGCAGCCATAAGCCTTAAGGGCCTTAACCAGCACCGGGTTAACCGCGATGGAAGAATCCAAGGTCAACGCGCTCTGGGCGGTGTCAGTGCTCAGCCGCACCGGACGCAGCAAAATCGGGGCGTTAACCGTGCGCACCGGGCCGTCACCCACCTGCTCACTAAACTCGGCCACACCCAACGCCAAATGCACCGCAGCCTGACCAAACTGGCGTTGCAGCTGGTGCGAGCGGGTAGCCAGGGCGTTGAAAGAACGCTGAGCCACACTCAGAGAGGCGTTTTCGCGCACCAGGTTACGCAGGCGTGTAGTGCTGCCGCCGTAAAGCTGCGCCAAGCCCGTGGGGTGACCGTCAGTTAAGTCAATAACCGCCGCATCCAGGAAGCTAACATCGTCAAGGCTAGCTACTTCCCCCAGCGCGTTAAGCTCAGCCCGCCAGGACTTAATAGCAATATCTAGGGTTTCGTCCAGGCTTAAAGGGGCGACGACGTCGTCCGCGTCAGTGCCGTCCGAAAAGTCTGTGGGGTCTACCTCAAGGCCAGAATGCTTACCAGAGCCAGAAAAACCGGCAGAACCGGCAGAACCAGCTGCGGAGGCGGCGTCGGGAACTGAAGCGGGGGAGGTGGCGCTCGCGGAGTGGGAGGCGCCCGAATGCGCCGATAGGGACGCGTCAGTTTCGGTGGGTGCGCTGGTATCGCTTGAATCTGTGGCGAAGTAGCTCTCTTCCGCAGACGTGTCGGAATTGTGCCTACGATGGCGACCGAAAGAGAAGAAAGCTGGAGTCATGGCCCTAGATTAACTGGCTAAAGTTACCGCTCGGGGCAGGGCGCGCTAAAAAGTTGACTTTTGTTATGGGGCCTTAATGGGCTATAGTCGTGCGTGCCCCTCGTGTGGCGTTATCTCGTGAACTCCCCCAGGACCGGAAGGTAGCAAGGGTAAGCGGGCTCTGGCGGGTGCGCGAGGGGTTTTTGCTGCCCTTTTGCGGCGTCGATCCCGGCGGACGGATTACGCTAGGCGGTAGCGCTGCAGCGCTATTGCGTCGAGCCTGCGTGCTTGGGATTAGCAAAGCGTTTAGAGTTCAGCTGTGACCACTGCTCTGTATCGCCGCTACCGCCCCGACACTTTTCAACAGGTGATTGGTCAAGAGCACGTGACCGAGCCGCTGATGGCTGCTCTGCGTGCGAACCGGGTTAACCACGCCTACCTGTTCTCTGGGCCGCGTGGCTGCGGTAAAACCACCAGTGCTCGCATTTTGGCACGTTGTCTCAACTGTGAGCAGGGGCCGACGGATACTCCTTGCGGGGTGTGTCCCTCCTGCGTGGATTTAGCTACCGGCGGCAGTGGCTCACTAGATGTGGTGGAGATTGACGCCGCCTCCCACAACAGCGTGGAGGACGCCCGTGAGCTGCGTGAACGTGCCTCGTTTGCACCGGCCCGGGATACTTACAAGATTTTTATTCTCGACGAAGCCCATATGGTCACTAATCAGGGCTTTAACGCTTTGCTGAAGCTGGTGGAGGAGCCGCCACCGCATGTGAAGTTCATTTTTGCCACCACCGAGCCTGAGAAGGTGATTGGCACTATTCGCTCGCGCACCCACCACTATCCTTTCCGCCTGGTGCCGCCGCCGGTGTTGGAGGACTATTTGCGCCAGCTTTGCCACAGCGAAAAGGTTGAGGTGGGCGACGGGGTGTTGCCGCTGGTGGTGCGGGCCGGTGGGGGTTCGGTGCGTGACACCTTGTCGGTGCTTGACCAGCTAATTGGTGGCTGTGACGGCAAAGTTGATTATGAGCAAGCCATTGGTTTGCTGGGGTTTACTGACACTTCTTTGCTTGATCAGTGCGTGGATGCGATTGCTGCCCGCGACGGCGCCGCCTGCTTTGAGGTGGTGCAGCGAGTGGTTTCCTCTGGTCACGATCCACGCCGGTTTGTGGAGGATTTACTGCAGCGTTTGCGTGACCTGCTGATTTTGGCTGTGGCCGGGGATCAGGCGCAGGCGGCTTTGGGGTCGCTGCCGGTGGATCAGCTGGAGCGGATGCAGGTGCAGGCGCGCGCTTTGGGTGCTGGACAGTTGTCTCGCTGTGCGGACATGTGTGCTGCTGCCTTGGGCACCATGGTGGGGGCTACTAGCCCGCGTTTGCAGCTTGAGTTGTTGATGGCCCGCCTGCTGGTGGTGGGTTTGGCCCAGCCGACGACGGCGCCGCGCTCCCTGCCTGGTGGCGGCTCTCAGGGTGTGGTTGGGGCACAGGGTCAAGATGGCGCCGGGCGCGCCTCGGTGGGTTCGGGCCGCGCCCCGGAGGGTTCGGGCCGTGAGGCGGCGCGGGCTGCTTTGCAACGCGCAAATATGGCAATTCCAGTGCTTGCTGAGGCCCCAAGTGGGCCGGGTGTCGGGGGAGGCGTTGGCATGAATGTGCCGGTGGCGCCCAACGCCCCGGCGGCCCCTAGTGTTCCGGGCACTGTTCCGGGCACGCCCAGCGTTCCGGCTGGTCCTAGCGCTGCCAGCGCAGCTTCCAGCGCGCCTGCGGCGCGCCCTGCCGCAGGGGCTGGACCCGCAACTGCTGGATCCGCTGCGCAAACCCGCTCGGCTGCCCAGGCGGCAAATAGCGCGGCTGTCCGCCCTGCCCAGGGGCCGGGGGCTGGCTCGTCGTCGCCGTCGGAGCTGATTCGTAACCGTTGGGGCGAAGTGCTGGCCAAAGTTAAGGCCGCTAGCCGCGTGACCAACGCCCTGGTGGGGGCTAATGCGCAGCCGGGCAAGGTGTCGGGCGAGACTTTTACGCTGATTTTCGCCTCGCCGGGCCTGGTGCGCAGCTTTAACTCTGGGCGTCACCCGCAGGTGGTGGCCGGGGCACTGTATGAAGCTTTGGGTTTGCGCTTGCAAGTTCAGGCAGTTAGCGACGGCGAAGCTGCGGCAGTTGTTGAGCCCGGCTCAGCCCCCTATCCACCTAGTGCAGCTAGTGCCACTCATGTAGGCGGCCGCCCAGGCCGTGGCAATGAGACGGCAGACGGCCAGACAGCGTCTAGGCAACCTGGTCAGGGTGCAGAATCAGGCCCTGTGCAGCGCTCGGAATCGCAGCGCGCAGAATCGCGCTCCGCGCAGCGCTCCAAGCCGACTCGGCGTGAAGCTACTCCGGCGCGCGAGGCGGCCCCTTCAGCTTGGGACCAACCAGCTCCGGCCAGTTGGGATGAAGACTGGGAAGTAGTGCAAATCCCCAACTCGGGTAGTGCTGGGCCAGGCGGCGCTGAGGCGCCGGTAGACCAGGCCCCTAGTGACTCACATGGTGGCGCTCCCACGGACGGCCCTGCTGGCGGCGTCCCTACCGGGTCTCAGGCTGGTGATCCTGCTAGCATCCCCGCTGGTGGCCCCACGGATGGTCCACAAGCCATGGGCGGCCCGCAAGCCGCTGGCTCCCCACAGGCCGGCGGTCAGGACGATTGGGCTGGTGGCGGCCAGTTTGATCAGGCGCAAGACAGTGTCTACTTTGGTGGCCCGGCGCAGGATGAAGGGCAAGCTAGAGGCCAGTTTGACGCCGCACCAGGCGGTGCAAGCCCTGGCCTAGCAACAGTAACCGCAGGCAGCGCCGCAATTGCAGCCGCCAGTGCAGCTTCAGTCAGCTCCCACTTGGCACCAGCTAGCCCAATAGCGCCAGCCACTCCTATGGCTTCAGCTGGTTCCAGCGCAGCCGCTGCGGCCCTGGCTGCCTCGCGCGCCAACCACCCCTCCAATGGCGCGGCCAGTGCAAACACCTGGAAAAGTACCTGGGAGGCCGCCCCGATTCCCACGCCAGACAACTACACGCCAGTGGCACCAGAGCCTGAACTGGCCACTGTCCACCGCCTGCACCCCCTGCCTGCGCTACCCAATGGGGGAGCACAGTCAGCCCCGGCGCCAGAGGCAGCTCACAGCTGGCAACCCGATCCGGGAGCCTCTAGCCGCATGGCCCAAGCCATCGCCGCTGCAAGAGCCGCAGCTAACGCGGGCGGCGTCGTCGACGATGAAGAAGACATGCCCTCCATGGACGACGCGGATGCAGACGAATCCGGCGCTGTAGGCATAGAAGTAGTCAAACGCCTGCTGGGTGCGAAAGTAATTGAAGAAGTAACCGTGCGGGCAGATGATCGCTAAAGACGTATCTGAGCGTTAAAGACGTGGCGTCGCTGCAATCCATGCCTGGCGCGAGTTGCTGGCTTAGCGCGGCCCCAGCCACCGACCTGCGGCCCCGGCCACCAGCCCATCCGCTCAACCACTAGCCCAGCCGCTCAGCCGTCACCGCGCACGCCCAGCCACCGGCTTACGCCCCAGTCACCGGCTCGCGCAATCAACCACCAGCCCACACCCCATTAGCTGCCAATAACAACCCAAGGAGACGTAAGTGCCCGCCATTTACGAAGGCGCAGTACAAGACCTGATCGACGAACTAGGCGCCTTACCGGGGATCGGCCCCAAATCAGCCCAGCGCATCGCCTTCCACATCCTTGGCGCCGACGCCGCAGATGTGAACCGGCTGGCCCAAGCCCTAACCGCTGTAAAAGCCAAAGTACGTTTTTGTGAAACTTGCGGAAACGTTTCTGAGGAAGAGCAGTGCAATATCTGCCGTGATCCGCGCCGTGACCAGGGGCTAATCTGCGTGGTGGAAGAGCCCAAAGACGTCGTCGCCGTTGAAAGAACCCGCGAATACCGGGGCCTTTACCACGTGCTAGGCGGCGCCATTGACCCCCTCAACGGCATCGGCCCAGATGAGCTGCGGGTGCGCCAACTGCTGGCCCGGCTGACCCCACAAGTGCAAGAAGTAATCATTGCCACTGACCCAAATATCGAGGGAGAGGCCACAGCAACCTACCTGGCACGTATGCTGACCAGCATGAACGTGCCCGTCTCACGTCTGGCGTCTGGTCTGCCGGTGGGCGGCGATCTGGAATATGCTGATGAAATCACGCTCGGTCGCGCTTTTGAAGGTAGGCGCCGGGTTGAGTAACGCCAAAAAGACGCTACGCGCAGGCTAAAAACAGAAAGGACCTTTATGGCCCTGGTAGTGCAAAAATACGGAGGTTCATCCGTTGCGGATTTAGCGGCAATGCGCCGCGTAGCCGCACGGGTGATTGAACGCCACAACGCAGGCGACACAGTGGTAGTAGTGGTTTCCGCCATGGGCGACACTACAGATGAACTGTTGGATATGGCCGGGGAATTAACTGACAACCCGCCCGCCCGCGAAATGGACCTGCTGCTCAGCGCCGGCGAACGTATTTCTATGAGTCTGCTGGCCCTGGCAATCAATGAGGCTGGCGTTCCCGCAACCGCTTTCACCGGTGCCCAGGCGGGGCTGCGTACCGACGGCAAATACGGCCAGGCCTCCATTGTGGGTGTGGTGCCCGAACGTGTGGCGCGCGCCGTGAGGGAAGGCAGCGTGGCGATCGTGGCCGGCTTCCAGGGCCTGGACTACGACACTGACAATGTCAACACGCTAGGTCGCGGCGGCTCAGACACCACTGCGGTGGCACTGGCAGCCTCCCTGGGGGCGGACGTTTGCGAAATCTATACCGACGTCGATGGCCTCTTCACCGCCGACCCGCGCATTGTTCCCACCGCCCGGCGCATCACCTCCATCTCTAGTGAGGAGACTTTGGAACTGGCCGCGCACGGCGCCAAGATCTTGCACCTACGCGCCGTGGAGTTCGCGCGGCGCTACCACGTGCCCTTGCACGTACGCTCTTCCTTCTCAGATAAGGAAGGCACCTGGATTCACACCTCCAAACAGGAAGACACCGTGGAAGCCCCTATCATCTCCGGAATTGCGCATGACCGCAGCAACGACAAGCTAACCATTGTGGGTGTGCGTGACCAGCCTGGCTTCGCTGCCCGCATCTTCTCGCTTCTGGCTGGCGCCGGGGTGCAGATTGACACGATCGTGCAGGACGTGGCCACCAGTGGCAACGGCTTCACTAATATTTCGCTAACTATCCCTGAGGGTGACGCCGCCGCCGCGCAGGAAGTGCTAGCTGGCGCCAAGGAGGAGCTGGGGATCTCTGATCTACAGTTCAACCCCAATGTGGGTACCTTGTCTTTGGTGGGTGCTGGTATGCGTTCGCACCCGTGGGTCAGTGCCAAGCTGTTTGATGCCCTGTTCCAGGCGGGCATTAACATTCACCTAATTTCTTCTTCTGAGATCCGTATTTCTGTGGTTGTCGACGACGACCGTCTAGATGACGCTGTGCGTGCTGTTCACACCGCTTTTGACTTGGATGCTGATCAGATTGAAGCCGTGGTATATGGAGGTACTGGTCGATGAGTGAGCTAAATCAGGGTTGCTGCGCGGGCCAGGTGGACGGCGCTGATAAGGGCGCCGGCGCAGGCGAGGCTGCCGAGCACGGCTGCTGCGCGGGTCACGCTGACGGCGCAGGTCAGGCTGCCGGCGTAGGTCAGGGCGCCAAGCACGGCTGCTGCGCGCACGAGGCTGCGGGTGCGGCTAAGGCGGCTTTTGTGGCCGACGGCGTGAACGTTGCGGTAGTGGGAGCTACCGGCCAGGTGGGCCGGGTTATGTGCGCGATGCTGGATCAGCGTGACTTCCCGGTTAAGAGCCTGCGTCTGTTCTCTTCTGCGCGTAGCGCGGGCAGTGTGGTGACTTGGCGCGGCCAGGACATCACTGTGGAGGATGTGGCCAAGGCTGATCTGAGCGGCATTGACGTGGCGATTTTTAGTGCCGGCGCTACCGCTTCACGTGAGTACGCCCCCAAGTTTGCTGCCGCTGGCGCTGTGGTGGTGGATAACTCTTCGGCTTGGCGTAAAGACCCGCAGGTTCCGCTGGTAGTGGCCGAGGTTAACCCGCAGGCTCTGGCGCAGCGCCCCAAGGGCATTATCGCTAACCCTAACTGCACCACTATGGCTGCTATGCCTGCGCTTAAGGTGCTGCACGACGCCGCCGGGCTGCGTCGCTTGACGGTGTCTACTTACCAGGCGGTTTCGGGCTCTGGGCGCGCTGGTGTGAGCGAGTTGGCTGGTCAGGTGCGTGCGGTGGCAGGCCAGAACTTTGAGGGTCTGGCGTTAGATGGCCGTGCGGTTGAGTTTCCCCAGCCCCAGGTTTATGTGGCTCCGATTGCTTTTAACGCGGTGGCTTGGGCTGGCGGCGACGCCGGTGACGGCTCGGGTGAAACCGATGAGGAGCAGAAGCTACGCAACGAGTCACGTAAGATTTTGCAGATTCCGGACTTGGCGGCGTCGTGCACCTGTGTGCGTATCCCGGTTTTCAGTGGGCACGCGCTAGCTATTAACGCCGAGTTTGAGCGTGAAATCAGCGTGGAGCAGGCCCGCCAGCTGTTGGAGAACGCGCCGGGCGTCACCTACGTGGAGGTGCCCACGCCGTTGGACGGCGCGGGTCGTGACGGCACTTTTGTGGGGCGTTTGCGTGCTGACCAGGCCGCCG
>ERZ773233.879-NODE-879-length-18361-cov-21.382552_pt1 | contig 18361 bp, 19 predicted proteins | sample MGYA00580991_ERZ773233 | MGnify/ENA primary metagenome ERZ773233 (study PRJEB29015, sample SAMEA2738178) | human oral metagenome | biome: human oral; feature: human-associated habitat; material: saliva | place: China | collected 2161 ...
CTCGTTTGAGTTGCAGGGACACGCCCCGCTCGAGGATGGCGGCGCACAGCTCGGCCGCGTTGTCGAAGTCCTCCGTGGCGACGGCCCGGTAGCCCTGCTCGGTGAGCGCCGAGAAGGCGTAGGCGAGCATGTGGAAGACGTTGCGGACGCGAATCACCGCAGCGACCTGCGCAGCCTGTCGCTCCATTCGCGGACCTTACCAGGCTCGTCGAACCAGTATTCCTTGAGCATCGGGATGAGCTCGTAGTCCACGATCGAGTCCAGGGCCGCGTCGGTGCAGGAGTCGGCTTCCATGTTGCAGAAGTAGCTGTGTCCGATGCAGAAGCCCTCGCCGAGAGACTCATCATCGGCGATCGCACGGTTGAGGGATTCCACCTCGCGCACGAGCGCCTCGAACCTCGGATTATCGAGGCCGGCGCAGTACTTACGGAAACCGTCGGAATCGAAGGCGGGGCGCAGCTCCACGAAGGCGAATCGGCGGCGCAGCGCGTAGTCCAGCATCGCGAGGCTGCGGTCGGCCGTGTTCATCATGCCGATAATGTGGACGTTGCGAGGCACGTAGAAGAGCTCGCGTGAGTAGAGGAGCTGAAGTTTATCCCCTCGCTTATCACTCTCGATGAGCATGAACAGCTCACCGAAGATCTTGGAGAGGTTGCCGCGGTTGATCTCGTCGATGATGAAGAAGTAGTCGTTCTCCTCGTCATCGGCGGCCTTCTTACAGAAGGAGTAGAAGGCACCCTTGACAAGCTCAAATCCCGTGCCAGAAGGACGATACCCCTCGATGAAGTCTTCGTAGGAGTAGCTCTGATGAAACTGGATCAGCATGACGCGCGAGGCATCCTTGACGCCCATCATCGAGTACGCGAGGCGCTTGGCTGCGTAGGTCTTACCCACGCCGGGCGCGCCCTGCAAGATGATGTTCTTCTTGGCGCGCAAGACGCCCACGGTTGCGTCATAGCGTTCCTCGTCCATGAAGACCTCGTCGAGGAATTGTTCGGAGAAATACTCCGGGAAGACCGGCAGCGTTTCCTCATTGGCAACTGATTCTTCATCCTCGCCGTCATCGAAGAAGGCATCGATGCGCGCCAGCAGATCGGGGTAGTCAGTGATCTCAGTGAGGGTCTTCATGGGGAACTGCTGATCACTTCGCCAGCTTCCCCGACGCTTCCACGACACGTTGCGCAGGTGCGGGTACTCGCCCCCTTCCGGGTCATAGACGTAGTCGCCCGTAACGACGCCGCGGCCGAGAATCTCCTTGAGGCCTCGTTTGACGAAAATGACGTCTCCCGGCTTGATCTCGTTCGCGAACTGCCAGACCGCCCGGGCCGAATTCGTCTGCGACGTATTGTCGTCGCGAGTGTCGAGTAGCCGCTGGCGCATGTCCTCCTTGGTGGCGTACTCGCTCAGATCACCGAGTTGGTGCCACCCCAGCCCCATCACGCCGCGTTCATAGAACTCTTCCCACATACAGGCTCCCCGGCCGGGGGCGTAGAGCCAGTAGCGCACGGTCTGCACGTCAGCGTCGCCGAGGGCGGCGGCCTGAACGACCTCTTCCTTCTCCTTGCCAGCTTCCTTCGTCTCGCGGTTGACCTGCTCAGAGACTCGCCACGCGCACGCGGACAGCTCGGGAAAGGTCTTGTATTCGTAGGCTCCGGATGTCAACGCGGACAAGACACTATCGCAAATCCACAAGTATTCAGCAGATCCGGGCACATTCTTCGATGCGGCCAGCGCGGAACGCACCGGCGCGGTCATCCGGTCGGGCAGCCCGAGGAACCAGCGATCACGCGCGCACAGGTTGACGTAGGCATACGGGCGGATCCAGAAGAGTCCCATCGTGATGTTCCAGCTAACGCGACGCTGTTGAAGAACAACGTCGTAGGCACGACAAAATTCCATCTCCGTCTGTTCACTCGGTTCATCCGCATAGGCCAGGGCAACCGCGAATAAGTCCCAGAGCCTTTCGATATCCCCATCATCCCGACGCACCTGGTCGTAGAAGGTCGCGTTGATATTGAGCAGGACGGGGACGCCGACGAAATCGTCTCTCAGCGGGACCTGCACGCCAAGGGCACCACCGAGGCCCAGGGCAATGACCCGACGCTTGGCGTCAGTGAGGCCCCGATTGAAGAGACCGTAGACCGTAAAGGGATCAATATCCATCGGAACACCACCGGAGTCGAGCGTCGGCAGAGTCATTCCAATCTCCGCGTAGACCTGCTTCAACGTTGCAATGAGGCCCTGCCGGTCATCCCTGAAGGCAAGCAGTTTGTCCGCTAGTTCCATAAAAAAGCGCGGCCACGAGTACTGGCTATCCGTCGTCATGGCGACACCCTACCACCAATGTGACCTCCGACATGCCGACGAAGATCTTCCCGCATGCTTCGATGACACCCTCCAGCAGAGCAACAGGAGCAAGATCCTCCAGGGCATCTAGCCTTGCGCTTGAGAAAAGACGCTAGCAGCCTGCGCCACTAGTCCGACCAGCGCGTTAATCACCGGGTATCCGATAATGAGACTTGCTGCGATCTCAGCCAAGCCCGGCTCAGGATCCCTATTAATGGCACCGTACGCAACAAAGATAAGTACACCAAAGTAAATCGCAGCACCGAGATTAACCACCCACATAATCAATGGATTCGAAGCTTCCTCGCCAAAATTATAGTTATTGAGGATCAGCATCTGCACAATTAGCGGAACAACAAACAGAAGAAGAACAATGCCGCGCCACGACCGCGATATCGAGAGTCCAACCTTCAGGTGTCGAATCAGCGGCCACAGCGCAATCGCGGGCATTACAAACACAGCCTTACCCAGGCCAGTTGCCCCCAGCAAGCGACTATCAATAATCGCAATAGCGACGGTAAATACATAGAAATAGAAAAGAGCATGGTAAGCCCAGCGCTTGCGCATCAACACAAAGATTGCTGAAGCGATCCCCCAGAAGGTGTAGGTACCGAAAATAATGATGGCAAGGAGCGACCCGAAACGAGACATGTACCAAGGATCGCCTGGAGCAGGTGCACCACCGTTAATAACTTCAGGGATCAGCACAATAGAAACGGCGAGAGTGGGAAGTACGTGAATAATTGTCAGAATAAGAACTACGACGTCTACTAGTTTCTGGTACTTCGACACATCAGAGGTATCCTCGATGCGAGGACACCTCTGGCGCATTTTAAACTTCTCGTCGGATGCTCGACCGAAATATGAAGCGACAACGAAGACGATAGCACCCACGACGAGCAAGGTTCCAGGGCCAAAGAGAGCGTCAAGTATTGCTTTACTGACATCTCCACCAAACAGCGCGGAGCCAAGCTCCTCGGAGACAGCATCCTGGTTCGCTGTTCCCGCTCCAACCTTGGCTATCGCAGAGTACACGAACAGCAGCACCAATGTGCCAACAAATTCGATGATGCCCGCAGCCCACAAGCTGATTGCATACAGGGCTGGTAAACGCCTGACTCGCCCCTGAAAACGAACCATATCTCTCATACCCGCAAACATTATGTCCTCCTATTACAGGCAGTCCCCTACAAAAGAGACTACCAAGCAGCCGGGCCACGCCTAGCGCGACCCGCCTACTGCCTCATGAGACTGAGCTGATTCAGGCGACTTCGACCGTCGTGAGCGGAACGATTTCATTCAATGTATTCCCCAGCACATCTTCAGCACGATCGAGCTCATAGCGCATCTGAAGGTTCATCCAGAACCCCGGGGTCGTACCGAAGTAGCGAGAGAGACGCATGGCGGTGTCGGCCGTAATTCCGCGCTTCCCGTGGACGATTTCATTGATACGACGGGGTGGAACACCGATAGCGACGGCAAGCTTATGCTGCGTGATTCCGAAGCCCTCGATGAAGTCCTCCATGAGAACTTCGCCCGGGTGAATCGGAGCAATTTTAGTGGTAGTCAACGATCTCAACCCCCTCTGGACCAGCATCATCCAGGCCGTCACACATCAGGACTGCATTCACCACGAGCGGCGAGGGTCTGTCCGAACAAGCGAGCGCACACGATTGCCCTGCATCGCAAGATCAGGCAGCTTCGGATCTATCAATGCAAGAATGCCGAGCATATCCCGCAGCCGCCAACGGATGTCGACGGACAACAAGTTCTCGTGATGAGCCACACGATTCCTCAGCTTCCTCACTCGATCAAGCTGATCAGCCAGCCTCTCACGGCCCGAGTCGGAAGGGTCCGCATAGGGAAACGCATCCGACAAACATTCTTGCCACAACTGTTGACACTGCTGAGGCTGATTCCAAACCCTCGGCTTAATGAGATAGACCCAGGTTCCGAACATAAAATGCGACACAACATCATCGTGCGTGACGGCTGCCAAACGACGCGGATGGGTCTTTGGACGCAAGCGTGATTGCTCGCGTGCAAAATTCTGGGCGACCGCAAGGCTCTTGTGGGTGACAAGGTCGTACAGCAAGGGCGCCGCCCCCTTGCCTAGCGCCCAATCCATCCTATATTCAGTCCCCTGTTGATCATTCCACACCCGCAGCTTGCGATCCATTGAGTTTCGCAAACCGACCTCAACAAACGCGATAGTCGAAAACAACGCCCCCGCGAGATCCGTAACCCACAAGTAAAGTTCACAAGCACGCTCGTCATCTCCATCCGCTTCCTGAAGGTATGGAGCAAGCCTTGCCGAACCAGCTAGGTCTAAGATCACACTTCCCTCTATCACACTTTAATGTTATCGTATTGACAATCGCGTTGGGCTTGGACCAACGCAGTCTACTACGGGGATCCTCGCCATCACGGCGAGGATCCCTTGGTATTCCAAGAGCATCGCACACTTCGTCACGCAGACGGACCTGCTACTCTCGCCATAAGCAAGCGACGGGCCACGCCCTCGCGTGACCCGGCCACGGCCTCGTCGGAGGCCCCCTACCTCACTCAAAGTCGGCCAACACGCCCAGCTCGCGCGCAGCCTGACACAGACGCTTATCGCGCGTCCACAGCAAGACACCAGGGGTCACGACGACGCTCGCCAGGAGCGCCGCATCGACAGCACTCAGTCCCCTACCCCACAGCCGCCGCTCCTCAACGAGGTGCCGGACCCCTCGGCCGTCCACGGTACGAACGATCATCAATTTCAGAAAGATCGCCCGATCCCTGAGGTTGCCCAGCGCGAGCTCGGTGATGACACTCTGATGCACGCACACCTGGTCGCACTCAAGGAGATCAACCAGGACCGGCTCAGTTTGTCGCAGGTGATCAATCCAGATATTCGTGTCAACGAGGACTCTCATGCATGCTCGCGACTCCGGGGGGCGGCCTCCGCCGCCTGATCGCCGCCACCGAGCGCAGCGAGCTGCCGTCCGGTCTCAATGCGAACGAGAAGTTCGACCGCATCCCTGATCAACACAGATCGTTCACTGATCCCAGTGAGGACTGCAGCGCACGCAAGCAACTCGTCGTCAACGTCAATTGTCATCCGCATAGAACCCTCCAGCACCAGGATAGGGCTTGATCTCCATAACGGGCGATGCGCCGCGCAAAACCTGTCCGCGCGCGTTCATTACCCCCAACAGCAACTCAGTGCCACATCCTCGCATGACCCGGCCACGGCCTCGTCGTGGAGAAAGTTCTCATGACCTCGTATCACTATTTACCACCCGCCAGTGACACATCTCACTTAACGAGGTCACAGCGTTTTTTCAACCAACAGGATCCGACAAACCACGGAAGAATGGTCGCGGGGAGCAAAACCAGGGCGATCAGCAGGGCACACAAGCTAATCGCGGTGCCTACGATGACACATCACTGACCCGTTGCTTGAGCCGCACATCACCCCAGCGGCCCCCACCTTCGATTCAATGAAAGAGGCTCACATGAGCGACAACAACGAGAACGTTGACCAGGACAAGACCCCCGAGGGTCTCCTCCAGACCGACCACGGCACGACCACCATTGAGGAAAACGTCGTCGCTAAGATCGCCGGCATGGCCGCCCGTCAGGTGCCCGGCGTGTACGGCATGGGCAACGCCGTGCGCCGCGCCTTCAGCGCCGTAACTGACCGCATCCCCACCACCCAGACCAACGTCACCGGCGGTATCACCGTCCACAAGGGCGAAACCCAGACCGCCATTGATGTCATCGTCGTCGTCGAGTACGGCTACTCCATCATCAACGTCTGCAACGACATTCGCAGCAACATCATCGACCAGATCGAAGGCACCACCGGCCTGGAGGTCGTCGAGGTCAACATCGACGTCACCGACGTCCACCTGCCCGAGGAGGAAACAACCAACTCCGCCTCAACCGATCTGAAGTAGTCGACCTCGACGCCCGGATCTGAGGAATTCTCATGAAGACAACGCACCTGGCTCTCCTGGTGGGCCTGTTCATGGGAGCCGTTCTCGCGTTCGGTTCCTTCGCCAGCTTCGTCCTCGTTGCCCTGTGCGGCGTCGTCGGATGGGTAGTGGGCCTCTATCTGGAGGGCCGGGTCGATGTCCAACGCATCCTCGATTGGCGAAAGAGGTGACGAGCGTGGCCGCGCCTGATTCCGCAGTCACGCAGTCGAAGCCGTCGCACGAAAAGGAACCCTCCTTGACGCAGCGCGGCACCACGACTATCCCGGCCAATGTCGTCGCCCGAATCGCCGCTCAAGCCGCGTTTGAATTTGCCGCCGTCGGCTCGAACGCAGGTGGAGTCCTCGGGATTGGCTCCCGCCGAAACTTCGGGTCTCGGCCCGAGGCTGCGTGCCAACTCTATGGGCAGCGCGCGATCCTCCATCTGGACCTCGGCCTCGTCTTCCCCACCCCCTTGTCCTCCACTATCGAGGACCTGCGCGCACACGTGAGCGGTCGCGTCGAAAAGCTGTGTGGGGTACGCGTCGCCAAGATGTCCATCGACATTTCGTGGCTCAACCCGAGCAATCATGTCAGGAGGAGCCTGAGATGAGAGCACCCGTACCGGCGCTCATTTATCGACCGACCAGGAGCACATCTGCCACCGTCTTAGCATTGCTGCTCCTCATCGTCGGGGGACTCGGCACATGGCTGACGGGATACCGCCTCCTCACGGGGGCCTGGCCGCAGCACACCGTCACCACGCTCAACGCGGTCGGCACAGTGTCCTTTAGCTCCATCGCAGCACTTATTGCCGCCGGAATCACGGCCGCATGCGGCCTGTTGATGCTTGTCGCCGCACTGTGGCCCGGTCGCCCCAAGCACGTCGCTTTTCTTCCCGACGATATCCCCGGACAGACGGCACTTCACCGTTCTGACCTGGCAATCCTCGTAAAGAGGCACGTCGAACAACTCGCCACGATTCGGTCCGCTTCCGCCACGGTGCGCAGGTCACGAGTCGACGTTGTCGTCTTCAGCGACGCGGATGACTTAGACGCCGTGCGCGAAGCCGCGTCCGAGAAGACCGACGAGGCCCTGGAGGTTTTCAACCCCGAGGGCATCACCCGCAGCCGCGTCCGCGCCAAGCGTGTGAGTTGAAGGAGAGCCGATTATGCGTTCAGTTTCTGCCGCTCTCAACAGGGTTCTCCTGGCATTCTTCGGACTGTTTATCGTCTGCGCGTCCGCCTGGTTCCTCGCGTCCGGCCTCGACGCCGGCCACCATCTGCCCGGCATTTCCGCGTACCTTGCCGCGGCGCACGACCAGATCGGGGCAATTCTTTCGCCTCACGCCCACTGGCTCGTGCCGTGCGGCGTTCTGGCGTCCGCGCTCGCCTTCGTTGTCGGTCTGTTCCTGCTCCTCATGCAGGTGCCGCGCAGGCCTGCGAATTCTCCGCTCAGGATCAGCGGCTCCGATGGCGCTCTGCTGGCTACTCTCTCCCCCGATGTCCTGTCGCAAGCCCTCTCCGAGCGCGTTCAAGACCTTCCCGGGGTCGAGCGCTGCACCGTTTTTGTCACCGGTTCTCCGAGCAAGCTCTGGGTTCAAGCGGACACGAGCGTCGCGCCGGACTGCGAGGTCGAGTGGACCGTGACCGAACTCCGGAAGCTGTTGAACGAGGACGTGGCTACGTCTCTGGGGACGCCTCCCAAGCAGGTTGATGTCCTCGTACGCCTGGCGCGCTCGGTGAGTTCGACGTCAACATCGAAGGCCGTCACGGGCCAGCCGTCGCTGACAATCACCGGAACAGGCACAGGCGCGTAAGACGTGGGGCAGGGCGGGCGTCGCCTTGCCCCACGTTTGTCGTGGGCAGGGCACCCCCATTCACGAGGCCGGGGCTGAGCCTGTCGTCACGATTCGCCCAAAGTGCAGACCACTTCGCTCCAATGAGGCGTTTTTCGCGACTTTTTACCGAGGTGGCCTGATCCACGAGACGACGATCGCGGCCGTCACGAGGAAGAGGGAGAACACCCCCCTCCATGACGAACAGGATGAGCTGATTCCGCGCGAGAACCCGCATGACGGCGAGGCGGTTGTCCTCGCCCGTGCGCGCCAGGCGCTCCCCCACGCGGTCGGCCGCGCCGATCCCCACCAGAGTGGACAGGCCTTGGATGGCTTCGAGGAACTGGGCGGACAGACGGGCCCGCATCTCGCGCGAAGCCGACGAGTCGTCGCGGACGAAGCGCTGGAAGAGAGCGATCGAGAGGGGGACGAAGGGGATGCAGGCGACGAGGACGAGCGCGGCGACCGGGTCGATGAGCGCCCCGACGACGACGAGGACGAGGAAGGGCGTGGCGACGGCGCCGATGAGTTCGCCGATGTAGGCCTGCCGGTATTCGACGACGCGTTCGACGGAGTCGGTGAGCAGCGAGATCAGGCGCCCGGTCTCCTCGGCGCCGATTCGCGCGGGCCCCAGGCGGAAGGCGTGCTCGAGCAGGGCCCGCCGTATGCGGCGGGCCTCGCGGCTCCGGGAGGCGTCGGTCTCGCGGCCGAGGGCGAGCCTGGCGAGGCAGACGACGAGGATCCACACCGCCGTCAGGATGATCGAGGACTCGTGAAGTCGGGCGCCGACCAGGTGCGCGGCGAGGACGTCGGCGATGCCGATCAGGGCGAGAGCCGCGGCGCAGGCGCGGATCGAGATGAGGAGGGCTTGACGCGCGATCGCCGGGTTCCCGGGGGCGAAGAAGGCGCGCGCCTCCGGGGAGCGTCCCCGAGCCGTCGCCGCTTCGCCCCCGAGAGGGCCGCGTCCTCGGCGTCTCACCGATGCACCTCGGTCATGATCTTCTCGTAGCCGAGAGGGAGATTCGTGCCGGCGACCGCCGAGGCCTCGTTCATCGGCAGGAGCACGATCCGCTTGTTCTTCACGGCGGGGACCTCGGCCAGAGCCGGGTTCGACAGGAGTTCTTGGAAGGGGCCCATGCCCGCTCCCATGAAGTCCTCGACGAAGACGATGTCGGGGGCCGCGCGCACGACGAGTTCGGCGTCGATGGGAGCGGTGGCGGTCAGTCCGGCTTCCTGCGCCGCGTCGGCGCCTCCCGCGCGAATCGCGAGCGCCGGGATGGTGTTCTCGGTGCCCATCGCCCGGCTGCGAAATGAGCGCCCTTCCCCGACGGGGGAACGCATCGAGGAGCCGTCCCCCGTTCGCGGGGACGACTCCTCGATGAGGTTGGAAGGATCAGTCCTCGGCGCCGCGGCGCATCAGCACCGCGCCCGCCGCTAGGCAACCGAGTGCCACCGCGATCATGCCGCCCGCGGTGAAACCGGTGCGCGCGAGATCGGCCTTCCCACGACCCGGCCCCTTCGCGACCTCGGCACCCGGGGAGGGCGTCTGAGTCGTCGAGGACTGAGCGGTCGACGAATCGCCGGGACGCGCGTTCCCGTCGGGCTTCGGCGCGGCGCCATCGGGCAGGTCGACGGCCCTGGCGAGGATGTGCGCAGAGTGGGCGAAACCTTGGTCGCCGGTCGCGGCGTCGTCGATCACGCCGTCTCCGCCGATGGCGACCGTGGCCTTCCCGAGGTAGTCGCCGATGAAGGCGACGGCGCGGCCGAATCGGGAGCGCTCGCCGCGCGAAGCGATCTCCGTCGCCTTGATATCGGCGATTCCTCGAGGATCCGACGCGAACTCGTCGGTCGAGAACACCCACGCGCGCCCGTTCCCGGTCGAGCCGTAGGCGCCGACCACGAGCATCGCCGAACCCGATCCCGGAATCGGGAGGGCGTCGACCGCGTATCCGAACCCGTGGTCCTTCTCGCCTTCGGGGCCGGTGATGATCCTGACGCGCGCCGACGTCGCGCCCGGGTCCTTCGGCGAGATCACGACGTCGTCCAGCTCCTGGCCGATCGCGGCCTTCTCGCCCGCCACGAGCGCGACGCCGCCGGTTCCCTGGTTCGCGAGCAGGCCGCCGTCGAATCCGATGACGAAATCATCGATCGAATCGCCGGTCACGTCGCCGACGTTCGCCACCGAGGTGCCCGCGCCGAGCCGGTGAGAGGCGTCGAAGGGCATCGTGAGCGCGAAGCCGGCACCGGGGGCTCCGGCCCGGACGCGCGCTCCGGCGGCGGAGCGGTCGCTCGTAGCGTCGGCGGCCCGCCCGTAGACGACCCACGCCTTGCCGGGGATCACGTAGTCGCGCATGTGCTGGAAGTCGGTCACGACGTAGTCCGCGGTGCCATCGCCGTTCACGTCGCCCACGCGTGTGAAACTGTTGAAGGTGTTTCCCTCCGGCGAATCGATGCGCTGAAGAACGGCCGGGTCGTTCTTCGTGAGGTCGCGCATGTCGACGGGCGCGCCATCGGCCTTGCCGCGGAGGATGAACGCCGCGCCCTGCGGGGTCGCGTTCTTGTCGGCGGAGACGGCCGCGTTCGCGACGATGAAACCGACATCGGCCATGCCGTCGCCGTTCACGTCGCCCACGCGAGTGATGTTGAACGCGCCCGCGCCCACCGACGGAAGATCCACGTACCAGCCGTGCGCCGGATCGAGCTTGTTGAGGTCGACGTCGCGCAGGTGCGAGCCGCCGAAGACGACCCACACGCGAGACATCGTGTGCGAGCCGAAGGCGATATCGTCCACGCCGTCCTTGTTGACGTCGCCCAGGCACGCTACGGAGAACCCGATGTTGGCGTCGGTTGCGGGGTCGGCGGTGCGACGCGGGCCGAGGATCGAGATCGTCTCAGCGGAGGGGAGGGCTTGACCGGCGGTACCGCCCGGGATGATCGAGATCTCGCCGGTGACGTTCAAGATCCAGCCGCGCGTGGGCGTGCTCTCCGCGTAGTACGGATCCCACTTCCATTGGGACCGCACGACGTTGCCCGAGATGATGTCGGGGCGCCCGTCCCCGGTCACATCGCACGCGCCTCGCGCGAGCGAGCCCCCCAGGCCGGACGAGAACTCGCCGAGCCACGACTTCTCGGTCGGGGTGTCGAGCGGGACGAAGGAGGTCTCCTCCTTGCGGGGCTGGGGCTCGGGGATCGGAGCGACGATCTCCTCGTCGTCGCTGTGGGTCTTCTCGCCCTGGCGCGACATGTCGACGGTCCATACGTCGATGCGGCCCTTCGAGTCCGATGTGTAGACGCCCTGCAGAGGGTCGTCTCCTCGGCGCGGAATGATGCCGAGCCCCGCGCCGGGGTCGCTCTCACCGCCCTCGGCGGAGACGAATGTCGCATGGTGCGCGCCGGGGAGATCGAGGATCCCCTGCCCCGCGTTGAAGTCCTGCGTGAACGCCTTCGCGGAGATCGCGAGCGCACCAGGGTGCTCGCCATCCTTCGGGCGGCCGACGAAGAGGGCGCCCGGATACTCCCCGCCGTCGACCCACGCGAGTGACGCGCCGAGCCGTCCGTACAGGGGGCTGCGGAAGAGATAGCCGGTCCGTTTCGCCGATTCGCTCGCATGAACCGGAGCGGATGCCGTGGAGTCGAGGTCGATGACGGTGTCGATCCCCGCTTGAACGACGGCGAAGGCGCCGGCCTCGTTGTTGTGGCCCGGCGCGCCGACGGCGAGATCAGGAGCGCCGTCCGCGTTGATGTCGCCGATCCGGGCGATCGCCGCACCGAATTCAGCGCTTGCTCCCTGCTTCGACGCGCCGACGATACGGGGCGCGCCGTCGAGGCTGCTCGCCGACGCCGGGGCGTAGGCCACCGTGCTCGTCGCGGGAGTGCCGACCGCGAGGTCGGATCCGAAGGCGAGCAGTGCGAGGCCCTTCGAGGTATCGACGTTCCAGGTGGCGGAGGCGATATCGCGCAGCAGGCGGCGCGCGCCGGGCGCGCTCGCGTCGGCGGTTCCAGCACCGGCCGCGCTCGCGTCGGATTCGGCGCCGGTCTCGGTCGCGCTCCGCTCCGGGGTTGAGTCGTCGGAGTCGAACAGGTCGGCGACGTCGGGGTCGAGTTCGCCGCCCGAGCCGAGAGGAGGTTCGGGGCCGTCCTCGTTCCACTCGTCGTCGTTGGATCCGGTGGGGGGATCCGAGGGCGGAGCGGGAGGCTTCGGCGTCGTCTCGAAGCGCGCGGTATCGACGATCGTGACCTTATCGGCCGTGCCGACCGCGAGGAACGGGCTGTCCGGGCTTCCCGCGATCGCGAGCACATCGGCGTCGGGGTCGATCACGGCCAGGAGTCGAGGGGCCGCGGAGTCGGAGGAGTACAGGTAGACCGCGCGCTCGCCGGCGACGGCGACGTGGGGCGCGCCCTTGATGGAGACGCAGGTGACGGCATTGCCGAATGCGTTCTCACCGGCCGGGGCCGCGGTGGTGAGGAGGTTGCGCTGTTCGCTCAGCGAGATCTCGACCTCGTCGCTCGGATCACCGTAGGGGATGTAGGGGAGGACGTGGAGGCCCGTGCGATTCGCGAAGATCATGTCGGCCAGACTATCGCCGGTGATATCGCAGGATACGGGAGTCGTCGCGCCCGCGTCCTTGTACGTGAGGCGATCCGTCTTGCGAATGATGTCGCCGTAGCGCGACTCGTAGATCCAGGAGAATCGCAGCGAGTCCGAATCAGCTCCGCTGGCACGGCGTTCCCCGTGCTCGGTCGTCGACGTCGGGTTCGCCGGTTCGGAACCGGACGCCGGACTCGTCGCGACGGCTGCGAACGTCGGGCTCGCAGTGCCGAGCGCGAGCGATGCCATGGCGATTCCTGAGAGTGTTCGTGAAAGTGTCTTCACCTCGGCCCTTTCGTAAATTTATGCAAGCCTAACCTTAGATGTGGCGGGTGATTCTTGGGAAGAAGATGAAGCGGACGACACACGGAGCGAGGGATCGAGGACGCAGCGCTGGGCTCGCTGATCGGAGATGCTGGTCGAGCAGGTGATGGGCGATCGGTTTCCACAGGCCGAGTGGGGTCTGCGATGCTTGCGGAAGCGGATCCGGCCGGCCGGCGCGTCGCGGAGTTCTCGCTCCGAGGCGCGGCAGGGGCGCAGGCCCGGCCCTCAGCGGGGATTCGACGGAAGAGCGACGCCCCACGGCCGACGACGAATCGAACGCACGGAGAGGACCGATCATGGAACGCACGACGCTGGGCACGACCGGCATCTCGATCCAGAGGCTCTGGCTCGGCGGGATGAGCTTCGGGAAGGTCTTCCCCGCTTCCACTAGTGGATGGTCCGCGTGGACGAGACCGAGGCGATCATCACCCGCGCCCTCGAACTCGGCGTGAACTTCATCGACACGGCGAACACCTACACGCACGGCACGAACGAGGAGTACATCGGCGAAGCCCTCCGTCGCCTCGCCGTGCCGCGCGAGGACGTCGTCCTCGCCTCGAAGGCCTACTTCAACGAGGGACATCTGTCGAGGGGGCGATCGAGCGGGAGATCGAGGGGACCTTGACGCGCCTCGGCGTCGACTACCTCAACCTCTACATCATCCACCGCTTCGACCTCTACATCATCCACCGCTTCGACTACTCGACTCCCATGGCCGAGACGATGGAGGCGCTCGACAGGCTCGTCCGCGACGGTCGTGCGCGGGCGCTCGGCGCCTCCGCGATGTACGGCTACCAGCTCCACAACCTCCAGCGGGTCGCCGACGAGAACGGATGGACGCGCTTATCGAGCCTGCAGAACCACTACAACCTGCTCTACCGCGAGGACGAGCGCGAGCTCATCCCGGTCGTGCGCCAGTACGGCATGAGCCTCACGCCGTACAGCCCGCTCGCCTCGGGCCACCTCACAAGATCGACCTGGGACTCCGACTCGGTCCGTTCGACGACGGACGGGACGATGCGCCAGAAGTACGATCGCGATCGGGAGATCGACATGCCGATCGTCGTGCTCGAAGCCTTCGAGGGTCGACGACGCCGTCCGCGCGTTCTCGCTAGAGCTCTCGGCCGAGGAGGTCGCCTTCCTCGAGGAGCCCTACGTCGCCCACGACCTCGTCGGACCGCTCGCGCGCCCGAGCGAGAAGGCGCTCGCGGGGACGGTCGTTCCGCAACAGCCGGGACAGAAGAACGCATGACGACGAGGGCGCAGTCGGCCGCCGGGAATGAGGTCGAGGACTACCTCGCCTCGATTCCGCCGACCGCGCGCCCTCGTTTGGACACCGCACGCCCTCGTTTGGACACCACACGCCCCGCCCTCACGGGCCTGACGCTCGCAGACCACGCGAACTGCGCGCTTAGGCAACTCGGGACCGAACCTTCCCGGGCACACTCCGATTCTCCTTCGCGAGACTCGGAACAAACCCCAGGACGCTTCAGAACGAGTAGCCACCGCTCGTGAGCGCGTGGTCGTCAGCTTGGCTGAATGTTGATGCCGCGCAGCCAGTCGAAGAATCCCATTTGCCTCACCTTTCACAGATAAGATCAGATCGATGACCGGGGAAGAAACGTGTGCCCGATTAGAGACAATGGAGCAAACCCATGACCAGGAAGTCAGTAAAATCATCGGGCAACAAAACCCGAGAGAAGAAGAAATCTTGGCGCAGTTGGATCTCCGCATCTGAGGCAATTTCGCTAGTTTCAGTCATCATCGCCGTAGCGGCACTTGGCTTCAACATCCATGATCGCAATCGCGCAATCGAGGCAGAACAATTCCACCAAGCAAATCAAGCATTTGCCCGAATAACAATTAGCGCGGACATCTCACAGGTCGAATCAGGCCAGTATGGGAAAGAGATCACTTCCACCTTCCACAACTCGTCACCGAATCCAGTATTCAACCTGGTTCTAGCCATGCCCAAACCGCTTAATACCTTAAGCGTCTCCGGCGATAATTACCACGAATTCCAGAATACGGAGCATGGATTCGAGATCCCCTTTCCGACCGTTTCACCTGGCGAGAAGGTTGAATACGCGAACACGTACAGTCAGGATCTATTCAGTTCACAACCACCCCGCGTAATCTTGAACGAGAACTTTCGCTTTTGCTTTACAGATGTCAACGATCAGCGGTGGATGGCAGACCATCACGGCGCACAGAGGATCTCTTCGACAAATGAGTGCATTGAAGACAAGTAGATCGGCAATTCGCTAGAACACCAACAGCCCTCGTTCGTCGTAGACTCTGCCCGAGCCTGGCGCGCTGCCGTTTCTGATGGCTCGGTCGAGGGCCATGATGGTGGCGACAACTCCGTCGATTTTCTCGGTGGATTTGGCTATGTCAGGTTTGATGTTGCCGGCAGGGTCGGTGCGGATGTGGATGTTGTCGACCATCCATGCCAGCACCTCGTTCCCGCCGTGATGCAGCCGACCCTCCAGGGCGAGCTTCATGAACTCCTTGGAGGGTGGGCTCATGTCCTTGAACCCCTGCCCAAAGGGGACGACGGTGAAGCCGGCGTCCTCTAGGTTCTGGCTCATTTGGGTCGCGCCCCACCGGTCGAACGCGATCTGGCGGATATTGAAGCGTTCCCCGAGTTCCTCGATGGCGGCCTCAATGGCCCCGTAGTGGACGACATTGCCGTCGGTGACCTGGATGAGGCCCTTCTTGGCCCACAGGTCATAGGGCACCCGATCACGGTTCACCCTAGCGGTCATGCCTTCTTCTGGGATCCAGAACCACGGCACACCCTGGACGCATCCATGCTCTCGTCTGGTGGAAACACAAGCACGAACGCCGTGATGTCCGTGGTGCTCGCCAGGTCGAGGCCGCCGTAGTACTCGCCCCTCGAGGTCAGCCAGATCGACGGGCTGGTTGTTCTGGTTCCAGATGTGCATGGGCGTCCATCGGATGGACTGTTTCACCCATTGGTTCAGGCGGAGTTGGCGGAAGCTGTTTTCTTCGGCTGGGTTGATGCGTGCACTGTGTGCGGTGGCGCGGACTTTGTCGATCGGGACCGTCACCCCCAGCGACGGGTTGGCCTTCCTCCACACGTTCTCGTCGAGCCAGTCGTCCTCGGGATCAGCCCCGTACACGACCGGGTAGAACGTGGGGTCGACCTCTTTGCCGGCGAGTAGGTCTTTGGCTTTCTGGTGCTGCTCGAAACACACGCTGTGGGTGTCTGTCCCCGCGGTGGTGATCAGGAAATACAGGGGCTGGGTGCGGGCGTCACCAGACCCTTTGGTCATGACGTCGAACAGGGCCCGGTTTGGTTGGGTGTGCAGCTCATCGAAGATCACCCCGGAGACGTTGAAGCCGTGCTTGGAGTACGCCTCAGCCGACAGCACCTGGTAGAAGCTATTGGTGGCTCATCCCAAACGAGGGTGGGTGGCGGGGGTGGCGCGTCGGTCTCGGGGTAGGCGTCGAGGTCTTCACATGATGGGAGTTCTCACGCTCCCCATCAGGAAGACCACGACATGCCCGACGGTACCTTCACCACGCCCGATCTGACGACGTTCTGCCGCCTGGACGGTCTCGGGTTGGAGGTGACCGGGCAGCGCCTCGAGCCGGATCGTGCAGTGCTGGCTTGCCGGGTTGTCGATGATGACCGGTGGTGCCGGGGGTGCGGCTGTGAGGGCAGCGTGCACGACGTGGTCACGCGCCGGCTGGCGCACGAGCCGTTCGGGTGGCGACCCACGACGCTGCTGATCGCCGTGCGCCGCTACCGGTGCACCGGCTGCGGGCGGGTGTGGCGGCAGGACACCACAGCCGCGGCCGAGCCGCGCGCGAAGATCTCCCGGGCTGGACTGCGGTGGGCCCTGCTCGCACTGGTCGTGCAGCATCTGAGCGTGGCCCGGATCGCCGAAGGGCTCGCGGTCGCGTGGGATACCGCGAATGAGGCCGTTCTGGCCGAGGGCGCGCGGGTCCTGATCGGCGACCCGGCACGGTTCGACGGGGTCGCGGTCATCGGGGTCGACGAGCACGTCTGGCGGCACACGAGGAAGGGCGACAAGTACGTCACCGTCGTCATTGATCTCACCCCGATCCGCGACGGGACCGGCCCGGCACGGCTGTTGGATATGCTCGAGGGCCGCTCCAAGGCCGCGTTCAAGACCTGGCTCGCCGACCGGCCCCAGGCGTGGCGTGACGCGGTGGAGGTGGTCGCGATGGACGGGTTCACCGGGTTCAAGACCGCCGCCGCTGAGGAACTCCCGCGCGCGGTGGCGGTCATGGACCCCTTCCACGTCATCCGGCTCGCCGGGGATGCCCTGGACCAGTGCCGGCGCCGGGTCCAGCAGGACCTGCACGGCCACCGAGGCCGCAGCAACGACCCGCTGTACCGGGCCCGGCGGACCCTGCACACCGGAGAGGACCTGCTCACTGACCGGCAACGCGAACGACTCATGGTCCTGTTCACCAATCCCGAGCACGTCGAGGTCAAAGCCACCTGGGGCATCCTCCAACGGATGATCGCCGCCTACCGCCACCCCGACAGGGCCACCGGCCGGGCGGCGATGAGCGCCGTCATCGCCGCCCTGCGCGACGGCGTGCCCGCGGTCTTGGCCGAGCTCCGTCGCCTGGGTCGAACCCTGAACCAGCGCGCAGCTGACGTGCTGGCCTACTTCGAGCGCCCGGGGACCTCCAACGGCCCCACCGAAGCCCTGAACGGGCGGCTCGAACACCTCCGCGGATCCGCTCTCGGCTTCCGCAACCTCAACAACTACATCGCCCGCTGCCTACTCGAGACCGGCGGCTTCAGAACCCACCCTGCATTGGGATGAGCCGCTTATCTGGACGAGGTCGCCGGCGCGGGAGATTTTGTTAGTAAAACACATGAGAATGACAATGGATCGTCGGCTAACGGGTCGTTCAAGTGCAGAACTCGTATGCCCATGTTTTTGTCCGCACAGCAGATCCTGATCACGGTGAAATGCGACGGCTTATCGAATCAACGATGCATGTTGACTCGAAACTCAGCGCGAACGTTCAATTTGCGGACTGGGTTGCGGCGGGTGGGCTGCGTGTGGGTAGTGCGCGGTGAAGACGAGCCTATGCGGATAGGTTACGAGCACGTGGATAGGTTATGAAGATGCGGATAGGAAAACAAGCTATCCGCATGTGCACAACCTATCCGTATAGGCACAACCTATCCGCGTGAGTGACTGCCCGTGCGCCGCAACACCTACGCAGACACGACACCCCGCGCGTGCAACTCGGCCATGACCTGGTCGAACGTGTGGGCGACCGGCTCCC